>JACCDI010391718.1_pt1 | contig 10481 bp, 8 predicted proteins | sample 7442791 | NCBI WGS metagenome assembly JACCDI01 (sample SAMN15323434, study PRJNA562643) | freshwater metagenome | isolation source: river surface water | place: USA:Blue River Watershed | collected 2017-08-15
CACGCAGCAGGCGAATTGCATCTTTCAGCAACCAACCGCCATTGGGGTCGAGGGTGATGCGGGCTTTGGGAAAACGCTCGTGCAAAGCCACGATGGCCTCGACCTCTTCTTCACCGCGCAGCACGCCACCTTTGAGCTTGAAATCTTGAAAGCCATAGCGCGCTTGCGCGGCTTCGGCCAAGCGCACCACGTCGCGTGCGGTCATGGCTTTTTCATGCCGCAGCCGCAACCAGTCGTCGCTTTGTTCGGGCTCGCTGCGGTAGGGCAGGTCGGTTTGCGTTCGGTCGCCCACATAAAACAAATAGCCCAGCATTTGCACCCGAGCGCGCTGCTGCCCTTGCCCCAACAGCGCGCACACTGGCACATTGAGGTGCTTACCCAGCAAGTCAAGCAAGGCGCTCTCGACGGCGGTCACCGCATGGATGGTGATGCGCAAATCAAAGGTTTGGTTGCCACGGCCGCCGCTGTCGCGGTCGGCAAATTGTTGACGCATGGCGTTCAGCAAGCGGTTGTAGTCGCCCACCGCTTGCCCCTCAATCAGGGCGCGGGCGTCTTCTAGGGTTTGCCGAATCTTTTCGCCACCGGGCACTTCGCCCACCCCGGTGCGGCCCGCCGAGTCGGTCAGGATGACGATATTTCGGGTGAAGAAAGGGCCATGGGCCCCACTCAGGTTGAGCAACATGCCGTCGTGTCCTGCAACAGGAACCACTTGCATGCGGGTGACCACGGGGGTGGAGGAAGACATAGGCATGGCGTAAAACACTCAATATTGAGCAGACATCGTACAACTAAGGACGATTTGAGAAATGCGTATTTACCCGCAGGACGAGGGTCAGGATTGCTCAGAGGCCCGTTTTTTGTGGCGGTCTCGGCTGTTGGACAAGTGCGTGCGCATGGCGGCCCGGGCCGATTCGGCATCTTGCGCGGCGATGGCATTCAGGATGTTTTCGTGCTCGTGGTGCACCCGTCGCAAGTAGTTCAATTTGGGCGGATCTTGGCTGACATCGGTGGCCAGGCGTGCCCTGGGAATGGCCTGAGATCCCAATGAATTCATCATGTCCGCAAAGTGGTTGTTTTGCGTGGCTCGGGCAATTTCGTGGTGAAACTGGAAGTCGGCCGCAATGGCATCGCGGCCGCCTTCAATGGCGTTTGAAAAGGCGATCAAGGCTTCTTGCATGACCCTTAAATTTTCGTCACTGCGCCTGACAGCGGCCAGGGCAGCGGCTTCGGTCTCGATGCTGATGCGCAGCTCAAGCAAGGCCACCACATCGTGCAGTGTTTCCAATTGGTTGGGATTGACGCGAAAGACGGGGGTGTCGATTTGTTCTAAAACGAAGGTTCCAATGCCGTGGCGGGTTTCCACGAGGCCGGCGGCCTGGAGTTTGGAGATGGCCTCTCTGACCACGGTGCGACTGACGCCAAAGCGTTCCATGATGGCGGCTTCGGTGGGCAATTTCTGGCCCTGGGTCAGGCTGCCATTTTGAATCTCGGCCCCCAGTTGCTCGACCAATTCGAAGGTCAAGCTGCGCGTTTTTCTTTTTGGGCTGGTGGATGACAGGGTGTTCATCGGGTAATTACTCATTTCGAAATATTGCCGGACACTCCACAATGATCTTGTACGACAACTGATTACTGCGCATTTCTGCAATGTATCAGAACAAGTCCCGGAGTGACCACTTTTTTTATGAGCACATACCAAGCCATCGCTGATCCGGCAGACCGCGTAGGGGAGTCGCCGGTTTGGGATGCCCGCGCGCAGTGCTTGTGGTGGGTGGACATTGAAGGGCCGTTTATTCGCCGTTGTCAGCCCAATGCTGTGTCGGCTTCGCCGGCTTCGGAGGTTTGGCAGTCCTGGCGCATGCCCGAGCGCGTCGGTTGCATCGCCTTGACGGCAACGCCGGGGCAACTCATCGCCGCCATGGAGACCGGCATTGCGCTGGTGCATTTGTCCGATGACGCCACCGTGGGCCTGCAGTGGTTGGCCCGCATCACCCATCCCGCAAAAGGCATGCGCTTCAACGATGGCCGTTGCGATGCGAGTGGGCGCTTTTGGGTAGGCACCATGGTGATGGACATGTCATTGGGCTCTGCGCAAGGCGGCCTTTATTGCTTGGACGAGCGCGGGCTCACGGGCCCGCATGTCAGCGGTCTGCTCACGCCCAACGGTTTGGGCATGAGTCCGGATGGACGCACTTTGTATTTGTCGGACTCACATCCCACGGTGCAAAAAATTTGGGCTTTTGATGTGGACTTGGCTTCGGGCCAACTGAGTCAGCAACGGCTTTTTGTGGACATGAACCTCTGGCCCGGTCGCCCCGATGGCGCGGCAGTCGACGCGCAAGGGCACTACTGGATTTGTGGCAATGACGCAGGTCAGTTGCATGCGTTTGACGCCAATGGTCAGTGGGTGCGATCCCTTTCGGTGCCGATGCCCAAACCGGCCATGTGCGCGTTTGGGGGCGCTGAGCTGGACCAGCTCTTTGTCACTTCCATCATTCCGGCCAACACTGCCGCAGAAAGCCGAGGCCTGAGTGGCGCGGTGATCGCTTTGCAGCCCGGTGTGCGTGGTCTGCCTGAACCGATTTTTTCTCGTTTCCCCGTCAGTTCTTAACCGTGTTTTCCCAACCCCTTTAACCCTGGAGACTTTCATGAAAAAACTCAAGCCCACCCTGCTGGCGATTGCCGCCACACTGTCTTTTTCCGCCCATGCGATCGAGTTTCGCTCGGCCGATATCCACAACGCCGATGACTACCCCACCGTGGTAGCGGTCAAGCACATGAGCACCGTGCTCGAGAAATTGTCGGGTGGCAAACACAAGATCAAGGTGTTCAACAAAGGGGCTTTGGGCTCTGAGAAAGAAACCATCGACCAAGTGAAAATTGGCGCGCTGGACATGGTGCGTGTGAACGTGGCGCCCATGAACGGTGTTTGCCCCATGACCATGGTGCCCACCATGCCGTTCTTGTTCAGTTCGGTGGACCACATGCGCAAATCTTTGGATGGCCCCGTGGGTGCCGAAATTCTCAAGAGCTGCGAATCGGTGGGCTACATCGGCCTGGCTTTCTATGACAGCGGCGCACGCTCTATCTATGCCAAAAAACCCATCCGCACCGTGGCCGATGCCAAGGGCCTGAAGATTCGCGTTCAGCAGTCTGATTTGTGGGTGGCACTGGTCAGTGCCATGGGCGCGAACGCCACGCCCATGCCTTATGGCGAGGTCTACACCGGACTCAAGACCGGTCTGATCGACGCGGCTGAAAACAACATTCCGTCCTTTGATACTGCCAAGCACGTGGAAGCGGTGAAGATTTATTCCAAAACCGAGCACTCCATGGCACCCGAAATTTTGCTGATGTCCAAAGTCACTTGGGACAAGTTGCCTGCCAACGAGCAAGCCATGGTGCGACAGGCGGCCAAAGAGTCGGTGGCTGTTCAGCGCAAAGCTTGGGACGAAGCCGAGGGCAAATCTTTGGCCAACGTGAAGGCCGCTGGCGCTGAGATTGTCGAAGTCGACAAGCGCTCATTCCAAGCCGTCATGGGCCCTGTCTATGACAAGTTCATGACCACGCCTGAAATGAAGCGTGCCATCAAAGCCATTCAAGACACCAAGTAATCGGCTTTTCCCATTGCCCCCGGTGCAAGCCGGGGGCTGGAGTTTTTTTGATGTTCACCAAATTTTGTTCGATGGTCTCCAAGATCTGCTTGGTCTTGGCCGTCATTGGCCTGCTTGCCGTGATCTTGTGCGTGCAATGGCAGGTGGTGGGACGCTATGTCTTGAATGACACGCCCACGTGGGCCGAGGCACTGGCCATGTTGATCGTGCTGTTTGTCACCGCCTTTGGTTTGGCGGTGGGTGTTCGCGATGCGGGCCATATTGGCCTTGAGTCGCTGGTGATTTTGTTGCCCAAAAAATGGCAGCGCCGCATTGAGATTTTGATTCACACCCTGGTCGGGGTGTTTGGTTATTTGATGGTGCAGGGCGGTTGGCTCTGGGCCTCTGCCAAATGGGGTGAAAAGAAACCCATGTTGCCGGTTCCTGACGGCATTGACTATGTGCCCGTGATCATCGCTGGGGCGCTGATTTTGTTGTTTTCAATTGAACACATCGTGGCCCTGCTGCGCGGTGAGTCTGTTGCGCCTGTCTGGGATTGATGCCATGGAATTGACTGTTCTTGCTTTGAGCTTCACCTTGCTGCTCATCCTGGGCGTTCCGGTGGCATTTGCCATCGGCCTCTCGTCTGTGGCCACCATCATTGCGGCGGGCTTGCCCATCGCCATGGTGTTCCAAAAGATGGTCGGCGGCATGCAGGTGTTTTCCTTTTTGGCCATCCCGTTTTTCATTTTTGCCGGCGAGCTGATGTTGTACGGCGGTATCGCGGATCGCATTGTGCGTTTTGCCAACAGCTTGGTGGGCCATGTACGGGGCGGCCTGGGCATGAGCAACGTGGTGGGCTGCACCATTTTTGGTGGCGTTGCGGGCTCGCCATTGGCCGATGTCTCGGCCATGGGCTCGGTCATGATCCCGCTCATGAAAAAAGAAGGCTATGACGCCGACTACGCCGTGAACGTGACCACCCACGCGGCGTTGGTGGGAGCCATCATGCCCACTTCACACAACATGATCATCTTCACCTTGGCCGCATCGGGTCTGGCTTCGGTCAGCGTGTTGGGCCTGATTTTGGCGGGCTTGGTGCCGGCCATCATCCTCACCTTGTGCAATTTGGGCGCTGCTTATTGGGTGGCTGTGCGCCGCGGCTATCCCACCCATGGCAACTTCCCAGGTTGGCTTGAAGTGATGAAGGCTTTTGGCGCGGCTTTGCCCGGATTGTTTGTGGTCGTCATCATCTTGGTGGGCATTTTGTCTGGGGCCTTCACGGCCACCGAGTCGGCTTCCATTGCGGTGGCTTGGGCGCTGTTTGTGACGGTGATCGTCTACCGCACGCTGACCTTCAAAAACTTTTTGAAGGCCTGCGCAAAAGCCTGTAAAACGACGGGCGTGGTGTTGCTGTTGATCGGCATTTCCAATGCCTTTGGTTATTTCTTGGCCTTGTATGAAGTGCCTCAAATGACGGGTGAGCTGATGCAGAAGATCAGCAGCAATCCCTGGGTCATCTTTTTGATGATCAACGTCTTGTTGTTCATTTTGGGCACATTTCTGGACATGGCCGCGACCATTCTGATTTGCACCCCCATCTTCATGCCTATTGCCATGCATTTCGGCATGGACCCCATGCAGTTCGGCATCATGCTGTTGATCAATTGCGCCTTGGGGTTGAACACCCCGCCGGTGGGATCGGTGCAGTTTGTCGGGTGTGCCATTGGGGGGATTTCGGTCGGGCAAGTCATGCGCACCATTGCCCCTTTCTACGGGGCCTTGACGGTGGCCATGTTGTTGGTGACCTATGTGCCGCAATTCACGTTGTGGTTACCTGGCTTGGTCATGTGAGCCGAATTGATGCGCCACACCATCCGCCATGTGCGCGTTACACCGATCGCATTTCGCGATCCGCCGTTGCTCAATGCGGCGGGCATTCATGAGCCTTGGGCCTTGCGCTCGATCATCGAGGTCGAGACCGACTCTGCGCTCATCGGCATCAATGAGACCTATGGCGACCAGGCCATGCTGGAGGTGTTGGCCAAGGCGGCTCCTGCCTTGCAGGGACTCTCGCCTTGGGACTTGAATGCCATGGAAGCTCGGGTGCAAGCCCTTGTGCAGCCTGCCGGAGCGCGTTCTGAATTTTTGGGCGAACAAATTTCTTTGGCCCCGGGCACCCATGTCTCAAAAAACGTGGCCAAAGTCATCAGTGCTTTTGAAGTGGCCATGCTGGATTTGCAAGGCCAATTGGCCAATGCCCCAGTGGTCGATTTGTTGGGGGGTGCCGTCCGCGAGCGCGTGCCCTTCAGTGGCTATTTGTTTTTCAAGTACGCCGAGCACATCGGCTCCCCTTATCGCCCAGACCCGTTTGGCGAGGGCTTGAGCCCCGAACAACTGGTGGCGCAAGCGCGCCGCATGATGGAACACCATGACTTCAAGAGCCTCAAACTCAAGGCCGGTGTTTTGCCACCCGAACAAGAGGTGGCCACGCTATTGGCACTGGCCCAAGCTTTTCCGGGCACGCCTCTGCGCATCGACCCCAATGCCAATTGGTCTGTGGCCACCAGCCTGAAAGCAGCAGAGCAACTGCAGGGCGTTTTGGAGTATTTCGAAGACCCCGCCCCGGGCCTTGAGGGCATGGCCGAGGTGGCCAGGGCGTGCGATGTGCCGCTGGCGACCAATATGGTGGTGACCGACTTCAAAGAGTTTGCCCAGAATGTGCAAAAGGGCTGCCCGGTGCGCATTGTGCTCAGCGACCACCATTACTGGGGCGGCTTGCGCGCCACTCAACAACTCTCGTGTTTGTGCCAGACTTTTGAGATGGGCTTGTCCATGCATTCCAATTCGCACTTGGGCATCAGCTTGATCGCCATGACCCATTTGTCCGCCTCGGTGCCGCTGCTGTCGTATGCCTGTGACACGCACTACCCTTGGCAAGACGATGACATCGTGCAGGGCGGACGCCTGCATTTTGAAGACGGCAGTCTGCGCGTGCCGCGTGGCCCGGGTTTGGGCGTGCGCATTGACCCCGAAGCCCTGTTGCGACTGCACGACAACTGGTTGCATTGCGGCATTCGCAACCGCGATGACTTGGGCCAAATGCGCAAGTACGATGCGACTTTCACAGGCAAACAACCTCGTTACTGACATGAGTGCAACACTTCCTCCTCTGGCCATTCGCATGCATCCGCATGACAACGTGGCCATCATTGCCAACGACGGGGGCCTGCCAGCCGGTACCGTCATGCCCGAAGGCCCCGCCGCAGGCTTGACACTGCGTGACAAGGTGCCACAAGGCCACAAAGTGGCCTTGCAAGACATCGCCGCAGGTCAAGCGGTGTTGCGCTACAACGTGCCGGTGGGTTATGTCCGCGAGACATTGGTTGCGGGCAGTTGGGTGCACGAGCGTTTGTTGGAGATTCCTGCGGCGCGCGAATTGCAAGACCTGCCGATGGCCACGGTGCCCTCTCCCCAGTGGGCACCGCTGGAGGGACACACTTTCCAAGGCTATGTGAATGCCGATGGCTCGGTTGGCACGCGCAACCTGTTGGCCATCACCACCACGGTGCAGTGCGTGGCCGGCGTGGTCCAGTTGGCGGTAGAGCGGATTGAGCGCGATCTGTTGCCGCTGTATCCGCATGTCGATGGCGTGGTGGGCCTAGAGCACACCTATGGTTGCGGCGTGGCCATTGATGCACCCGGGGCTGAAATTCCCATTCGCACGCTGCGCAACATCAGCCTGAATCCCAACTTTGGCGGCGAGGTGATGGTGGTGAGTTTGGGTTGCGAAAAACTGCAGCCTTCGCGCCTGTTGCCGCCCGGCAGCTTCCCGATTCACGATGCCAAAAGCGCAGACTCAGGCCCTGATTTGGTGTGCTTGCAAGACGATGAACATGTGGGCTTCATGTCCATGATCGACGACATCGTGCAACGGGCAAAGCCCCACTTGGAGCGCCTGAATGCGCGCCGACGTCAAACGGTGCCGGCCAGCGCCTTGGTGGTGGGCGTGCAGTGCGGCGGCAGTGACGCGTTTTCTGGCGTCACGGCCAACCCTGCCGTGGGCTACATGACCGACTTGGTGGTGCGAGCGGGTGGCACGGTGATGTTTTCAGAAAACACCGAGGTGCGTGATGCCGTTGAGCAACTCACCAGCCGAGCCGCCACGCCGGACGTGGCCCAGGATGTGGTGCGCGAACTGCGCTGGTACGACCAATACTTGGACCGTGGGCGGGCTGACCGCACCGCCAACACCACGCCGGGCAACAAAGCGGGGGGCTTGTCCAACATTGCTGAAAAAGCCATGGGCTCCATCATCAAAAGTGGCAGCGGCAGCATTGCCAGCGTGCTGCCGCCTGGCGAAAAATTACGCGCCGACCAAAAAGGCTTGGTCTTTGCGGCCACGCCTGCCAGCGATTTCATTTGTGGCACCTTGCAGTTGGCGGCCGGCATGAATGTGCATGTCTTCACCACCGGGCGCGGTACTCCTTATGGTTTGCAGGCCTGCCCCGTGATCAAAGTCGCCACCCGGAGCGATCTGGCGCGGCGTTGGCATGATCTGATGGATTTCAACGCGGGCCAGATCGCCGACGGTGCGATGACGATTGAAGAAGCCGGTTGGGCCTTGTTTCACAGCCTGCTGAAAACAGCCAGCGGCGAAAAAACATGGGCCGAGCATTGGAAACTGCACAACGCCTTGGTGTTGTTCAACCCCGCGCCGATCACCTGATTTTCGAAGCCACTGAATTGATTTTTTGACGCCACCCCACGAGGAGACAAACATGATGAAAAAACGCCAACTAGTGATCGCAATGGGCATTGCTGCGCTGGGTCTGCTGAGTCAAGGTCAGGCCTTGGCACAAGCGGATTACCCGAACAAACCGATCAAGCTGATCGTCGCCTTTCCGCCCGGTGGCACCAGCGATGTCATGGGCCGTTTGATGGCCGAGGAGTTGAGCAAAGTTCTCAAACAGCAAGTGGTGGTTGAGAACATTGGGGGCGCCGGTGGTGTGGTGGGCACAGACCGTGCCGTCAAATTGCCGGCCGATGGTTACACCATCATCCAAACTGGCGTGGGACAAAACGCCGTTGCGCATGGCTTGGATCCCAATCTCAAGTACAACTCCTTGACCGATTTCATCCACCTCACGCAGGTGCATTCGGGCCCCAATGTGTTGCTGGTGCATCCCGCGCAGCCCTTCAAGACCGTGAAAGAATTGGTGGACTACGCCAAGAAAAACCCCGGCAAGCTGGACTATGGCTTCACCCATGCCGCCTCGGGCCACATGGCCATGGAGTTGTTCAAGCAAACCGCCGGCGTGTTCATGACGGGCATTCCCTACAAAGGCGGCGGCCCCATGTTGAACGACTTGTTGGCGGGCACCATTCCCATGGTGTTCCTGAACCAAGACGTGGCCCTGCCGCACATCCGGGCGGGCAAGTTGCGCGCACTGGCCGTGTCCAGCAAAGAGCGCAACCCGCTTTATCCCGATGTGCCGACCATTGCCGAGTCGGGCTACAAAGGCTTTGAAGCACTGTCATGGTCGGGTTTGTCGGTGGCCAAAGGCACACCGCAGCCCATCGTCGACAAGCTGGAAGCCGCCATGGCGCAGGCCATGCAATCGGCCAACTTCCGCCAGCGATTGACCTCGACCGGGTTTGTGATTCCTGCCACGGGCAGCAAGCCTTACACGGCTTTTGTCAAAGCCGAGCTTGACCAGTGGACCCGCGTGATCAAGGCCGCGGGCATCAAGCCCGAATAAACCCACAGACCTCTTCAGAAAGAAGCCCCGCATGTCCGATGCCATTTCTCGGGTGCGGGTGTCCGCCTGCACCTTGCCGCTGGCCAACCCGATCAGCGATGCCAAAGTGTTGACCGGTCGGCAAAAGCCGATGACCGAAATCGCCATCTTGTTTGTTGAAATCAAGACGCGGGACGGCGCTGAGGGCGTCGGCTTCAGTTATTCAAAACGTGCGGGCGGTCCCGGTCAGTTTGCGCATGCCAAAGAAATTGCCCCCATCTTGATCGGCGAAGACCCCAACGACATTGCCAAACTTTGGGACAAATTGTGTTGGGCCGGCGCTTCGGTTGGTCGCAGTGGGCTGAGTGTGCAGGCCATTGGGGCGTTTGATGTGGCACTGTGGGACATGAAGGCCAAGCGTGCGAATTTGTCGCTGGCCAAACTGCTGGGAACGCAACGCGACAGCGTGCGCTGTTACAACACATCGGGCGGTTTTTTGCACACGCCGCTCGACCAGTTGCTGCTGAATGCCTCGGCGTCTGTGGCCAAAGGCATTGGGGGCATCAAGCTCAAAGTGGGTCAGCCGGATGGCGACAAAGACATCGAGCGCGTGAGCGCTGTCAGGCAACATTTGGGAGATCGCTTCCCCATCATGGTGGATGCCAACCAGCAATGGGACCGCCCAACCGCTCAGCGCATGTGTCGACGTCTGGAGCCCATGAATCTGATTTGGATCGAAGAGCCGCTGGATGCCTATGACCACGAAGGCCATGCCGCGCTGGCTGCGCAGTTCGACACCCCCATCGCCACCGGCGAAATGCTCACCAGCGTGCAAGAACACTGGGACTTGATTCGCCACCGTGCGGCAGATTTTTTGATGCCCGACGGGCCTCGCGTTGGCGGCATCACGCCATTTTTGAGGATCGCCCAATTGGCCGAGCATGCTGGCGTCATGTTGGCGCCGCACTTCGCCATGGAGTTGCACATTCATTTGGCGGCCCATTACAAAACCGAGCCTTGGGTGGAGCACTTCGAATGGCTTGAGCCCCTCTTCAACGAACGCATCGATATTCAGAACGGGCGCATGTTGGTGCCCACTTTGCCGGGGCTGGGGGTCTCCATCAGCGAGCAAGCGCGCCGCTGGACC
>JACCDI010973305.1_pt1 | contig 10480 bp, 14 predicted proteins | sample 7442791 | NCBI WGS metagenome assembly JACCDI01 (sample SAMN15323434, study PRJNA562643) | freshwater metagenome | isolation source: river surface water | place: USA:Blue River Watershed | collected 2017-08-15
CAAGCTCAAAATGCGCTTTATTTATCTAACCCCAATCCTCGGGTTGGGTGTGTCATTGTGAAAGAGGGTCAAGTTATTGGGCGAGGTTTCACACAAAAAGTGGGTGGTTCTCATGCAGAGGTTCAGGCTCTAGCAGATGCTAGTGCTCAAGGATATGATCCGGCGGGGGCAACAATTTATGTCACTTTAGAGCCCTGCAGTCACACTGGTAGAACACCGCCTTGTGCAGATGCTCTAATCGCGGCAAAACCGGCAGTGGTTATGGTTGCCATGACCGACCCCAATCCACTGGTTAGTGGCAAAGGTATAGAGCGCTTGCGGGCTGCAGGCATTGATGTACGTTGCGGTTTGTTAGAGTCTGAGGCTAAAGCTATTAACTTAGGCTTTATCTCTCGCATGACAAGGGGTTTACCTTGGGTTCGTCTGAAAATTGCTGCTAGCTTGGATGGCAAGACTGCTTTGTCAAACGGCCAAAGTCAATGGATCACCGGCCCTTTGGCGCGCGCCGATGGACATCATTGGCGGGCACAAGCCTGTGCCATTCTGACGGGGGTGGGCACGATTAGAGAGGATGATCCCGCCTTAAATGTGAGAGATGTGCCAACTGAGCGTCAGCCTTGGAGGATCATTGTCGACTCTCAATTAGAGACACCACTTCATGCCAAGATCTTGAATCATCTCGATCAATCGGGGGTGATTTTAGTCTGTGCATCACTAGAGTCTGCGCACGCACAAGAAAAAGCAAAAGCGTTTGAAGGGTTGGGTGTTCAAGTGATCGCTATGGCAAATCAGAATGGCAAGGTGGATTTGCCTCAATTATTTGCTTATCTAGCGCAGCAGTGCCATATGAATGAAATCCATGTGGAGGCTGGCTTTAAGCTCAATGGCTCTCTGTTAAGAGAAGATTGTGTTGATGAGTTATTACTCTATTACGCACCATTCTTTATGGGCGAGGGAATTGGCATGGCTAATATCTCCCCATTAGCGCAATTGAATCAAAGACAGAATTGGCAAATTTTTGATCACAGTCTACTTGGCCAGGATTTGCGTTTACGCTTGAGTAAAAAAGAGTCAAATTAAGGTTCGACTACGACACATATCCTAATAATTTTCATTTTTATCGGCATCTCACTATGTTTACTGGAATCATTACTGCAGTTGGTCAGATTAAGAGCGTACAAGCTAAAGGTGATGGCTTGCATCTACTTGTAGAAACTCCATCTGCTTACCTTGATGATGTGGCTTTAGGCGATAGTATTGCCATCCAAGGCGCTTGTATGACTGCTACAGACTTAACTGACACCACTTTTGCTTTAGACATCTCACGCGAGTCTTTAAATAAGACTGTGGGTTTGGATAAAGTTGGCCCTGTCAATTTAGAAAAAGCATTGCGCTTAAATGATCGATTAGGCGGTCATCTGGTGAGTGGTCATGTAGATGGCATCGGAAGCGTTGTGAATTTTGCTGCTGTTAGTAATGATGCCTATGGATCTTGGTTGTTGCAGATTGCCGCTCCAAAAGATTTAGCACCTTACTTGGCCTACAAAGGTTCAATCGTGGTCAATGGTGTATCGCTGACAGTGAATCAAACACAAGATACTTCAGACAGTTGCATTGTGGATATCAATATCATCCCACATACCCTAGAGAACACTACGCTTGGAAAACTCAAGCAGGGTGATGCAGTTAATCTTGAGGTTGATCTGATTGCGCGTTATGTAGCGCGGATGTTAAATCGAGGCGGGTAAAAAAGCGATGGAGCGGGATTTACAGGCTATATTTAATGATGATGAGTATCGGTCTGCATTGGCTGAACTTTCATGCCTAATCGATTGCGAGCCCGATCCTAATAGCTCTGAAGGGTACAGATTTAAGAAGCTTTTAACGATTGTTGAAGTCTATGAGGCTCAACATTTTCCGATGGGTGGTGGCTCTTAAATATTTTTCTGGTAGCGCGTTGGATCACTAACCCCTGCCTGCTTGAAGCCTGCCTGGCGCAATCGGCAAGACTCACACTCGCCGCAAGCTTCGCCTAAATCATTGGCTTGATAGCACGAGACGGTTTGAGAGTAATCCAGCCCTAAAGTGCTCCCCAGTTGAATAATTTGCGCTTTGCTCATATGAATGATGGGGGCATGAACTCTAAAGCGAGTGTCATGATTGATAGCCTCTACACCCGCTTTGGTTGCTAGATTGGCCATCGCCTCAAACGAGGCAACATATTCTGGGCGACAGTCGGGATAGCCTGAGTAATCGACTGCATTGGCGCCATAGAAAATATCTAAACCACCCAATGACTCTGCCCAGCCTAATGCTAGAGAAAGCAAAATGGTGTTGCGTGCTGGTACATAAGTAACGGGAATCTCTTGATCTTGGCTTGGAATGGTTGGGACATCAATGGTTGAGTCAGTTAAGGCTGATCCGCCAAAGCGCGTTAGGTCGAGATTCACAATCTCGTGTTGAACAACACCCATTTTCTTGGCAATGTGCTTAGCTGCAGCCAGCTCTGAAGAGTGCCTTTGACCATAGCTTACCGATAGTACGTAGGGTGCGTAACCCAAGTCTTTAGCAAGGGCCAAAATCGTGCTGGAATCTAAACCACCTGAAAATAAAAGGACAGCAGGAGCATTGGGTTTGCGCGGAGCCAGATTTGCAAACGCTGCAGATAGTGAAGACATAAGTACTCGGGCTACTTACTTGATAGCAGAGTTCAGTTGCTGCGCGTCTTTAGCTGCCTCTGTATCTGGATATTTACTGATAATTTCTGCAAACGTTTTTTTAGCTGCCGCTTTATTGCCACCCTCCAACTGGGCATTACCTAAAGTGAGCATCGCCGCTGGAATGCGCGGATGATTAGGGTAGCGTTTAATGAGATTTTGCAGTTGAGCAATCGCGCCAGTGTAATCCTTATTGGCATATTTGCTGTTACCACTCCAGAATAAGGCTAGAGGTAAATAGGGGCTTTTGGGATAGCGGTTGGTAAATGTAGAAAACTCTCCCTCAGCCTTCTTCAGATTGCCCGCCTGAAAGGACTTTAAAGCATCCTCATAGGCTTTTTTTTCACCAGGCTGAACAGTTCCTGTAACGCCTTCAATAGTTACTGTGCGAGGCTCAAAATTACCTAGACGGGTATCTAAGTCTTCATAGTATGTTTTTTGACTGGTGCTAATTTCTTCGCCTTGTTTTTCAAGGCTTTCAATTTTTCCGCGTAACTCAGCATTATCTGCTTTGAGTTTTTCAATTTGACTCTGCAGTTCAAGCTGGGTAGTTGCTAGGGATTTGCGTAAATCCAAAATGGCTTTGCGAGCATCATCATCAGCAAAGATTGCCCAAGCGCTGGTAGATGCTCCTAGAAGAATGACGGAGGCACTTAAACAAAACGCTCGTGAGAGCGTTTGTTTAATACCGAAGGATTGCTTTCGCATAGCGTGCATTAGTTCGTGATGTAAACGATATCAGCGCGACGATTTTCTGCCCAAGCAGCTTCGGTATCGCCCTCTGCCTTTGGCTTTTCTTTACCAAAGCTTACAGCTTCCATTTGATCATCTGATACGCCCATCAAATTGAGTGACTTGCGTACTGCATCTGAACGGCGTTGACCTAATGCCAAGTTGTACTCGGCAGTACCACGGTCATCGGTATTGCCTTGAATGATGATTTTTTGTTTCGGATTTGCCTTCAAGAAACTGGCGTGTGCAGACAATTGTTTTTGATATTTAGTCTGAACGGTGTATTCGTTGAAATCAAAATAAACACTACGCTGAAAGAGTGGGCTACTAGGATCATTCCAAGGTTGCGAAGCAAAATTCCCGCTGCCACTGCCACCAGCACTATCAACATCATCCAATTTAACGCCTGAGCAAGCTGCTAAAACTAAGGCGCTTGCGCCTACTAGAGCAAATGTTGCGGCACGGCGTGCAATAGAAATTGTCATGTTCTTCCTTTTTCCTACAAAAGAGGTCAAAAAATTTAACTGCTTAATTGGCAATATTATGCTCCTAAGATAGGCTAATTTGGGTGGAAATTAAGGTTTGCGTCTGATTGTTATGGGCACCGCTTTCTTTTATCCTCAAATGATGTAAAATAAATCCTCAAATGAGGAATAAATAATGCCTAACGTCCTTGCAAAAAAAACTGTGACAAAAGGAGCTCGAAAAAGCTCCCCTGTTAGCAATCCTTCGGATTTTTCATTTAGCGATGTCTATCGAGTCGAGCCGATTGAGCGAATTCGGCTTATTCGAGAGGGAATTCCAGCGCGATATATCAAGGTCATCTCAGATTCCATGGGAATTACCAAAGACACTTTGTTCAAGTTTTTAAATCTCCCCAAGTCCACTATTGATAAGAAGTCAGTTGCCAATCAGGTGCTACCCATTGAGCAGGGCGAGCGCTTAATTGGTATGGCTAAGTTAGTCGGGCAAGTGGAATCGATTATTGCGGAGTCTGGAAATCCCGCTGGCTTTAATGCTGCAAAGTGGGTGGCGCAGTGGCTTGAAAAACCTTCACCTGCCCTAGGTGGTGAGAAGCCTTCCGCTTTTTTGGATACGGTCTCAGGTCAAGAAATGATTTCAGATCTTCTGGCTAAGATTCAAACGGGGGCCTACGCATGAGTGTTCAGGCTGTGTGGAGAATCGCCGTGGATACCCCTTCATTTAAAGCAGATGATCTTAGTGGGGAGGGGGCAAAAAAATCCGGTGGAAGATGGAATAAAAAAGGTACTCCTGTGCTGTATACCTCCGAATCAATTGCTTTGGCTTGTTTAGAAACTTTGGTTCATATCAATAGCCAAGGGTTGCCATTACATCGCTATCTAGTGCGCATCGATATTCCAGCAAAAGTGTGGGATGTAGCCAAAAAACTTAATATGAAAACCGCTGGTAGTGGTTGGGATGCCTTGCCTGCAGGCTCTGTGAGTATTGAAAAAGGCCAAAGATGGTTGCAGTCAAATACAAGTGCTTTGATGTTCGTGCCCTCAGTTGTTATTCCGCAGGCAAGTAATGTGCTGATTAATCCCCTGCACCCAGATATGAAATTGATTAAAGCCAAAAAGCTTGAGCGATTCTCGTATGACCCACGCTTGGTAGATTGGCCTCAATAAACTACAAGTCTTAGTCCATAAATGGGCCCCAAGACGGCTGACGTACATCAGATCCTGGGATGCTTAGCACTTGTTTTGAATTGCCATCTACTGAGACCGCAGCTAAAACCCGTTTACCTCCCACTTTGGTGGAATAGAGAACATAGCGACCATTAGCAGCAAAGGAAGGCGACTCATCGCTTGTGCCATCTGTAAGAGCTTGTGCATCGCCTGTTGCCAGATTGAGGATATAGAGACGAAAAGCGCCCCCAATGTTAGCGATATAGGCTAAGTATTTGCCATCCGGAGAAATGCGTGGGGACGTTACAAAACCTTGTTTGAAAGTAATGCGTTTTGCACCCTCAACTTGTTCACCTTCCGCGCTCATACGATAGATTTGGGGATTACCGCCCCGATCACTCGTAAAGTAGATGTAACGACCATCTGCAGAGTATTGGGGCTCAGTATCAATCGTGCGACCGCGCGTGAGGCGGTGCAGGCCACTGCCGTCGGCATTGATGCCGTATATCTGCGTGTTCCCATCTTTGGAGAGGGATACTGCCAATTTCTTACCATCAGGTGACCAAGCTGGTGCGCTGTTATTACCCTTTTGATTGGAAAGAGACACACGTCTACCTGTTGCAAGTTCATGCACATAGATGACCGGTTTGCGATCTTCAAAAGATACATAAGCTACTTTTTTTCCATCTGGCGACCATGATGGCGAAATAATCGGCTCACCGCTATTCATGGCATTGCGAATATTTTGTCCATCAGCATCAGAAATCACGAGGCGATAACGTTTACCTTCTTTGATGACATAGGAGAGTCTTGTGGAGAAAATGCCTCGCTCACCAAGTAACTTAAAAATAATGTCATCAGCAATCTTATGGCCTGCGGCTCTTAAATTATCCGCACTTGTAGTGATATTTAAGCCACCCAAGCTTTCAGATTTACGAATATCAAATAATTTGTAATGAATTTCAAACTGATTGGCACCAGTTTGCACAACAGTACCTACTACCAAGGCGTCAGCACCGCGCGCTGCCCAAGACTTAAAGTTAGGCGTGCCTTCGTCGCTCTCGGTTGCATTGCCATTCTCGGTATTTTTAAAGTAGCCACTGCGTGCTAAATCTTGCCGCACAATCTCAGTAACACTTACTGGCAATTTGTTTTCATCTTTAAAGCGCATGACTGCGATGGGATAAAGAGACTGCCCAACACCCGTGATTTCAATATTCATTTGGGCTATTGCTGGCGTGCTTAAACCAAGCATAGGTAGCGTTACTGCAAACACTGCGATCACGAATGAGAAATGTTTTTTCATTACTTGCAACATGCTTTAGTCCTTGGGTTTAAAGGTCAGCTTAACTTCTCTTTGAGGGATTTTGCCATTGTCGTCTTTTGGCAGACTTTCTGCGCGGGTTAATGCCAATAGCACCGCACGGTCCCAGCCCGCATTGCCGCTAGAGCTCAAAATACTGGTGCTCAAAATCGCGCCATCTGGGGCTAAATTGACTTTGATGACAGTAGCTGGATTGCCGCTAATAGATTCTGCGTTAAACACAATTAGTGGCTTTACCTTTTTAATGACTTTATCAGTCCAGCCAGGAGGTGCGTTGCCGCCACCGCCTACACCGCTTCCACTAGTTCCACCACTGCCACCTTCTGCGCCAGCAGCAGCACGTAAGCGTGCCAATTGATCGGCACGTACTTTCTCGGCAGCAGCATTAGCCTTAGTTTCTGCAGGGGTAGCTGCTTTAGGTGGCTCAACTTTTTTGGGTTTTTCTTTCTCTTTTTCCTTCTCTTTGGGTGGAGTCGGTTTAGGAGGTGTTACAGGTTTAGGAGTTTCCTTCACCTCTTTTTTAGGTGGCTCTTTCTCGATCGGTTTTTTCTTAACGGCAATATCTGCCGCTTCTTCTTTCATTTCAGTCTTTACTTCTGGCACTACTGGGGTTTGAACTTGCTGGCTAGCATCCCAGAGTTCCACCTCAACACCAGAAGGGGTTGAGTTATTCCAGCTAATGCCAATGACTAAAAAAGCAAGTAAGCCTAAGTGCGCAGCTAAGGAGAGACCAAAGGCGCGCTTGGTGCTTTCGCTCTTAGTGGGCCTGGCCTTAGAAAAATCAGAATGAAAGATTTGCGCGCTATTCATGAATAAAAGATAAAGAGCTTATTGGCTCTTTACGGCAAGACCAACACGCTTGACGCCATTCTCTTTCAGTTTGGACATGACATCCATCACGACTTCATATTTAATGGATTTATCAGCAGCAAGAACTACGGGTTGATCCGCTGATTTCTCTGCTTGAGAGCGAGCAAATGCGCCTAGCTCAAATTTATTGAGTGTCTGCACAGGATCTCCATCTTTGCGAACAATGACGTTCTCATTAGCATCGATTGTTAAAAATACAGGTGGCAAAGTTTGCACTTTTGCGCCACCAACCGTTGGCAGATTGACTACACCGGGATTGACCATAGGGGCGGTTACCATAAAAATCACAAGCAACACCAGCATCACATCGATGTAGGGCACTACGTTAATGTCGGACATGGCCCGACGCTTAGAAGACTTTCTGAGTGAGCCTGCCATGTTTACTTACCTGCAGTCTGACGTTGCAAGATGTTGGTGAACTCTTCAATAAACGTCTCAAAGCGAATCGCCAAGCGATCGACATCGGTTGCGGCGCGGTTATAAGCTACTACCGCAGGGATCGCAGCAAACAGACCAATTGCCGTGGCAACAAGCGCTTCTGCAATGCCAGGGGCTACTGCCGCCAAGGTTGCGTTTTGAACATTCGCCAAACCTCTAAAAGCATGCATGATTCCCCAGACAGTACCAAAGAGACCGATATAGGGGGAGACAGATCCGACGGATGCCAAAAAGGGCAAATTTGCCTCTAGCATGTCCATTTCTCGTTGATAGGTTGCCTTCATCGCTCTGCGAGCAGCATCGATTTCACGAACCTTGAGGAACTCTTGCATGCCGGCTTCAAAGATATGCTCTAAAACAGCATCGCTGCGGGTGTTGCGCTGAGCGGCTTGAAGAAGGGTGTTTAGGTCCCCGCCAGACCAAAAATCGCGTTCAAACCGGTCTGTATCACTTCTGACACCTCGCAAAATGGCGGTTTTCTTGAAAATAATGGTCCAAGAGGCAACCGACATCCCCAGTAATAACAACATTACTAACTGGACTAATAGGCTGGCATTGAGGACTAGCGAGAGGAATGAGAGGTCTTGAGTTGTGGTCATGGTGGATTTTGTATGATGTAGGTTGAGATTTTACTTAAGCAATCCAACTTCATCAGGATTATCACCATGTTTGACCGCCAAAATACTTTAGCTAAAACCGACCCAGACTTGTGGGCAGCAATTCAAAATGAAAATAAGCGTCAGGAAGACCATATTGAGCTGATTGCTTCTGAGAACTACACCTCACCAGCGGTGATGCAGGCTCAGGGCTCTCAGTTGACCAATAAGTACGCTGAAGGCTATCCCGGTAAGCGGTATTACGGTGGTTGTGAGTTTGTTGATGTCGCTGAACAATTGGCAATTGACCGCGTCAAAGCCCTATTTGGTGCTGAGGCTGCCAACGTTCAGCCCCATTGCGGTGCATCTGCTAACCAGGCAGTGTTTTTGGCCTTTTTAAAGCCTGGTGATACTTTCATGGGAATGAGTTTGGCTGAAGGCGGTCATTTGACACATGGTATGGCCCTGAACATGAGCGGGAAGTGGTTTAACCCGATTGCTTATGGTTTGGATAAGAACGAAGAGATTGACTATGAGCAGATGGAACGTTTAGCTCGTGAGCACAAGCCAAAACTCATTATTGCGGGTGCTTCTGCATATTCCAGAAAAATTGATTTTGAGCGCATCGGTAAATTAGCTAAAGAGGTTGGAGCGATTTTCATGGTGGATATGGCTCACTACGCTGGCTTGGTGGCTGCGGGGGTTTATCCAAATCCAGTGCCACATGCTGATATTGTGACTTCAACAACGCATAAGAGTTTGCGCGGCCCCCGTGGCGGCATCATCCTCATGAAAGCTGAGCATGAGAAGGCGATTAATTCTGCAGTATTCCCTGGCTTGCAAGGCGGCCCATTAATGCACGTGATTGCTGCTAAGGCTGCAGCCTTCAAGGAAGCATTAGAGCCTGGCTTTAAGGACTATCAAAAGCAGGTAGTTGCCAATGCAAAGGCCTTGGCTGAGACTTTGATTGAGCGTGGTCTGCGCATTGTTTCTGGTGGTACAGATTCGCATGTGATGCTGGTAGATTTACGTGCTAAGAAAATGACTGGCAAAGAAGCTGAGCGCGTATTGGGTGAAGCCCACATTACGTGCAACAAGAACGGCATTCCAAATGACCCAGAAAAACCTATGGTGACTAGCGGTATTCGTTTAGGATCTCCTGCCATGACAACTCGCGGATTTAAAGAAGCTGAGGCACGTCAGGTAGGTAATTTCATTGCGGATGTTTTAGACAATCCAATTGATCCAGACAATATTGCCAAGGTACGCGCGCAAGTAGCTGAACTGACTAAGCGCTTCCCAGTCTACGGTTAAGAGAGCATTCATTGCGCTGCCCCTTTTGTCATAACGATGATACCCAAGTACTCGATACCCGGGTATCGGACGAGGGCGACACCATTCGCCGCCGTCGCCGTTGCTCTAAGTGCGATAAGCGTTTTACTACTTATGAGCGAGTAGAGTTAGTTCTTCCGGCAATTGTTAAAAAGAACGGTAGTCGCGTTGAATATAGTCACGACAAGTTGGTTAGCTCCGTCAAGCTTGCATTACGCAAGCGACCCGTTTCTTCTGACTCTGTAGATGAATCCATTGCTCGTATTGAAGAGAAGTTACTCAGCCTTGGAGAAAAAGAGATTCCGAGTGAGCGAGTGGGTGAACTGGTGATGCGTGAACTCAAGCGCTTAGATAAGGTAGCTTACATTCGTTTTGCCTCGGTCTATCGAAGCTTTGCTGATATTGAATCTTTTGAGAGTGCGCTTAAAGAGTTGAAGTGAAGCCTCAATCTATGCAAGACCTACCTAACTTTAATATTCTTGATTATCTGAAGAGTGAAGAAGATATTGCTGGATACATGCAAGCCGTTTTAGAAGATAGTGATGCAGAATTATTGGCTGCTGCTTTATTAGATGTTGAAGAGGCTAGGCGAGTCCTGCAAGGTTAAATGGTTAATAAAAAGGACTGCAATTGAGCTGACCCACAAAAGTTGGACAGTTTATTTAGCTTAGCACGCGGGATTGAGTTCGGCAATTTACCGGGCTCAATCCCTTTAGTTTTTGTTTGATCCGATCATGGTTGTAGTAGTGGATATATTCATGTAGCCCTGTTTTAAATGCCTGCACGCTCTCAAACTTCTCTTGGTAGAAGAACTCTGTCTTC
>JACCDI010176989.1_pt1 | contig 10479 bp, 7 predicted proteins | sample 7442791 | NCBI WGS metagenome assembly JACCDI01 (sample SAMN15323434, study PRJNA562643) | freshwater metagenome | isolation source: river surface water | place: USA:Blue River Watershed | collected 2017-08-15
CTGATGGCAGGGCCATGCCTGCAGGTGCGCGGCCTTGGGTGAGGTCGCGCATGGCTTGCGGGTGCAACACGATGCGCCGATCGGCTTGGGCCAACAGCCGCGCCCAACCCGGGTCGTCCTTGGACAGTTGTTCCATTTGGCGGGCCGCTTCGTCGGCCAGCAAATGCACTGACACCCCGTGCAACTGGGCATCATCGATGGCCATGAGCAAGCGCTCATCATCGCTGGCCACCAGCACATGGTCGCAGGCGCGGCGGCTGGCCAATTTGTGCAAATCTGCGCTCAAGGCCCGCAGCATCGAGGTGCCGCCATCGGCGGGATGGGGCAACACCATGCGCACCACTTGATCGGGCGGGCTTTGGCCATCGGCCTTGTCGGTGTACCAATACACCCGTGCCACGTCGGCAGGCACACCGGCTTGGTGCAGCAGGGCCGTCAGCACCGGGGCCAGCGATTGGCGGCTCAATGCCTCGGTGACCATTTCTTGGTTTTGGCCCAACAACCATGCCATGTAGCGCCCATCCACCAAAGCCATGCAAGAGCCGTGGCGCTGAGCACCATCATGGCGGTGGTGTGAATTCATGTGGATATCTCGTTTCATAGGGTTAAAAATAAATACAGCCGTAAGGTTGGCTGCGCGGCATTTTATGCCAAGGTCAACGTTTTCTCTGCCAAGGCTCCAAGCGGTCGTCGGGCGGTACGGTTTCGTTCCAGGGCGGGGCTGGGGCATAAGCTTTGGCATCGGAGCCCAGCCATTGGGTTTGGGGGTACAGGTTCAAGGGGCGGGTCAAGATGGCCCCCCCATCGCGCGTGAGAGGCTTCCAACTGAAACCAGCCAGGAAGCGGCTGGGGCTGGTCAAGAAGGCTTCAAAGGGAATCATCCAATAAAGGCCTTTGTCGAACGAGCCTTCGCCAAACTCGGCGGCAGAGACATTGGTTTTGGTCATGTACCCGCCCATGACGGTGCCGTTGGCAAAGCGTTTGTTCAGATTGAGGGTCACGCCTTGGTCACCGGCCAGGTATTGGCCCACACTCAGGCTGGCTTGAATGCCTTCAAACGGCGTGGCCCAGTAAGCCGTCACATGGCCGGTGTTGTAAATATAGGGGCGGAACTCAAAATCCTGGGCATAGCTGCGCGTTTGCACCCGGTTGATGTCTGCGCCCACCGCCCAAGAACTGCCTGGCCGGCGATAGAGCAATTCTGAACCCACGCCGCCGTACATGCTTTCAAATAAACCCACATAGGCGGCCCCATACCAATTGCGGCCCAGGCGCTCCGATTTGCTCAAGGTCAAATTGTCCAAAGTGGTGCGCGAGGTGATCATGTATTCCCGCATGTGGGTGCGCACCCGGGGCAAGGCAGCACCCGAACCAGGGGTGACAAAGCTGTCGTAGTTGTCCAGCAAGCGATGGGCTGCCGTGCCAGATAAGCGCAGGTTCCAAGGCATGTCCACACGCAGCATGGCCGAGGCACGCAATTGGTACAAGAAGCCATTGGGGTCGCCAAAGGTGGGCAAAAAATCGATACCAGGCTCAAAAAAGGTGTGGAATGGCTTGCTGGGCAACAAGCTTTGTCCCCCCTGGGCCGGTGGCCCATACAAAGGCCCTTGAACCCATTGCGGATCACTCGCTCGGGGGGCTGAGGTTTGGCTGAGGGCCCAAGCCTCACGGTCAACCCGCTCCACCGCCAACACATCGCCGATGCCGTGGTGGTGCACCTCGAAGCGCTCCACATCTGCCGGTGCATCGCGTTGCAACACGGCCAAAGCTTTGCCCAAGCGATCGTCTGTGTAGGGGTGGCTGGTATCGGCCGCCTCAACAACCACGGTTTGCCCTTGGCGGTAAATCTGACGGGTGCGCCACAAAGTCAGTTTGTCGATGTCATCGGCCGTGGCTTGCCAATTGGGCTCGCTTTGGGGTCGCTGCAAGCGCACCCCAGGCACGGGCGGGGCGGTGACTTTGGGCACGGCCAATCCCGACATGTCGGTGTAGAAAGTCAGACCCAGTGTCCACGTGGTGCCGCGCTCGTAGCCCATCGACACATCCAGGCCCGATGTGGGGCGGTAAACCAAACCCAGATTGATGGGCGTTTTTTGGGTCTGGTTGTTGTCTTGGGGCTCTCGCTGGTAGTGGTTGCCGTCGTATTCCAGTTTGAACACGGTTTTCCAAGGGCTTTGGTATTCCAGGCCGCCAAACCAGGCGGCATCTCCGCGAAACCATGATGCAGTGGAGAAATTACCACCTTGGCCCGGATCGTTGACCCGCGTGTCCATCATGCTGCCCAACACACTGCTCCATGGGTTGCGCACATCCCCCCGGTTGCCCAGGTAGCCCCAGCCCAGCCCCAGGGAAGCATCCCAACGGCCCCAACGTTTGCTGGCCACCACATATTCAGAGCTGTACAAACCGGTGCCGCCAATGTCGCGCCAGCCCACGGCCAGTTCTGGCAACCACTCGCTTTCCCGCCAAGCGCGCAACTTCAAGTCCAGGCTTTTGTCTTTGTAGGGCAAGTCCCCGCTGAATTCGCGGTAGGGGCTGTACAAACGGTTTTCCACATCGATGTAGCGAAAGCCGCCTTCCATCCAGTCCAGCGGTTGCAAGGTCACGTTCATGAAGTTCAAGGGTTGCACACGGGCAAATCCCAGGCCAAAGTGACCCGCGGTTCGCATGCGGGCCGTCGGGGTTTGCAGCAAGCCCACGATGCCCCAGTTGCTGGCACTGGGCTGCGGGTCAAAGTAACGACCCGCCAAATCCCAACGGTCTTGTTTGGGTAAGCTGGGGGCAGACTTGCGGTCCATGTCTGCGAATGCATCCAAAGGCACCCCATTGGACACCCCTTGGTGCCCCAACCATTGCGCCCAGGTTTGGCTGACCGAAGCAGGGATGCGGGCCGCGTCCGACGGCACCCACAACCACGCGCCTGGCGCGGGCTCGCTTTGGATCTGCGGGTTCCAAGGCCGCAAACCAATGGGCTGGATGCGGCCATCGGGTTGCACCAACCAAGCTTGTGCTGCCTGGTGCTGGGGCCAACATGCGCGGACATAGTCGCGCCCCAAAGCGCCCATTTGATGGTCTATATCGCAAGCCCGGCCTTGCTCGTCGAGCAATCGCACCGTGGAGGGCCGGCTGGGCAACCGCACGCTATCGCCTGGCAGCAGGCGGGCATCGCGTTGGGGATTGGCTTGCAACCAATGGGCATCGGCCGCTGCCAAACGCACCCGGCCTGTGGGGGGCATGGCGCGCATCATGCGCTGCATGTTCAACCAGACATCGGCAGCGATCCGACCCTCGGTGCGCAAACGCTCCAACTCGCGCAACCAAGCCGCTTGCTGGTCTTGTTGCTGCGCTTTGGCCTCGGGCGTGGACCACACCAAACCCAAAGGATAGGTGCTGACCAGATCAGGTTGGCTGAGCAACCAGTCGCTCAAAGATGTGGCTTGCGCCAGGGGTGAAATGACATTCGGCTTCACTGCTTCCATGGGTGTTTGGGCTTGTGCCACCACCCCAGCCATACCCGCGCCCACCAACATCACCGATCGCACCGCCAAGGCCATTGGACCCATCCATTTGGCCAAGCCCCTCAAAGGGGTTGCAAGGGGGGCAAGGCCTTGCAATCCCCACTTTTTCGTGACGGGTGAAAGCCCAGGCATGGACTTGATGACGCTGTTGCAAAGCGCCTTCATTCAATCAAACCCAGGTGTTTGAACTTGAAGCAAACGCTGGGAGACAAGCACTGTTCGCTGTAAACCACGCGCCCTTGGTGCACCGCGAAATGTTGTTGATACACCCAATCTCCACCCAGGGGTTGTGGGCTGCGCACCTGGTCACTGAACCACTGTGTGCCAGCGGCCAAAGTTGGGGCCGCCTGCGGAGGCTTGCTGGTTTGGGTTTCGATGCGATCCACCTGGCCAAACCGATAGCCGGGCATCACATCCAACTCGCGGGTCCATGGCATCGTCGCTTTTGCATCAGACACCGCGGCCCAAGAAGGTGGTGAGCTGCGCTGGCGACGCCATTCCACCGTGAGGCCCAGCGCCGTGTGGATACGACCATTGACCATGTGGATCATCTCCCGCTGGCCGCTGTACCAATGCTCGTGCACCCGCAACTGCCCAGACTCGATCACTTCTTGCCGCAGCCCCAAGGCCATGGCGGTTTTGCGCCCGTCGATTTCAATCAACACATACTCATGGCCTCTGGCCACCATCAATGCCGGGTCTTTGCCTGGCAGCATGGTGCTGATCATGTCCAAGGTGGGGTTGATGCCCACACACCCGGAGAGCATGGCCAAACCTGACAGCGCCCCCAACAATCGCAAGGGCCAATCGGGCTTGCTGAATGGGTTTGAAGCGTTCACGTTGGTGGATGCAAGGCACAAAAAAACGCCCCACGAGGGGGCGTTCTATACAAAACCAAATGGATCAGCAGTTGGCGATGCAAGTGGTGGTGTAAATGGTGGTGGTACCAGACAACGTAGAGGTGGTTGAGTAGATGGGGTCGGCCTTCTTGGCCACAGCGGCAGCGACCACCGCAGCAGCAGCCACACCAGCAGCCACCACACCCACGGTTGCAGCCGTTGCAGCGGCAGCACCAGCTGCGGCGGCACCTGCTGCACCAGCACCTGCTGCTGCACCACCGGCACCTGCTGCTGCACCACCGGCACCTGCACCTGCGCCGCCAGCGGCACCGCCAGCACCTGCACCGCCGCCTGCGCTACCACCAGCAGCCGTGCCTGAGCCGGAGCCACCTTGAGCCTGGGTGTGGCCTGCCAAAGGCATGACAGCCAAAGCAGCGGACAAAACGAGAGTAGCGATGGAAGAGGTTTTCATGGTCAAAGGGCTTTCAAGAATGGTAGGTTGAAAATGCAAAGAAGGTGTTAACAAAATGTTTGGTTTAGAAGTCGCCAAGAAATTTTTTTTGCCAACTTGGTTTCAACTATAACAAATAAATCTTTTGGGCGAGTGTGATCAAGCCAAGAATTTGTTGTTTTTCTGCAGTTGGTCCACCCATGGCCAGGCACGGCACGGCATTAAGCATTATTTATGGTTAAATTAATAAAATTGATTAATTTTTAGAGAGCCCTTCATGAGCGATGGCGGTCACAAGTTGGCGCCGGATGTGGATGGCAAAGCCGGGCCCCACAAAATCTTGCGCCTTTTTGCCCAGCATCATTAGAATCTAAGGTTTTCAATTTGGGTCCATTTCCATGCAATGGTTCGTCGTTCACACCAAGCCACGCCAAGAGCAGCGCGCCTTGGAAAATTTGCAACGCCAGGGCTTTGAAGCATGGTTGCCCATGCTGACAATTGAAAAACTGCGCCGTGGCCGGATTGAAAAAGTGGTGGAACCCATGTTCAGCCGCTATTTGTTCATACAACTCGACAAAATCACCAGCAACTGGTCGCCCATCCGATCCACCATGGGCGTGAGCAAATTGGTCACTTTTGGTAATCAACCGGCGGCCGTTCCGCCAGCCATTGTGGAAGCTTTGCGCGTCGCACCCACGCCGCATGTGCCTGGTTTTTTTTCCTCCGGCGATGCCGTGCGTTTTATCGATGGCCCATTGGCGGGTTTGGAAGGTTTGTTCGAAGCGCCGGACGGCGAAGCCCGGGCCATGATTTTCATCAACCTGCTGAGCCGCCCCCAGGTGGTCAGCGTTGACCTCAAACAGCTTGCGCCCGCCCGCCGCTGACATGGGTGTGGGTGTCCCTCGCCACATTGCCATCATCATGGATGGCAATGGGCGTTGGGCCAAAAACCGCCACCTGCCACGCACCTTGGGCCATGTCAAAGGGGCCAAAGTGGTCCGCCCCCTGGTCAAGGCCTGCACCGAGCGGGGCATTTCCCACCTGACCTTGTTTGCCTTCAGCACCGAGAACTGGCGCCGCCCCCCCGAGGAGGTGAGCACTTTGATGGGCTTGTTTGTCCAGTACCTGGAAAAAGAAGTCAGCGACATGCAAAAACAAGGCGTGCGGTTTCGCCTCATTGGTGACCGCAGCGCTTTTGCCCAGGATTTGCAAGACTTGATCGCACACGCGGAGCACAGCACCGCCCACAACACCGGCATACACCTCACCGTGGCCGCCAACTACGGAGGGCAATGGGACATCTTGAATGCCACCCGCGAGTGGCAACGCGCCCATCCATTGCAAGGCCTGGATCAACTCGATGCCCACAGCCTGTCGCCTTATCTGAGCATGGCTGGTGCGCCCGACCCCGATTTGCTCATCCGCACCGGCGGCGAGTCGCGCATCAGCAATTTTTTGCTGTGGCAATGCGCCTACACCGAACTGTATTTCACCGACACCTTGTGGCCCGACTTCAATGCCGCCTTGCTCGACGAGGCCCTGGACTGGTACAACCGCCGGGTGCGCCGATTTGGCCGTACCGATGAGCAAGTTTTGGGCGAGTCTGCCCCCGCGCCCAGCGCGGCTTTGGCACCGCGCAAAATTTAAGCCTGCAGGGGCCCCCAGTGCCCCGTCTCTAAAATGAGCCCCATGAACACCCATGCTTTGCCCTTTTCCACCCCCCTTCGCCGCCTCGCCGCGGCTTTGTTGTTGTCGGCCTTGCCCTGGAGTGTGGGTGCCCAATCCGGCCTGACCAACAATGCGGGCAGTGGGGCGGCCAATATGGGTGGTGGCTCCAGTGGTTTTGGCACTGGTGGCGCCATGGGTGGCAGTGGTGCCATGGGCACTGGCATGGGCAATGTGCCCACAGCACCTTTTTTGAGCAATGGCCAATCCCAGCCCACGGGCTTGACCCGGCCCATGACCCCGGAACTGGGTGCGGCCAACCCCTTCACCTGGCGCATGCCTTTGCCGGCGCTGCAAAAAACCGAATTCCAAACCTTTGTCGAAGATGCCAGCGGGCAACGCCTGCCCCTGTTTGGCTACAACTTGTTTGAAAGCGGGGTCTACACCCCTGTGCAAAGCGTACCGGTGCCAGGTGACTATGTGCTGGGCGTGGGCGACGAAGTGCAATTGCGGGTGTGGGGCAGCATCGATGCCGACTTGCGCTTGGTCATCGACCGCAACGGCCAGGTGAGCATTCCCAAAGCCGGCACCTTCACCCTGAGCGGCATCAAAGCGGCTGAACTCAGCAATGTCATGCGCTCGCAAATGAGCCGTTACTACAACAACTTTCAACTGACCGCTTCATTGGGCCAGTTGCGCAGCCTGCCCATTTTTGTGGTGGGTCAGGCGCGCAAGCCGGGTGCCTACACCTTGTCCAGCCTGTCCACCCTGATCAGCGCCTTGTTTGAGAGCGGTGGCCCTGCCGCAACCGGCAGCTTGCGCAACATCCAGCTCATCCGCGACAACAAAACCGTGGCCCGCTTGGACCTGTACAAATTCATCACCGAGGGCAACACCAGCGCAGACCAGCGCTTGCTGCCCGGCGATGTCATCTTGATTCCACCGGCTGGACCGCGGGTCGCTTTGTTGGGTCCATTGGACAACCCGGCCATTTATGAATTGGCCCCAGGCGGTGAGGCCCTGGGCCGTTTGCTGGCCTATGCCGGCGGCACCAGCGCCATGACCAACACGACCAAGGTGGTGCTCGAGCGGCTGCAAACCAACGCGGGCAATCAAGCCCCCCGCACCGTGGAAGAGCGCAGCATGGATGCCAACGGCTTGCAAACCACTTTGCGCGATGGCGATGTGGTCACCTTGCTCAAACTCCGTGGCGAGTTTGACAATGCCGTCACCTTGCGCGGATCGGTGGCCCAACCTTTGCGCCATGCCTTCAAACCAGGCATGCGGGTGAGCGACCTGATTCCCGACCGCCAAGCCCTGATTGATCCGATTTACTACCGCCGCAAAAATGCCTTGGTGCAATATGAGCGCCCTCGCCCTGTGGGTCGCGAGCCAGACCTGCGAAATCCCGACAATGCCCGCGGCATCGATACCCTGTTGGGCCAAGACCCCCGGACCGTCAACGATGAACGTGGCTTGGACCCGCGCCTGACCGGTAACCGTGTCCCCCCCATGGATCCGCGTTCGGGCGCTGGCAATGCCATGCAAAACGAATTTCGCTCCAATGCCGATCGAGGCCGTGGCGTCGACAACCGCATGAGCGAAGAACCCACGGTCCCCCTGACCCAGGTGAAAAACCTGTTCAACGAAATCAACTGGGATTACGCCGTCATCGAGCGCTTGGAGCCCCAGGCCCTCAAACCCATCGTGATCGCATTCAACCTGCAAAAGGCCGTGGTCGACCGCGACCCCGCGGCCAACATCGAGCTCAAAGCCGGCGATGTGGTGACCGTGTTCAATGTCAAAGACATTCCGGTGCCCGCCAACCGCAGGTCCTTGTTTGTGCGCATTGGCGGAGAGGTGAATGCGCCCGGCATGTACCAAATTCAGCCGGGCGAAACCCTGTCTCAGTTGCTGCGCCGCGCCGGTGGCGTGACCGCCAATGCATACATATATGGCACGGTGTTCACCCGCGAGACCACGCGCAAACAGCAACAAAACAACCTGAACCAAGCCGTGCGCCGTTTTGAGGCCGAAATGTCGGGCCAAGCCGCCGCTTTGCTGCAAAACAGCCAAGACACCGACAAGGCCGCATTGATGGCCCAAACCCAGGCGGTACAGCGGCAAATGCTGGCCAAGCTGCAAACCCTGGAGGCCAGTGGCCGCATTTCATTGGAAATCGACCCGCTGCGCCCGGCCTTGCCCGAACTGCCCTTGGAGGACGGCGACCAAATCACCATCCCTGAGCGGTCCGGTTTTATCAGCGTGTTTGGCGCGGTGCTGTCTGAGTCGAGCTTTTTGCAGCGCAACACCTCCAGCGTGCGCGACTACTTGCTGCGCGCAGGCCTGACCCGCGATGCCGACGACAGTGCTGTCATGGTCTTGCGCGCCGATGGCTCGGTCGAGAGCGACGCAGGTCGTTGGTTCACCAGTTTGACCGGCAGCGTGATGGGCAAAGCCTTGTACCCGGGTGACGCGATTTTTGTGCCCGAAAAACTGGACCGCCGCAGTGGTTATGTCCAGTTCATGACCGTGGCCAAAGACTGGACACAGCTCATCTACCAAATGGGCATTGGTGCAGCCACCTTGAAAACACTGCGCCAGTGAGCCCACGCCCATGAACGACCCACACCAAACCAGCCCATCCCCCATGGGCGACGAAGACGAAATCAGCCTGCTCGACCTGGCCACCGCCTTGGGCGAAGAAAAGAAAACCTTGTTCGCCATTCCCCTGCTGACCACCCTGGTGGCGGTGGTGGTGAGCTTGCTCCTGACCCCGATCTACACCGCCAAAACCGTGGTCATGCCGCCGCAGCAACAACAAGGCGGCGCGGCGGCCGCGGCCTTGGCCAGCTTGGGTGGCCTGGGCGCGTTGGCCGGTTTGGGCGGGGGTGCGGGCCTCAAAAGCCAGGATGAGATGTACATCGCATTCTTGGGCAGCGAAGGCCTGCAAAACCGCATCATCAGCGAACTCAAATTGCAAGAGCGCTACGAGGCCAAAACCCTGACCGAAACCCGAGTTGCCTTAAAAAGCAATATGCGCATCACGGCTGACAAAAAATCCGGCTTGCTCAACATCGAAGCGGACGACAAAGACCCGGCTTTTGCCGCTGAACTGGCCAACCGCCATGTCCAGGCCTTGCATGCCATGCTGGGCCGATTGGCGGTGACCGAGGCCCAGCAACGCCGAGCGTTTTACGAACAACAAATCCAACAAACCCAGGACAAGCTGGCCCAGGCCGAAGTGGCTTTTCGGGCCGCCAAGGACAAGTCGGGCATGCAAGTCACCGCCGTGCTGGCCGAAACCGGTGTGCGTGCCAGTGCCGAACTGCGCAGCCAGATCGCTGCGCGCGAGGTCCAACTGCAAGCGATGAGCCGCTTTGCCACGGCCCAAAACCCCGAAGCCCAGCGCATCGCCAGCGAGCTGGCGGCTTTGCGGGCCCAGTTGAGCAAAACCGAGCAAGGCTCGGGCGAAAGCAAGGCCGTGGCCAGCCCCTTGCACCAAGAAGCGGTCAAGTCTTACCGCGACGTGAAAGTGCAAGAAGCCATGCTCGAAGTGATGATCCGCCAGTACGAGATGGCCCGGGTCGACGAAGCCAAAGAAGGCCCGCTGCTGCAACAAGTCGATGTGGCCGTGCCGCCCGAACGCAAGTCCAAACCCAAGCGCGCCATCATCGTGTTGGTCGCCGCTTTTGCCGGTTTGTTCTTGGGCGTCTTGGTGGCCTTTGTGCGCCGCGCTGTGCGCAAAGCCCAAAGCGACCCCGAATCGGCCAGCCAATGGCTGGCCATGAAAAAAGCCTGGTCCTGGCGCGGCTGATGCCGCCCGCGGCTGGGGCCGTTTGAACCCCAGACCGCCCAACTGGGCTACAGTGCAGGCATGCTTTGATTGGAGATCACCATGGCCCGCAACACACCCCCCGCCAATGACCCTGCCGCATTGAAGGACCACATCCGGGACTCGGCCAACCACATCTGGCTCGCCGGATTGGGCGCATTTGCCAAGGCC
>JACCDI010653052.1_pt1 | contig 10479 bp, 7 predicted proteins | sample 7442791 | NCBI WGS metagenome assembly JACCDI01 (sample SAMN15323434, study PRJNA562643) | freshwater metagenome | isolation source: river surface water | place: USA:Blue River Watershed | collected 2017-08-15
GAAAAAGTGGCAAAGGTCGCCGCATCCTCGAAGTGGACGGGCTGGACCGGTGAGTTTTAAGTTTTGATTGTCTTTCTCAGATTCACAACTTTCCGCCCATTGATGATGATACCATCCCTTTTCTCCCATTCATAGAGAATTGAAACATCTCGATGAGTTTTCCTACGCCAATGCTGGCGGCAAAAGTGGCAAGGGACGTCGCGTCCTCGAAATCGATGAGTTGGATCGGTGAGTCTCAAGTTATAATTGGCGTTATTTGAGAAGTCAACTTTCATCTTTCGTTACTAATCATTTCTTCAAATCTAATTGTTTTGCTTTAGTGAATTGAACCACCTCGATGGTTTCTCCTACGCTGGTATTGGTGGAAAAAGTGGCAAAGGTCGCCGCATCCTCGAAGTGGACGGGCTGGACCGGTGAGTTTCAAGGTTCGAATGTTTTCTATTGACGAGCCGAATATTGAACGTAATAAAAAATACAATATCTTCTTTCATACACAGTGAATTGAAACATCTCGATGAGTTTTCCTACGCCGACTTTGATGGCAACAGTGGCAAGAGCTACAAGCTGCTAGGAAGGGCTGGAAAGAGCCAAAAAGGAAAACAAGTACGCCGTTTCCTTGATGTGGAGGAATTTGATAGAGAGTTGGGAACTGCGAGCCTCAGCATGTCAATACCTGGAGTCATCGCCTCAACCAAGAGTTACAAGAATCCAATTTCCATCCAAGACGCGAAGTACGAGAGCAAAAAGGGCAACGCCAATCCAGCTATCATCGACTTAAATGAGGCCGGGTTGAAAGGGAAGAGCCAAAAGAGTTCCGAGACCATCGTCATCACAGAAGCAGAAATGAAAAGTTCCAAAAGTAAGAAGTTTCTTCTAGATGCTCGTTCTGCAATCCCAGAACAGCCTGCCGAACCAAATGAGTTAACATCTTATATCGAGATGAGGAGTTTTCCAGCTGCGTCTACGTCTGCAGTGAATGCCATAGATCGGAGTGAGGATGCAAGCAGTGCCGGTGTCATAACTAGCTTTATTGCTGTATCAGCCGGATTCATTGTCGTGGCTGCTTTTGACGCTTTTTAGAAAGCTTGTGTTTTGAGACATGAAAATTTTTGTATTGTTGCCAGAGATCCCGGCTGTTGTTTCATCCAAGACTCCACTCTTTATAACGCCTTGCAAATACTGCTGTTGGTGCGATTGATATTTCTGAGTCTTTGCTTAGGTGTAAATGCCCAATTTGCGACATAACACATTTCAAATTACTCCTCTAGCTTTTCTGCAATACTGAATTCTTTCAACAATATCAAATAATTCATCAGAATTAATAGTTCAGAACAGGTTTGGTGGGTTCCCTGGAGGCAGCCTTCACCATTAACGTCTGAGTTGCCAGATGCAAATATTCTGGAATATGCATACAAGATGAATCACAACTTTTAAATTGGCAAATTCTTGCTTGAATATTGAATACCTTCCTATGAATATTTTCATGATTTCAACACCACAAGTAACTTTCATGGATTGATGATGATTATGTTGGTTGTGGGAGAAAATGAATGTTATTATTGGAAACATTGGTGGTATGGAACAATTACACAAAATTCAAAACAGATGGGAGATCTGACTTTCACTACAAAAACAATGGATAAATGTGTTGGTTACGTGGGTTTGCAACATAGTTTTGTGCAATGGTTGTATTGACACTCATGAGTTTGATATTGATTTTTGAAAAAAGCTTATTTCTTCACTCAATGATGCACAAAATTTAATCTCCATGTATGTAATGATGGTGATATTGATAAAATTATAGTGAGTAAAGCTATACTAGAGTGCATTTTTACTCTAAGAATGATAATTGAAGTGACTTGTTGAGAAAAATCCAAAAATATTTACAATTCCTTTCCACCTATTTTTCCTCAACAAGATTGTCTGGGTAAAAGTCAAATGAATACAGTCATGTCCTGTGGTAGTGGGAAGTTGTCCACTGTTGAAAACAATGGAAGATTTCAGTGAATGTTCAAATAATGATGTACAATAAGTTGTGAATGATTCAAAAATTGGAATTGCAATATGGGTTGATGAAAAAAAGAAGAAATAATCAAGTACCCTGAAATACCTCTAAATATTGACTAAATCATTTTGATGGATTCAGAAGATATCCATGATGATCATTCTTTGTGCTGAGATAGTTGTTTTGTAAGGTACCTAACAAGATTTTCATAGAGATCTGCAGACACATATCATCAAGTTGGTTCAACAGTTTTACCATAAGACCTCCAGTTTTGAAACCTAGAGAAAATCAACCCAAAATGAAAGATCATACATAGCAGTTTTTCTCCTGAAATATGGGAGTATCACATAATGATCATACCTGAACAAAAATTCAATATCTCACAAAATGTCTTTCATTGGAATAATTATACTCAATGTTTGGACAGCAGCTATATTCAATTTCTTTTGATCATGAAGACCCATAGCATTTAACACTTCTCTTAGGCATCATATTTTGCTTGATTTTTGCCAGACTTGCTACTTATTCATACCTTCAAATCCCTTTTTGAATGTTTCACTGCACTTAATGATTGTTTTGGATTATGATAAACCTACACATCTTAAAACAACCATTTCTATGTGTGTCCTAACAGCAATAGTACTTGACTTTGCCACAGAGAACAATTAATTTCCACTTAATACTCTGTAACCATTTTTGATGCATCAGGATTAAAAGAGGCATCAAGATTCTTCAGTGCTTTCAGAATTTTGAATTGAGAGGTTTTGTGTCTTGGATAGACTCAATTAACATCAATAATGGCATGATTTCCTTCAAGGTCCATAGCTGATTCATGTAATACATTGTCAGAATTTCCATCATTGGATAAATATTTTCAATACCAAATCAAAGGAGCAAGAATACAAAGATTATTGCTTTGACCAATGTCATCATAATTTTCATTGTCCTTGTTGCTCTCACTTTCAGACCCACGATATCAAGGGATTTTCACAAAAGAGTATTAATCGCCACCAGTGCCAGTGGGGGAATAGCTGGATCATTCCATCTCCAAATTTTTGGTCAGAAAAATCACATCCCTTCAAACCACAATTTGCTTAGTCTCAGGATATAACCACAAACTACCTTTCAAACTATGGGCATCAGCAAATCCAAGTCAAATTCTACCTTTATAATGATTTTGCATTGTATTCACCACAACAACACAGTTGGCTACAGTACAGTTGGTCCTTGTCAAGTTTTGCTAGATGGGCTTCTACATTATCATCATGAAGAGCAATCTTCGGAGGACCAGGATTCAAAAGGAGGATGCACAATAGCCAACTCTTTCCAGATGATTCCAAGATATGCCAGATAAGCTATTTTCTGTCCAATTGTTGACAGGCCCACAAAGTGTCTGGCATCTGTTTGGAATTGGGAGGCAATGAGTAACTTTGATGAGCTTGAAAAGGCTGTCATTAGGTTCGTCCACCAGAAGAAAGGTGGCAATGTTGGGATATTGGTCTTGGAGAAGGACTTGCCATGGTGGAAACTGCCACAGCCTGTTGAGTCTAGGACAATGATGTTGAGGATCCTGGCAATTGACATTAGTGCCTATGCAAGCATCATAGTTGTGATGGAGTTGGAGGTTGTGCCCAAGATACCACTGATGTCCTCGGAGAGTTAGTGGGAAGGAGAATAGGTTGGATCCTCTTTATGGTGGTAACAACAAAGAGGTTGGTTATCTTCATGCTTGCAAGGAGTTTGGTGCTATCAAAATTAGGGCTCTTGGTAACAAAAGTATAGTATCTCACATCAACAAGGCAAGCATCTCCACATGAGATTGAAATTCATCTACCAGCTGGGTTTGAAATATAAGTTCCATTCACAATGGACTCAGGAGAAATTGAAGTGATTGATATGAAACAGAGTTGTTGAAGACAACATTTTCAGAGAGAACACCTGACAGGGAAGTAATTTGATCAATATATGAGAAAATGGGGTTGCACAAGACAGTATGGGTAGAGACCAGATGGCATGGTGTTCTATGGAGTAATGTGAAATGTCACATATCTAGGAGGCAGCACAGACTCAAATGGGACTGGATTGCTAGAGGCAAGCGGCAAGAGACACAAGGGATTACCAGAGCAATACAAGCAACAGGAGGTCTTGTGTTGAAGGACATATGATAGGAGCAAGACAAAAAAATGATTGTGATGAGGATAATACAAAAACTAGACCAGTAAGGCAATGAAAGGATCTAATGGAATCAACTCTCAAGTTTGTATGATATTGTCTAGATAAGGAGTTCTGCTTTCAACTTGCTTTAGGGACTATGTGACTGCAAGGGGTTAAATGGTCTGGTTTCTTGGAACATACACTGTTTATGAATTGTTGCTGGTCTGTGGTTCATCCATGTCCTTGAATCCAATACAATATTGTTTGTTCAGCCTAACCTTCATCTTCCTACAAATTTCCTGCTTTACAATGTCCTCTACTACAAACAGGAGATTATCTCCTGGTTGGAGTCAAAGCAGAACCTACAAACAAGCAGTGGGTTCTTTCCCTTCATATCCACTAATTGAATCAATGCCCTGATAGTGTTGAAATTCCAATGCCCACTGTACACAATGACAATTCAAGATAACTCTGTTGTAGGTTCCTACCTAAAATAAATGTTTTTGAAGACCTACATGAAAATTAGTTTTGTACAAGATTACCCAAAGTTTCCACTGTCTGCATTTACTGATTTGAAGAAGTGCTTGCAAAGCGTTTATTCTCTCTCCCCCCTCAATTCTTGAATTATCTGCATCCAATCTGCAGAATTAATATGTTGCTCCCTCGACCCTGGTCTGTTGGGTCAAATCATGGCAATTTGAGGTTTCATTGTCTGTAATGTCTGGGGTTTGGTGGTCTGCTGGACATAAATAATGGTTTCAGAGGATCTATAAAGCTGAGCAAATTGGCTTTGCCCTGTCTTGGCTCTTGTTTGGGTATTGGGTCTGATAGACTAGTAAACAATCACGAGAAATTGCTTGACTCAAATTTGCCATGGTCCTACACCCTTATTCATCTGATCAAAAATAGAAGTCATTGGCTTCACTTTTGATATTTTCTAAAGAGAAAGGACAACCTTATCCATCAGAGAAGACATGTCATTTTGATTAGTGAATTCTGGACATATATCTCCTGGAAATTCTCGCAGTAGGTACTCACTCTGAACACACCACTATAATGCATTTAATTGTATTCATCTAAAAAGAAAGGTGAGTTGTTGAAATTCCTTTTAACATATGTGCCTTCATTTTTTAAGCTCGAATAAAAAGCACAAAAATGACTCGGAGGCAAAAAAGTCGGAAATACGGAAACATGAAGTCTTCAAAAGCCAAAGCAAAAGCTAATCTGGACTTCTCCGACGATGGTAAAGGTTCTGAAAAACTATGTCGTCCTGTTTTGTTAGCAAGAGACGACTCTGAGTCAAAAAGGTTTCATGTTGCAGTATATTACAGTGGAAATCTCCAACCTTTTACCAATATACAACAAATTTTATTTTCCCAAGGCTAAGCGCAATGACAAAAATCTTTTCATGAACAGCCAACTCTATGTCCTCTTGTTTTGTTAGCAAGGGACAAATCCGAGTCGAGAATGTTTTATGTTGCAGTTTACAGTGGAAATGTTCACGCGTTCACCAATATACAACAATTTATAATAACCCAAGGCTATGCGCAATAGCAGAAATCTTTCCATGAACAGCCAACTTATATTCTCCTTGAAGTGAATTGTTCTCATTCTCAACCAAATTCAACAAAAGCAAGATTGCTTCGTTACGAAGTCCATCCGAGACCAATTCATCAGCCTTTCTGATGACGTCTTCATTCGAAACCCGAAACTTAGTCTTTGAATCGAGGCCTCGTTTCACCTTGGCATCTTCTCTTCTCTGCCGAGTCCTATTGGTGCCATCGCCGAGTGGTCTCATTTCTGGCTCCGTTGATTTGTTGCGTTTCATTGGAGAATCATCAAGGGTTAGATCCTCAATGTCATTGTGCAATTGACTCGCTATTGTTTTATTGTGGTAGTTCTGCTTCGAAAATGGCTCTTCTCCGGTCAAGTCAACACACATATTGGAATAGAGAATGTCCTGAGAAGCGACACCAACTACTTGGGGATGCTTACTCAAGATAGAACGTTTGCCAGAAGATCCAGTTGCGTTGTTTAAATTTTTTTCGTTGAACTTTTCCATCATTGCACACTCTCCGGAGGGTGCGAGCTTGAACAACTCACGCAGTTCTGCGCGATCAAAATACCTCGCCGTAGAAGAGCCACCGCTAGTCAGGAGAACTCTCCGGATGCCATCTTTGTGGACTTGCTTCTCGTACATCCTGGATATAAATGTGTCAATGAAACCATATTAGGGATCAACGTTTAGCATTGTCGCCAAAAATCGTGAAACCAAGTCAACTCTACTTACTTCTCTTCTACCGTTCCGGCGGCAATGAATCTGTACACAGTCACATTCTTAGTTTGACCAATACGATAGCACCGATCCACTGCCTGAGAATCTTCAGCAGGATTCCACGAAGGATCATAGATAATTGCACGATTTGCGCCAGTGAGCGTCAGACCAACTCCAGCAGCCTTTGTCGAAAGTAACATGACGTCAATCTCTGAGCAATCTTTGTTGAATTCATCCACAGCTTTTTGACGGGATTTCTCAGGAGTCGAGCCATCGATTCTTAGAAAGGTGATAGAATCCTCCAAGACTCTTTCAATGATATCAAGCATTTTGGTGCTCTGAGAGAAGATGAGGGCGCGATGTCCTACGCGTTTCAGACGTTGCACAAGCGAAAAAAGGACTTGCAACTTCGAGCTTTCGTCTATCAAATCCTCTACATCAGAATTGTCACAGTCTTGTCCTTTCACGAGTGATGGATGACCGCACAGCTTCTTCAGCCATTGAATTGCCGACAATGGAGAGCTTGTTTCTCCTGATAAAACGGAGGAGACCATACCACCCTTGAGAAAGTTCTCATACATTTGACGCTGTGTGTTGGACAAGTGAGTGAAGACAACTAACTCTTTCTTTGACGGCAACTGGTCGTCGAATTCCGTCTTTTTGAGGCGTTGAAGGAAGTAAGGTTGAATGAGTTTTCGGAGTTCATCATTAACTTGGGCAGCTTTCTTAATAGTCCATTCAGACGCATTCTTCTGTCTACCGTCTTCAATAGGAATGGCGTATTTGTTGAGAAATCTGAGAAATAAATGCGCGCTGTCAGAAAAAAGTAAAAACAGCTTGTAATTAAGTTGCGTTGAAGTCAATCACGTACGTCTTCAAAGAACCAAGGAGCTTGCCCGACGTAACCCAATCAAACAGAGAATACAGCTCTCTCAAATTGTTTTGAACCGGAGTGCCTTAATGATATATCAAAAGTCAAGAATACAACTACCATGAGTTTAAGATGAAATGAATTGACCGGAAAATGTAGCGTAAGAAAGAACCTCACCAGTTAGCAGCAAACGTCGAGTTTTCTTATTTCGACAAAGGATTCGGACGTCTTTGCTAATTTTTGTGTTTTGATTTTTGATCGTGTGGCCTAGAGGTACGAAAGGATTGAGATTTGCAACGAAAGAGTGAGTTGTAGTGATATTGTAGTGAGAGCTGAGGTCTCCGCGAAATTTCAGCCCTACTTCGTACATACCTTCATCTAATACCACGTAGTTCCAGTGATATTCGTCAAAAATGTTGGCCATAGAGTTCAAGTCAGTGATATGTGATGATATCATTCCATAGGGGGTGATCACCAAATGTGGATATTTCGGACGACTGTGTAATCGACAGTGTACGAACAAAGTGTCAAAGTGTTAGAAATGAGAAGAGAGTCCAATCTCAAGGAAATTGAAGAGACCACAACAAACGCGATGGACGTACCTGCAAAAAGCATCCGTGAAAAGCTGCTTCCTCCTCTCCTTGCCCATATCACTGGTTATCGCCATCACAGTCGCTCTGGAAACGCAGGCACTTTTAAGAATCATGTTGGCCTCCCGTTCCCAGGATCGCACGACAGACTTTGGGCAGACGATGATGGCATACGAGATGGTTTGCGCTCTCATGAGCGAGCCGAGGTAGGCTAGTGTTTGCATTGTTTTTCCCATTCCTACGGAGGATGAAGTATCATCATCAAATTATGTTGGGATTAGATTATTGGCGTGGGTCAATTTGGCATTTGACACAATGCAAATAACGTACCCATATCATCCGCTAAAATTCCACCACTTATTTCATTCCTATGCAAACTCGCCATCCATTGCACACCCACCCTCTGATGTGGGAATAGTTTCTTGTACAACGCCATGGGCAGTCGAATCCGCGGCCATTGGATGTAATCATTACTAGCGAGATGCAAATCTCCATTGTTATGATTGCTGTCAGAGTCGTTGTCGGAGGTCCAACATCCTTCCAGATTAATGACAGTGTTCTCATCATCATCACAATCCTCGATCTCTTCTGTCTTTCCTCTGCCTCGATCGGTACGGTTGGAACCGTCATCATCAGTATCGTTGTCTTCAGCAACGCTATCGCTACTGTCAAGCCTAAATGATTCGTCGTCCTCTTGCGGTCTCTTTCCGAAGGTAGCTTTTCCTACAGAATCATCATCATCTTCTTCGTCGTCGCTGGACTCATCCATACTCCCCTGGAAGCTCACATCCCTTTTCGCGGCAACGACGGTTTCGTCATCGTCATCTCCATCGCTGTCGAAATGTTCTCTACTAGTTTCGCTGCTATCACCGTCACAACCATTGATCTCACCGCCACCGTCGCCGCCATTACTGTTGATATCATTGCTATGGATCGCAAGTGCCGAAAAACCCTCGTTCATTTCCATCAAGTCCTCCGTCCCAACAGTGTTCGCGTAATCGCTAGTGCCAGCTTCTCTCGCCGTAATGATGCCATTGATCGGAGATGATACTTTGGTTGCCGTAGAGGACGGCGATGCGAACGAGCTTTTGTCGACATCATTATACTTTTTCTTGCTGTATTTGTCATCGTGGTCAACGTCGTCATGTTGGTCGTCGTCATCGATTTGCTCACTCTCCTTTTCTTGTTGATGTTCGGCATCGCCGATCTCCGAATTTTCATCGGAACAATGGTCATTCATAATTCTTCGACATTGGAGGGTCCTCTTGGAAGGTTGCGTTTTCTCTTCTTCGTCATCATCTGCGTGATCCTCGTGGGTCTGGTCTTCCTCCTGGATCTCATGTTCACTTTGGGCATCGCCATTGTCCGAGAAATCCTCCGCTTCGTCGTCGTCGTCGTCGTCGTCGATAATTCTTCGGCGTGCGCGTGCTGGCTTGACAAAAAGATTGTCATATTGCATGTTGGTCTCCGCCGGGATTTTTTCGACTCTATTTTCCTCCTCTGGTTCGTGCTCGACCATTTCGGCTCCACCTTCCTCAGAGCTGTCGTCATCGTCGTCATCATCAATAATTCGTCTTCGACGTTGGTAAGTCGACTTCCATGGATCGGTCCGACCAACAACAAATAGGGCATCCTCATCGTCGTCTGTTTCTTTCGATTCTTCATCCGCTTCTTCCGCAAGAGGGACTACGTTTTCTAACACCCCTCCGTCGTCATCGTCGTCATTTGGCAAGCCATCCGTCGTCACAATGTTTTCGACGTCATCCAAATGAAGTTGCAATAGGGTTTCATGGAGTTCGTTTGTGAATTCGGTAGAAGAAGAAATAATATTCGAAGATGCATCGGCGTTTTGCTCATTCCTTGTGACCTCTTGAGAGTCTTCTTCTTCTTCGCTCTCGCTTTCATCATCTATGATGCGCCGATGCCGCTGAGATGTACCGCGGAGTACGACCGGTGAACCATTGGAAGAGGCACCCGAAGTCGAAGAAGGCGACGACGAAGAATGAGACGAAGGCGAACGAGAAGACGAACCAGAAGCGGAAGAAGAATCTTCCTCGTCCAATTCCGCCAAAAGCGACTTCTTCAATCTGCCTGCACGTCCACCAGGGTTACGTCCACCACCACCAATACCACCATCACGCCAACCCAAAGTCGAAGGCGAAGCCCTCCCGACGAAAGGACTCGCCAGGTCGCCCGGCAAAGGAGGAGTCAGAATCGCTTCCTCCCCCGTCGTCGTCCCTCCCAATCTGTCGGCCATGTCCGACGTTTCCCGATCCAATACGGCGATTTCGTCGACGAGCGTGTCCAATCGAGAAGAGACGGTTTGAAACGCCGAGGATATGGAAGGCGGCGAGGTGAACAACGTGGTTGGCGAGGTTGGTGACAGGAGGGAAGCAGAGGAAGAGGGCGGGCCGTCGTCGTCGCTGTCGGCATGGTCCTCTGAGAAAGGCGATGATGACGAGGACGGCGAAGACGAGTTTGACATTCTATTATTCTTCATTATGTGGATTGAAGAGAACAAGGTGCACGGTGCACGGTGCACGGTGCACGGTGCACGGTTCGAAGGGCTGGCTTCGACTGAGAC
>JACCDI011659653.1_pt1 | contig 10478 bp, 10 predicted proteins | sample 7442791 | NCBI WGS metagenome assembly JACCDI01 (sample SAMN15323434, study PRJNA562643) | freshwater metagenome | isolation source: river surface water | place: USA:Blue River Watershed | collected 2017-08-15
CGTGTTACATCCTTGTTACATCCCACTCGGCTAGGCTGCTCCCATGACCGAGCCTGATCCACGCTACCCACGGGTGAGTCAGGGGCGCCGGCTGCTCGGACTTCTCATCGATTGGGCAATGTCCTATGCGATCGCTGTCGGTTTCCTCTCAGCCATTGGCGACTTCGAGACCGGGACTGTGATCTTGGCAATCTACTTCACCCAGTATCTTGTCTTTGCATCCCTTGGGGGAGCAACCCCTGGACATCGAATCGTGGGTCTTAAGATCGTTCGATTCTCAGATGGTCAGATGCCGACGCCTCTTCAGGCGTTGATTCGCTCAGTGCTTCTTATCGTGATCGTCACCGCAATTACCTTCGACGAAAACGGCCGAGGAATTAATGAACGATTGAGCGATACAGTCCTGGTGAGGACTCGTTAAGAATTAACGCTTAGGAACGCGTAGGTTCTTTGGCATTGGCCCCTTAGGAATTGGCATAGACATTCCGCCGACTGCCTTCAGGCGTGCACGAACTTCACGCATCTGGTGGGCTGAAAGTTTCTTCTTCATCTTCCCAAGATGCTTCTGCAATTTACGAAGAGGAACCTGGCCTTCTCCATCGCCAATCCAGACTTCGTAGATAGGAACACCTGGAGCAAAACGTTCTGCATCTTTACGTGCTGATTGAACGAGTTGGCGGGTGGCAATGGAACCTTCAGCAGTAAGAACGATTCCGGCGCGACCTACGCTGCGGTGGACCATATCTTGGCTCTTATTTACTGCAACTGCTGGTGTGGTTGTCCATCCCTTACGGATAGCCATCAGAACACTTGCTGCCGCACCAAGTTGTCCTTCAACGCTGGCAAAGCTTGCACTCAGTGCAATGCGAGAGAAGATGAAGAGCGCAGCCAAAAGTGCGAGTGGGAGAGAGATAAATCCAAAGTAGAAGGGATGGCCGACTGCAAAGCCGATGCCAATTCCTGTAGCAAGAACTCCGACGAAGATCAACGCCAGAAGGCTACCGATCCAAGGCTTGACGCTCTTTGTGAGCGCGTAGGCATCACGAATCGCCTTGAAGCGAGGTTCTCTGATCTTTGGCTCTTTTTTCTTCTTCTTAAACATGGGCGTTAGTTTAGGGGAGCAGGGGCTGTTCCACCAAGACGAACTGGTGCCCAGCGCGCACCAACGTGGCTATCTGGATATCGAGATTGCAGATCGAGAAGGAGTGCACTCATTGCCGCCCTTAATTGGGCCTCACCCTCTTCAATATCTGTATCGCTGGTGAAATAGAGCGGCTTACCGAAGGCGACCGAGATTGGAAACTTATTTCTCTTCAAATTGCGTTTTACCTTCTTCGTCCAGATTCGTTGCGATCCCCAGACGACGGCTGGAACTACGGGAACACCTGCACCGAGAGCCAATCGCACCGCACCTGATTTAAATTCTTTCATTTCAAAACTTACAGAGATTGTTCCTTCAGGAAAGATTCCAACACATTCACCTGATTTAAGCGCTTCCAGGGCTGCAACAAATGATGCAGAGCCACTTGAGCGATCAACACTGATGTGATGCATTCCGCGCAGCAAAGGTCCAGCGACTTTATTGTCGAAGAGCTCCTTCTTTGCCATGAATCGGATCCATCGCTTAGCAGGAAGGGCGGCAGTTCCAATAAGTGCAAAGTCGAGGTAACTCACATGGTTCATCGCAAGAATCGCTCCACCTTTGCGCGGAAGATTCTCTTCTCCTTGAAAATCAAAGCGCAGGCCAAGGTACTTCCAGAATGTCTTCAGTACGACGACAACTGGGGGATATACAAGATCTGCCACGTTACTTGGTGCCTGCCTGAGCGCGCGATTCCATCGCCTGGCGGTAGAGACGTCCTGCACGATAGCTACTGCGAACAAGTGGTCCGCTCATCACACCGAGGAAGCCAGCCTCTGTTGCCTCTTGGGCAAGTTCTACGAACTCTTCTGGCTTTACCCATCGCTCAACAGGGTGGTGCTTCATGGTTGGGCGCAAATACTGAGTAATGGTGATCAGGTCGCATCCTGCGGCATGGAGATCGATAAGAGCTTGCGAGATTTCTTCACGAGTCTCACCAAGGCCCAAGATGAGGTTTGATTTAGTAATCAGTCCATAATCTCTGGCTTGTGTAATCACATTGAGTGATCGCTCATAAGTAAATGCCGGACGAATGGTTTTAAATATGCGCGGGACTGTCTCTAAGTTGTGAGCAAATACTTCTGGCTTTGCATCAAAGACCTGATTAAGTAGCTCTGGATTGCCACTGAAATCTGGGGCGAGCATCTCAACTCCGCAGCCCGGATTGATCTCATGAACTTTGCGAATAGTCTCGGCGTAGAGCCAAGCGCCTTCATCTTCAAGATCATCACGAGTTACGCCGGTAATCGTTGCGTACTTGAGCCCCATGGTCTTAACCGACTCTGCAACTTTACGTGGCTCTTCGCGATCTATCGGAAGTGGCTTACCTGTATCGATATTGCAGAAATCGCAACGGCGGGTGCATCGTTCGCCACCAATAAGAAAAGTTGCTTCTTTATCTTCCCAGCATTCAAAGATATTTGGACAAGCTGCTTCCTGGCAGACAGTGTGTAGACCTTCACTCTTTACGAGTGTGCGAAGACGTGTGTACTCAGGACCCATATTGGCGCGAGTCTTAATCCACTCAGGCTTACGCTCAATCGGCGTCTGCGCATTACGAGCTTCGATACGTAGCAATTTACGATCATCGGGCTGTGTGGTCATCTACTCACCTTCGCTAGCGATTCATACATATATTTCTCAACAACGGGTAAGACATCTTCGACGCTAATACTACGGCCGAGTTCGATGGCAAGGGATGTGACAGTGGCATCTTGGATGCCACAAGGGATGATGGCGCTAAATGCGCTCAGATCTGGCTCTACGTTGAGGGCAAAACCATGCATACTCACGCCACCTGCAACTCGTATACCGATGGCGGCAATCTTTCGCTCACCTTGGCTATCGACGACCCAGACACCTGAACGCCCCTCAACTCGAGTGGTCGCAAGGCCTAATTCGTTACATGTTGCAATGAGTGCAGTTTCAATTTCACGGACGAATCCGACAAGTTCTGTTGGTTGGGCCAGGCGAACTATGGGATAGCCAACTAATTGCCCGAGGCCATGCCATGTGATTTTTCCGCCACGATCTACATCAATGACCAATGTTCCATCTTGTGGCCGTTCATGATCTTGAGTGCGCTTACCTGCGGTATAGACGGATGGATGTTCAACAAAAACGAGAGTGTTCTCACGCAAACCATCACAGATCTCTTGATGGAGCGAACGCTGCAGTTCTAGCGCATCGAGATACTCCATAACGCCGGCACGCTTAAGAGCGATAGGAGCGTGTGAGGTAGTTGAGTCGGCAACTGGCACAGCCCCAGCCTAAAGGTAGGCTTGCCTTCTTGCTAATCCGCCCGTGCTTTACGAAGAAAGGCCCTCTTGTAGTGTCAACAGTGAACCAGACCCAATCAACCGGTAAGAACCGTAAGCCATACGCCCTAGCGATGTTGGTGGTGATTGCCTGGTTCATAATCAGTGGAATCTTCGGACCACTCTTTGGAAAGCTGACATCAGTTCAAGAGAATAACAACTCCTCTTTCCTTCCCAAAGGTGCGGAGGCGACACAGGCGTCAGAGGTTATTGCAACATTTTCTGATAAAGATTCATTTACATTTCCCACCTTGATCCTCTTCGAAGGTAAGGCAGATCCGGCAACTTTCGCGGCGATTAACTCTCATCTTTCTACAGTTGGCGATCTGACTTTGGGCGGAACAACGGCGACAATTGAGGATTATCTTGCGCCAAGCCAGCAGATTACAGTTTTCCCATCAGAAGATGGGAAGGCAATCCTTGCCAATATCCCACTCGACGGAACAGCCTTAGGCAAGGTTTTGCCAAATGACGAGCCAGTGCTTCCGGCAATTATCGAAGCTTTGCGTGAAGATGTGGAACCCATTGCAAAGGCAAATGGCGTTGAATCTTATGTCACGGGCCCTGGTGGCCTCTTTGGAGATCTCTTTGCCGCCTTTGGAAGTATCGACTCAACTTTGCTACTGACCACATTGGGCGTTGTTGCAGTCATTTTGATCGTTGTCTATCGATCACCAATTCTTTGGATCATTCCTTTGGTCTCAGCACTCTTTGCTCTGACGCTTGCTGGCGGAATTGTCTATCTTTTGGCAAAGAATGACATCATTGATGTCGATGGTCAGTCGCAGGGAATTCTCTCGATCTTGGTTATCGGTGCCGCAACAGATTACGCACTTCTTCTCATCGCCCGTTATCGCGAAGAGTTACATCTTCACGAGAGCAGATTCTCGGCAATGCGCGCTGCATACAAAGGGGTCTGGGAACCAATTCTTGCCTCAGGTTCAACGGTAGCGATATCACTCCTCATCCTTCTCTTTAGCCAGCTCTCAAATACAGCAGGCCTCGGCCCAGTTGGCGCAATTGGAATTGTCTGCGCAATGTTTACAATCTTGACCTTGCTTCCAGCATTCTTGCTCATCTTTGGTCGATGGATCTTCTGGCCTCGCAGACCTCTCTTTGATGGTGATGATCACGTCATGAGTGGAATGTGGTCGAAGGTGGGAACATCGGTTGGAAAGAATCCGCGCAAGGCATGGGTTATCAGCGGATCAGTTCTCTTACTCTTCGCATTTGCGTCGACTACCCTCAAGACAGATGGTCTCGGAACAATCGATACATTTACAGGTAACCCTGAATCTGTAGTTGGCCAGAAGAAATTGGAGACTCACTTCCCAGGTGGCGAAGGAGATCCAACGCAGGTCGTCTTCTCTGCAGCAAAGATTGATCAGATGAGTGCTGCCCTCAAACAAGCACCAGGAGTGACAGATGTTGCTCCACAATTGGCCGGTCTACCAATTCCAGGACAGCCTCTGCCTGAAGTTGCCCAAGTTAATGGCAAGGTGATTCTCAATCTCACCCTAAATAAAGCGCCAGATAGCGTCGAGGCAGGTAATGACGTTCCAGAGATTCGACGTATCGCAAAGTCGGTTGATCCATCCGCTCTCGTGGGTGGAACCAGTGCCGTCTACTTCGATGTGAGAACTGCAAACTCAGAAGATAATCGGACAATTATTCCGATTGTTCTCTTGGCAATCACATTGATTCTGGGATTGCTTCTGCGAAGCATCGTTAGCGCAATTCTTCTCTTAGCAACTGTTGTGCTCTCGTATTTCGCAACTCTCGGGGTCTGTGCCTTGGTCTTCAATCACGTCTTTGGATTCCCAGGTGGCGATAATTCATTCCCGCTCTTTGCCTTCATCTTCCTCGTAGCGCTGGGAATTGATTACAACATCTTCCTCATGACTCGCGTTCGCGAAGAGTCACTCAAGATTGGCACTCGCGCCGGAGTAATCAAGGGGCTCACCGTCACGGGTGCCGTGATCACATCTGCAGGAATTGTCCTTGCAGCAACTTTTGCAGTTCTAGGCTTGCTTCCATTAGTGCCTCTTGCCCAACTTGGATTTGCTGTGGCATTTGGTGTCTTGCTCGACACCATCATTGTTCGCTCAATCTTGGTCCCAGCTCTCGTTCACGAGATCGGCCCTAAAGTCTGGTGGCCTTCAAAGCTTGCCAAGGAGTCGGTGAATTAATCGATGCGCGTTGGAGTTGCAGGGTATGGCTTAGCAGGACGGGTATTTCACGCCCCCTTGTTGCGAGGATGCGGTTTTGAGATCGCATCAATTCTCACAGCTAACCCTGAACGTATCGATCAAGCAATCAATGACTTTCCTGATGCAACGATCTTCTCAGAGCTCGATGCATTTCTAGATTCAGGGCTTGATCTGGTTGTCATCGCCTCAAGCAATGTGGCACATCTGCCGCAGGCAAAAGCTGCGCTGGAGAGAAAGATTCCTACGGTTGTTGATAAGCCGATGGGTCGCACCGTTGCAGAAGTTAAAGAGATGATTGATTGTGCCGCCAGCAATAACACTTTACTGACCACCTTCTTCAACCGTCGCTGGGATAGCGATAGCCTGACAATTAAGAAGATCTTGGCAACTGGTGAAATCGGAACTCCATTTCGCTTCGATGGACGCTTTGAACGTTTCCGACCAGATCGAAATCCTGCATCGTGGCGTGAGAATCTCTCACCTGCTGACGGTGGAGGGCTGCTCCTTGATCTCCAATCGCATTTAATTTCAACAGCACTTGATTACTTTGGTCCCGCAGAAGTTGTGAGCGCAAGCGTTCGTTCAATTCGTGGGGGAGCAGATGATGATGTCACTGTAGTTCTCAAACATGAATCGGGTGTTGATTCTTATTTAGCGGCATCTGCTATTAGTGGCGCTCCTGGCCCCCGAGTTAGATTGCTTGGCGATAAAGGCGCACTTGTTATCAATGAGTTAGATCCTCAGGAAGATGCGCTGCGTCGAGGCGAGATTCCTGTTGGCGGCCAGTGGTCTCAAGCGATGGTTACCCCAGCTCATCTTCATAGAGGTGACGTCATAACTCCGCTGGAGAGCATCTCTGGAAACTACGCCGCCTTCTACACCTTGGTTGCCCACGCGATAGCGACAGGCGGCCCTGCTCCAGTACCGCTCAGTGATGCACTTCGAGTAGCCCAACTGATTGAAAGAGCTCGTGAGATTAGTGTCCGATAACTCTCTACCAGTTGTCATTGTTGGTGCAGGTCTTGCAGGTTTATCTGCAGCAAAGACGCTCATTGACGCTGGAGTCAATGTGCGAGTCCTCGAAGCAAATTCTGGCGTAGGTGGTCGCGTACAGAGCGATGCCATCAATGGATATCGCTTTGATCGTGGTTTTCAGTTGATCAATGCCAATTATCCCGAACTCAAAGCGTTGGGAATTCTGGCTGAGTTAGATTTTATCTACGCACCGCGTGCAGTAGATGTTTCGTTGGATGCACAGGTCATTCGCTTAGGTGATCCTCGTAAGTACTTCTTCTCTGCCTTTAACTTTCAAACGGGATCGTTGCTGGAGAAACTCGCTCTTCTCAAGTACCTATCGTCGCACTCACAGCACGGTGCAAACGTTGAGAGTGAGTTGCTCGCCGCCGGGTGCGGACGCCTATATACACGAGTCCTTAAGCCATTCCTTACAGGTGTTTTCCTTGCAGATCCAGTACGCGTTGATGCAACAAGTGGGCGAGAAATCATCAAGAGTTTTATCAGTGGGGCTCCTGGCCTTCCTGCTTTAGGTGCCGGGCGATTAACCGAAGTCTTGGCAAGTCATGTTGGGGTGATTGAAAATTCCATTCAGGTCAATGCAATTTCGGCAAAAGTGTTAGAGACATCTGCCGGAGATATTGAGGCACGGGCAATCATTGTTGCAACTGATCAGACAACTGCTGCCCAGTTGCTAGATATCGAAGATGTTGGTCAAGAGGTCAGTTGCACTACCTGGTATCACTCAACGAATAAATTTTCTCCGGGGGATGCCATCTTGCGCATTGATGGGCTAGGACGCGGCCCCATCGTCAATTCACTTGCGATTTCAGAGTTACTTCCTGCAAGTGCTCCAGCAGATCGCACCCTGTACTCCAGCACCACGCTGGGTCATGCATCAGAGTCTGAGGTGCGGCGCCACCTCGCTCTCATCTGGCAGGTAGATACCGCCGACTGGGAACTTGTTGCTAAATACGACATTAAGAACGCATTGCCACTATTTTCTCCAGGACGATCTCAGGTGCACTCTTTACAAGTGCGCGATGGAATATGGAGAGCTGGAGATTACTTAAGCGCACCATCACAAAACGGTGCGCTGGCCTCTGGGCGTCTAGCCGCCCTTGAGCTCATTAATTCTCTATAAGTGCATCGAGGGCAGAGGTTACATGTGGGTAATCCCATGTAAATCCTGCATCGATAAGTTTCTGAGGGATGACCTTCTTAGATCCCAACACCTCTGATGAAAATCCACCAAGAACAATCTTGAGTGCAAGAGCAGGTGCTGGAAATAGCGCTGGGCGATGCATCGCTCTAGCAAGGGCTGCAGTAAATTCGCGATTGGTGACTGGATTTGGCGCTGTCACATTGATGGGACCATCGATTGGATTCTCTAATGCGAAGGTAATGGTGCGAATAACATCGTGAAGGGTAATCCAGGACCACCACTGCTTACCTGATCCAAGTTTTCCACCAAGGCCAAAGCGAAAGAGTGGAAGCATCTTTCCTAGCGCCCCACCGGTTGGATCCAACACTAAGCCTGTGCGAAGTTTTACAGTGCGCACACCTGTTGCCAGATCTGCAGCGCCTTCCCATTCACGACAGACGGCGGCAAGAAAGTCATCTCCAGCACGATCGCCCTCGACAACGGCGCGATTTCCAGATTCGCCATACCAACCAATTGCGCTGGCGCTGATAAATACCTGAGGTTTTAATTCAGCAACTGCCTTTGCAATTGCTTCAGTACCAAGAAGTCGTGAGTTAAGAATTGCCGCTTTGTACTTCTTGCTCCAACGCTTATCGCCAACGCCGACGCCAGCTAAGTGAATAACTGCATCGACTCCGGCTAGCGCATCGGTATCTACATAACCAGTTGTTGGATCCCACTGAACTTCATCGGGGGAGACTGGTAAGCGACGCACTAGGCGCTGAACTGTGTGGCCTTCACTCTTGAGGTGGCCAACGAGAGCGCTGCCGATAAGACCGGAGGCGCCAGTAATGGCAATGCGCTGAGGAAGCATCAGGCTTAGAGACCCAAATCAGATTCGAAAGAACCGCCTTCAAGGCGTTCCTTAAGAGTAACGAGGAAGCGAGCAGCATCTGCACCATCTACAACGCGGTGATCGTATGAAAGTCCAAGATAGACCATCGAACGAATCGCAATTGTCTCTCCGCCATCTTCACCGCGGACAACCATCGGACGCTTGACGACTGCGCCAAGACCCAAGATTGCTACCTGTGGCTGATTGATAATCGGTGTATCAAAGAGTGCGCCACGTGAGCCAGTGTTGGTCAGGGTAAATGTTCCACCGCTGAGCTCATCTGGATTGACCTTGTTGTCACGGGTACGTGCTGCTAGATCTGCAATCTTGCGCGCGACTCCACCCATGTTGAGATCTCCTGCATTTGCAATGACCGGAACAAGGAGACCGCGTTCGGTATCGACTGCAACACCAAGATGTTCAGCGCCGTGATAAATGATCTGGTCACCTTCGACAGAAGAGTTAAGTACTGGATGCTGCTTGAGCGCCTCACATACTGCAACGGCAAAGAATGGAAGGAATGAGAGCTTGACGCCTTCACGCGCTTCAAATGATGCCTTTGCACGATCGCGAAGTCGAGCAATCTTTGTCACGTCAACTTCGATAACGGTCGTCAGCTGTGCAGATACTGCAAGGGATTCGACCATGCGCGCTGCGATAACTTTACGAAGGCGTGACATCGTCACTGTGGTTCCACGAAGTGGTGAGGCAGCGATTGGAGCGGCCGCACGTGGGGCAGCAGGTGTAGCAGGAGATGACATTGGCGCTGTTGGCTTAGCCATCGCCTCAACATCTTCGCGGCGAATACGTCCGCCGATGCCTGTTCCGCGTACGGATGCAAGGTTGACGCCTAACTCAGATGCGAGCTTGCGCACGATAGGTGTGACATAAGAATCTTGTGGCTGAGTAATTGGAGCAGATGCTGCAACTGGAGTTGGCGCTGCTGCAACTACAGGCGCTGCCGCTACTGGCGCTGCAACGACAGGCGCAGGTGGTGGCGTTGCCACTACTGGTGCTGCAACTGGTGCTGCTGCAACTGGCGCAGCAGGAGCTGGTGTGGCTCCTGATGTGCCAATAACTGCAAGACGAGCACCGACCGGAACAGTTGAATCAACTGGAACATCAATTGCAATGAGGGTTCCAGCAACTGGTGAAGGAATCTCTGTATCCACTTTGTCGGTTGAAACTTCAAGGAGTGCTTCATCAACAGCAACGCTATCGCCAACATTCTTAAGCCAGCGCGTAACTGTTCCTTCGCTGACGCTCTCACCGAGAGCTGGCATAGTAATAATCGTTCCGGCAGCCGATGCTGCAGGGGTAGCAGGAGTAGCAGCAGGAGGTGGAGTTGCTGCAACGGGAGCAGCAGGTGCTGCAACAGGTGCTGGTGTTTCGACGATTGGTGCTGCTACTGGTGCTGCCACAGGAGCCGCTGCGCCATCTTCAATGATTGCAAGATCTGCTCCAACTGGAACAGTTGCATCTACCTGTACAAGAATCTTTGAGAGTGTTCCAGAAACTGGTGAAGGGATCTCTGTATCTACCTTGTCGGTTGATACTTCAAGGAGTGGCTCATCAACGTTGATGTGATCGCCTTCGGCCTTAAGCCAACGAGTAACTGTGCCTTCGCTTACGCTCTCGCCAAGTGCTGGCATCTTTACAGAGAATGTCATTGGTGTTCTCCCTTTATCCGTGTGCGTGAAGCGGTTTGCCGGCTAGAGCCATGTGCGCTTCGCCCATAGCTTCAGACATTGTTGGA
>JACCDI010175339.1_pt1 | contig 10477 bp, 5 predicted proteins | sample 7442791 | NCBI WGS metagenome assembly JACCDI01 (sample SAMN15323434, study PRJNA562643) | freshwater metagenome | isolation source: river surface water | place: USA:Blue River Watershed | collected 2017-08-15
CCTTACCGACAACGCGGCCAGCAAGTGTGATGTCAACAGTCTTCTGAAGACCAACTGCATAGTCTGTCGCATCGTTAACAAGGAATACTGTTGCATTCTTGTTCTTTGAAACGATCAAACGTGCTGCTGCTGGACCCTGGTAATCATCTGTCAACACTGCGCGGTGGAAGATTTCCTTACCGAATGATGGAAGTGTTGGGTTTGTTGCAGATGGTGTGATGATTGAAAGACCTGCTGAAAGGTACACAGGAAGTGAAACCTTTGATGCGCCTGAGTATGCAGGACCGACAAGTGCAACTACGCACTCTTCAGCTGCAACCTTTGGTGCGATTGGAGCAGCAACTGCTGGATCTCCCTGGTCATCTACTTCGTAGACAACTGGGTCAACATTTGCACCCTTGTTTGCTGCAAGGAACTTCTTAAGTGCGAACTTAACACCGTTAAGTTCGTTGATGCCGAGTGCAGCCTCAGGACCTGTAAGTGGACCCTGGTATGCAATCTTCAACTTGCCTGAGCAAGCTGCGTTTGCTGCTGGCGCAACTGAAACTGAAACGCCAACAACCATCGCTGCTGCGGCTGCAAGAGAAATAATCTTCTTCATGTGGAGCCTTTCCTGTTATATCCCGGGACAGGGAGGGTTGAAGGGTAGTGGGCAGGGTGAGACCCAGACAAGGCAGTGGCTGTAAAAAACCCGCGTGGGAGGTTACTTTTTGATTACAAAAAGTAGGCGTCTCACCTATCGAGAGCGGCCTCTGGGGATATGACAGCTTGGGCGACTTCCTTCATGGTAAGTCGGCGATCCATCGCAGCCCGCTGAATCCAGCTAAAGGCCTCTGGCTCTGAGAGGTTTAGAGCCTTCATCAAGATTCCCTTTGCGCGGTCGATGACCTTGCGAGTCTCTAACCGCTCCTGGAGATCTGCCACCTCTTCTGCCAGCGACTTCATCTGAATGTGACGGCTCATGGCGATTTCAATGGCGGGTACTAAATCGCCGATAGTAAAAGGCTTAACAACATAGGCCATAACACCGGCATCGCGAGCGCGTTCAACGAGTTCACGCTGGCTAAATGCGGTCAACATGAGAACTGGCGCAATCGAAATGATTTTCTCAGCCGCTGAAATTCCATCGAGTACTGGCATCTTCACATCGAGGATGCAGAGGTCGGGTTTATGTTCTGTGGCGAGCGCAATCGCTTCTTCCCCATTGGTTGCCTCTGCGCAGACGGTATATCCCGCCTCTTGCAACATCTCCACGAGATCCATGCGGATGAGCGCTTCATCTTCGGCAACCAGGATTCGGATTGTCATAGAAGAACCATCCTCTTCCCGTGCCGATAATTCAAGAGATTACTGGAGTGCCCCGAGTCGGATTCGAACCGACACTATGCAGTGTTTGAGACTGCCCTCTCTACCGTTGGAGTACCGAGGCTTTCTGCTGGTAATCCTACCTGATTAGAAAGGCTTACTTGTAAGCAGGAACAACGCCATTGACTGCATCGCCCACTGTATGGACGCGCATAGCGTTAGTTGAGCCAGGAATTCCTGGAGGTGCACCGGCGATAATCATGACCTGCTCGCCAATTGCAGCGCGCTTTGAGTCAATCAAGATGCGATCTGCCTGAAGCACCATGTCATCAGTGTGCTTGACCATAGGTGAGATCAAAGGCTCGATACCCCATGAGAGTGCGAGGCGGTTGTAAGTGCCGGTCTCTGGAGTGATTGCAAGGATTGGCAGACGTGAGCGAAGGCGAGAGATGCGTCGCGCTGAGTCACCAGATTGAGTAAAGGTGACGAGGTACTTAGCTCCTAGTACTTCTCCTACCTCAGCAGCTGCCTTGGTGACTGCGCCGCCCTTGGTCTTTGGTGCATGTGAGAGAGGGCGAATGCGGTGAAGGCCTTGCTCTTCCGTCTTCTCAATAATGCGAGCCATGGTCTGAACCGCTTCAATAGCAAAGTCTCCGACTGATGTCTCACCTGAGAGCATCAACGCATCAGCGCCATCGAGCACCGCGTTGGCACAGTCAGTTGCCTCTGCGCGAGTTGGACGTGAATTTGTAATCATCGAATCGAGCATCTGGGTTGCCACGATGACTGGTTTAGCTGCATCGCGAGCAAGCTCTACGCAACGTTTCTGCACCATTGGGACATCTTCGATCGGCATTTCTACGCCGAGATCTCCACGAGCAACCATGATGCCATCGAAAGCATCGACGATCTCTTCTAGGTTATCTACCGCCTGTGGCTTCTCAATCTTTGCAATAACAGGAATGTGGATTCCGACCTCATCCATGATCGCGTGAACATCTTTAATATCTGCAGCATTGCGAACGAATGAGAGCGCGATGAAATCTGCACCGGCGCGAAGTCCCCAACGGAGATCCTCTTCATCCTTATCTGACATTGCCGGAACCGAGACTGCTACACCGGGAAGATTAAGGCCCTTATTGTTGCTGACCATTCCTGGGAAGATGCACTTGGTGACAACATCGTTGCCCTTTACCTCAATGACCTCAACGGTGACCTTGCCATCATCGATCATGATGAAATCACCCGGCTTGCAGTCGCCTGGAAGACCTTTGTAAGTAGTACCGACGCGCTCCTTAGTTCCAGGAACTTCATCAGTGGTAATTGTGAAGATATCTCCACGTGCTAGCTCGTGTGGGCCATTTTCAAAACGTGCCAAACGAATCTTTGGACCTTGGAGGTCGACGAGAATTGCAACAGCCTTTCCTGCCTCTTTCGCAGCTTCGCGAACGCGGTCGAGGCGTCCCTGATGCTCTTCGTAGGAACCATGAGAGAGGTTGAGGCGAGCCATATTCATTCCAGCTGCGATGAGTTCTCGCACCTTCTCTGGAGATTCAACAGCTGGACCCATTGTGCATACAATTTTCGCGCGGCGCATGTTCGTACCTTATCTGTTAAAGATTTTCACTAGCCACTACTGGCCAGTTTTCACCTGTGATTTATATCTGAGTTAGACCAATAGCTGTCGAGTAGTTGGTTCGATTGGTGCAGGAAGTTGAGTCTCCCCCATCAAGTAACGATCCACAGCAGCTGCAGCAGAACGGCCTTCTGCGATTGCCCAGACAATCAGAGATTGTCCGCGGCCAGCATCGCCAGCTACAAAGACATCTTCCTGATTTGTTTGGAAATCATCATTGCGCTTGATATTTCCGCGCTCATCAAGTTCAACTTCTAGTTGATCGATGAGTCCAGACTTTTCAATTCCAGTAAATCCCATTGCAAGGAATGCAAAGTCCGCTTGAAGTTCGCGCTCTGTGCCAGGAACAGTTTCAAATTTTCCGTTGACAAACTTTGTCTCCACAATCTTGAGCGCGCGCAGGTTGCCGTTCTCATCACCAAGGAACTCTTCTGTGCTCACGCCGAAGATACGGTTATCGAGCTCTTCATGAGCACTTGAGATACGGAAGATCATTGGATAGGTAGGCCAAGGCTGTCCAGATGGACGCTCCTCTGTTGGACGAGGCATGATCTCGAGCTGAGTCACACTCGCTGCACCTTGACGAATAGATGTACCGAGACAATCCGCTCCGGTATCTCCTCCACCGAGAATTACAACGTGCTTGCCCTTGACGTTGATTGGTGGGTTCTCTACCTCACCAAGTGCCTGCTTGTTGCCCCATGGCAAGAATTCCATCGCTTGATAGACGCCCTTGAGATCGCGACCCTTCACTGAGAGATCGCGCCACTGAGTTGCACCTACTGCAAGCAGAACTGCGTCATACCGTGTGCGAAGTGCGGAACCAGTGATATCAACGCCAGCTGCTACGCCGGGACGGAAGCGAGTTCCCTCCTGCTCCATCTGCGCAAGACGTCGGTCGAGAATGTTCTTCTCCATCTTGAACTCTGGAATTCCGTAACGGAGCAAGCCACCGATCTTGTCTGCTCGCTCGAACACAGCAACTGTGTGTCCAGCACGTGTGAGCTGCTGTGCCGCAGCAAGTCCTGCAGGACCTGAGCCGATTACTGCAACAGTCTTACCGGTAAGGCGATCTGGGATCATCGGCTTTACTGCACCGAAACCAAATGCCTCTTCAATTGTGCGAAGTTCAACCTGCTTAATTGTCACGGCATCGCGATTAATACCAACAACACATGCAGTCTCACATGGTGCAGGACAGAGGCGACCGGTGAATTCTGGGAAGTTATTTGTCGCATGGAGGCGATCGAGCGCCTCTGACTTATATCCGCGCCACATTAAGTCATTCCACTCTGGAATCAGATTGCCCAGTGGGCAACCGTTATGACAGAACGGGATACCGCAATCCATGCAACGACCAGCCTGCTTCTGCAGATGCTCGAAGCTCTGTGGTTCGTAGACTTCACGCCAATCTTGGATGCGAACATCGACCGGACGACGCTTTGGTGTCTCACGTGGGGTTGTCATAAAGCCCTTTGGATCAGCCATTTGCTGCAACCTCCATTACATAGTGATCTGCTGGTAAACCTTCATCGGTCGCACGCTTCATTGCACTCAAGACTCGTGCATAGTCGCGTGGCATGATGAGAGAGAAGCGAGCAAGAGCTGCATCCCAATCCGCAAGCAGAGCTGCCGCAACTTCAGAGCCTGTCTCTTTATGGAATTCAGTTACTGCATTGCGAAGTCGATCGCGCTCATCAGCTGGTACTTGAAGTACATCAACCATGTCGCCATTAACGAGTGCTGCATTGAGGTCGAGAACGAATGCACGACCACCGGACATACCAGCTGCAATATTGCGTCCAGTGCGTCCAAGAATCACAACGGTTCCGCCAGTCATGTATTCAAGGGAGTGATCGCCAACACCTTCAACAACTGCAGTTGCACCAGAGTTACGAACGCAGAAACGCTCGCCTACAAGTCCGCGAATGAAAATTTCACCGTCTGTTGCACCATAACCGATGACGTTTCCAGCGATGACATTCTCTTCTGACTTAAAGGTTGCCTTCTCATCTGGTCGAACGATGACCCGACCGCCTGAGATTCCCTTACCAACATAGTCATTGGAATCACCGAAGAGACGAATCGACATTCCACGCGGCGTGAATGCGCCGAGTGATTGGCCAGCAGATCCGCGAAGAGTGATGTCAATTGTTCCAAGAGGAAGTCCATCAGCTCCGTACTTGCGAGTGATCTCTGCACCAAGCATCGTTCCCACGGTGCGATTGACGTTACGGACTGGAAGGTCGATAACTACCTTCTCCCCCTTCGTCAAAGCAGGAGCAGACTTTTCGATCAAGGTGTTATCGAGCGCTGCAGCTAAGCCGTGATCTTGTGTTGTTGTGCAGTAGAGAGATGACTCAACATCTGGGCGAACAAGAAGTGGTGCGAGATCAAGTCCCGCCGCCTTCCAGTGCTCGACTGCGCGCTTTGTTTCGAGATACTCGACATGGCCGATCGCCTCTTGCAATGTACGGAAACCGAGGGATGCGAGAATCTCGCGAACTTCTTCGGCAATATATTCAAAGAAGGTTTCAACGAATTCCGGCTTACCGGTAAATCGTGCACGAAGTTCTGGATTCTGTGTTGCCACACCTACTGGACAGGTATCCAAGTGGCAGACTCGCATCATGATGCAACCAGAGACGACGAGTGGCGCTGTTGCAAAGCCATACTCCTCGGCACCGAGAAGTGCTGCAATAACAACGTCGCGTCCGGTCTTCAACTGACCATCAGTTTGAACGACGATGCGATCGCGCAGACCATTGAGAAGAAGAGTCTGCTGAGTCTCAGCAAGTCCTAGCTCCCATGGAGCACCAGCATGCTTGAGCGATGTCAACGGTGATGCACCGGTTCCACCATCGTGGCCGGAGATCAATACAACATCAGCATGTGCCTTTGAAACACCAGCGGCAACTGTTCCAACTCCAACCTCTGCCACAAGCTTGACGTGTACGCGTGCCTTCTTATTGGCATTCTTGAGGTCGTGGATTAATTGTGCGAGATCCTCGATGGAATAAATATCGTGGTGTGGAGGTGGTGAGATAAGTCCTACACCTGGAGTGGAGTAGCGAGCCTTCGCAACCCATGGATAGACCTTGTTACCCGGCAACTGTCCGCCTTCACCAGGCTTTGCACCTTGAGCAATCTTGATTTGAATGTCATCGGCATTGACGAGGTAATTACTTGTCACACCAAATCGACCTGAAGCAACTTGCTTGATTGCAGAGCGCTTTGAGTCACCATTTTCCAAACGGATAAAGCGTGATGGATCTTCGCCACCTTCACCGGTATTGGACTTTGCGCCAAGGCGGTTCATCGCTATCGCAAGAGTTTCGTGCACTTCTTGCGAAACAGAACCGTAGGACATCGCACCAGTTGAAAAGCGCTTCACAATCTCTGAAATTGGCTCAACTTCATCTATCGCAATAGGAGTACGACCCTGCGTGTTAAATTCAAAGAGACCACGAAGAGTCATCAAAGCCTTGCTCTGATCATTAACCTTTGTGGTGTATCGCTTGAAGATGTCATAGCGCTTATTGCGAGTTGAATGCTGCAACGCAAAGACTGTCTCTGGATTGAACAAGTGAGGCTCGCCGTCGCGACGCCATTGATACTCGCCACCTACTGGAAGCTTCTTTGCACCTGGAATTTCTCCCCCTGGTGGATATGCCAAGAAGTGACGCTTAATCGTCTCCTCTGCAATTACATCGAGATCGACTCCACCGAGGCGCGATGTTGTTCCGACGAAGAACTCATCGACCACATCTTGCGCGATACCAATTGCTTCGAAAACTTGTGCGCCTGTGTAGGAAGAGATAGTTGAAATACCCATCTTCGACATCACCTTCAGCACACCCTTGCCGAGCGCCTTAATCGTGTTCCTTACAGCCTTCTCAGGTGAGATACCTGAGATAACTCCTTGGCGAACCAAGTCTTCAGCAGATTCCATGACGAGGTATGGGTTTACCGCTGCTGCGCCATAACCCACGAGAAGGGCCACATGGTGAACTTCGCGAACATCGCCCGCTTCCACAATCAGACCGACCTGTGTACGTGTCTTTTCGCGAATCAAGTGGTGGTGAACTGCTGCAGTGAGAAGGAGAGAAGGAATTGGGCAATCTTCCGCATCGCCATCACGATCGGAGAGAACGATGACGTGTGCGCCATCCTTAATTGCCTGTGAAACTTCCTGCTTAATCTCTTCCAGGCGCTGGCGGAGAGTGTTTCCATCTCCAGTTACCGGGAAGAGTCCGCGCACTACATATGCAGCAAGCTCTGGATATTCGTCATCGACATTGATGTTGATGATCTTTGCTAGTTCATCATTATCGATAACTGGGAATGCCAATGAAATTTGCTTACATGAATCTGGACCTGGGTCGAGCAAGTTGTGCTCTGGACCGATTGATCCACCGAGGCTGGTGACAAGTTCCTCTCGAATTGCATCGAGCGGTGGATTAGTTACCTGAGCAAATAGTTGGATGAAGTAATCAAAGAGCAGACGTGGCTTATTTGAAAGCGCAGCAATTGGCGTATCGGTTCCCATAGAACCGAGCGCCTCTCCCCCGGATTTCGCCATTGGAGCGACGATAATCTTCAACTCTTCTTCGGTATATCCAAATGCTTTCTGGCGACGAACAACTGACTTGTGCGGATAGATGATGTGCTCACGAGCAGGAAGTTCTGAGAGTTTGACCATTCCATCTGCCAACCACTGTCCATATGGAGCAGCATCGGCCAGTTGATCCTTAATTTCATCATCTTCAATAATGCGACCGGATTCGATATCAACTAAGAACATCTTTCCTGGTTGCAAGCGGCCCTTGCGAACAATCTTCTCTGCTGGGAAATCAAGAACGCCAACCTCTGATGCAAGTACAACTAAGCCATCGTCAGTAACCCAATAACGTGATGGGCGAAGTCCATTGCGATCGAGAACAGCACCAACTTGATGTCCGTTTGTAAATGTCACACAAGCTGGACCATCCCATGGCTCCATCATCGATGCGTGGAATGCATAGAAGTCACGACGCTTCTGCGACATCGTCGCGTGGTTCTCCCATGCCTCAGGAATCATCATCAAAACTGCGTGTGGAAGTGAGCGTCCACCAAGGTAGAGCAGCTCAAGAACCTCATCGAATGATGCAGAGTCAGAGCCTGACATCTCAACGATTGGGAAGATGCGATCGAGGTCTTCACCGAAGTAATCGCTCTTGAGAAGTGATTCACGAGCACGCATCCAGTTGCGGTTTCCCTTAACGGTATTGATTTCACCGTTATGCGCGATGTAGCGATATGGGTGAGCAAGCGGCCACGATGGGAAGGTATTTGTAGAAAAGCGTGAGTGAACGAGCGCAAGTGGTGAAGCCACGCGCTCATCGCTGAGATCTGGGAAGAACTCTTCGAGCTGTCCGGTGGTCAACATTCCCTTATAGACAATTGTCTGTGAAGACAGTGATGGGAAATAGAGATCGAGTGAATGCTCAGCACGCTTGCGCAGACAGAAGACCTTGCGATCAAGAGCAAGTTCGCTCTCACCATTCTTGCCGGCGATAAAAACCTGCTGGAAATCTGGCATCACAGAGAGAGCTGTCTTGCCCAATGAAGATGAGTTGATAGGAAGTGCGCGCCAACCGAGGACAACAAGGCCTTCTTCTGTCGCTAACTTTTCAATCTCGCCTTTGAGATCTTTACCTTGCGCAATAAATGCGATTCCGGTTGCGTACTTTCCCTCGGCTGGGAGATCAAAATCAACAACAGCGCGATAGAAAGCATCTGGAACGCGAATCAAAATTCCTGCGCCGTCACCGCTATCTGGTTCTGCACCAGATGCGCCACGATGTTCTAGATTGCGAAGGGCGGTAAGTGCCTTCTCAACGATTTCATGGGTTGCAACCTTGTTGAGAGTCGCCACCATTGCAACACCACATGCATCATGTTCATTGGCAGGGTTATAGAGCCCCTGTGGGGTTGGGTAGTTGGATTGAAGCGCCATTCTCATTCTCCGCATTCATTCAAGAATCTGAAGCGGGGACAACGATGGCCCGTCTTAAGTCACGAAGGGTAGCAACCGGAGGGGCGGTATGACTACTTTATATGGAGCGTATTAAGCAACTGTTGCGTGGAAAATCTGACCAATTCCAGCGGTAATTGCCATACCGAGGCAGCCACCTAAGAGGACGCGCAGGGTCGGGATAACAATCTTTGAGCCTGAGGTGCGAGCACTAATGACTCCAGCGAGGATGAGACCCACGATTGTGAAGGCAACTATTGAGAAGGAGACCTTGCCTAAAGTTGGGGCGAAGATTGCCAAGAATGGAACGGAGCCACCGAGTGCAAATGCGGTAGCGGATGCAATCGAAGCTTGAACCGGGCGAGCCTTGCTATGTGGGTGGTGGCCGAGTTCATCTCGCAGATGTGTGTTGAGTGCATCTTTCTCCGTCAACTGCACTGCAACTTGACGCGCTAAATTGTCATCGAGGCCACGCTCTTTGTAGATTTCAACGAGCTCTTCAAGTTCACCTTCTGGGTCAATGGAGAGATGTTCAATCTCAAGCAATCGATCCGACTCTTCAATATCGGTCTGCGAGCTCACTGAAATGTACTCACCTACCGCCATCGATAGAGCACCGGCGGCAATTCCGGCGGCGCCGGTCGACATCAAAATCGAACGGGCATTATCAAGTGATGCGCTAGCAACTGCCACACCAATCATGAGAGATGCCGTTGATACGAGACCATCATTGACGCCGAGCACTGCGGCACGTAACCATCCAGAGCGATGGCCCTTATGCTCGAGATTACGCAGATAAACTTCTTCGAGACCCATATTTCAACCCTACCGTGAAAGTCGAGAAAATCTGCGGAAGATGGCAAGTGAGGCCACTCCAACCACAATGGAAACTAAGACATTAATGCGAATTCCGAAGATCAAGTGCGCCTCATCGATGCGAAGCGCTTCAAAGAATAACCGGCCGAGGCAGTAAGCGGCCACGTAGAGAGAGAATGTCGCCCCCGGCGCCAACCGTTTTCCGTAACGCAATAACAGGAATCCGATTAATGCGCACCAGAGTGACTCATAGAGAAATGTGGGATGAAACGTTTCAAAATCGCTATAGCCAGTAGGCCTGGCCCACCGCGGAATTTCTAACCCCCACGGCAAGTTAGTTGGCTTTCCGAAGAGCTCGGCGTTAAACCAATTACCCCAACGACCAATCGCCTGCGCAAAGATAATTCCCGGCGCTACTGCATCTGCGAAATATCGAAATGAAGGAAGTTCGCGAGAGCGGGCAAGATAGAGATAGGCGCAGAAAGCACCGACACCTCCGAGAGTAATTGCACCCCAAATGCCGAGACCGCCTTGCCAGATTTTAAGAATATCTTCGGGGCGACCATTTGCACCGAAGAATTTTTCAGGCGTTGTAATCACGTGATAAAGGCGACCACCTAGGCCTCCTGCTGGAACTGCAGCAATGGCAACATCTCCGACACCTCCGCGTGCCTGCGGAAATGCCGCAACAAATCGCTTATTGC
>JACCDI011919396.1_pt1 | contig 10475 bp, 10 predicted proteins | sample 7442791 | NCBI WGS metagenome assembly JACCDI01 (sample SAMN15323434, study PRJNA562643) | freshwater metagenome | isolation source: river surface water | place: USA:Blue River Watershed | collected 2017-08-15
GGCTGTAGCAAAGAAGGCTCCTGCAAAGAAGGCTGTTGCTAAGAAGACTGTTGCAAAGAAGGCAGCTCCTAAGAAGGCTGTAGCAAAGAAGGCTCCTGCAAAGAAGGCTGTTGCCAAGAAGTCTCCTGCGCGCAAGCCAGCAGCTCGCAAGGTAGCAAAGAAGAAGTAATTTTTCTAAACCTTTATAAAAAGAACCCTGCCGAAAGGCAGGGTTCTTTTTCTTTGCCGATTATTTAGAAACCACCCAGGCTGCGGCTTCGTCTAGTTTTGCGTGGCTGAATTTGAACCCTGTCGCCAGCAATTTATCTGCCGACATGTTTTGACTGCACAGCAAGAGTTCGGTGGCAGCCTCGCCAATAAACAACTTGAGTGCAAACGCAGGCACCGGAACAATTGCTGGTCTACCCAGTTTCTTTGCGAGTGCGACCACGATGTCTTTGCAGGTTGCCGGCTGAGGCGCAGTCAGATTGAAAGGCCCCGATGCCGTAGGCGTGTTGATTAGGTGGATTATTGCGGCTGCTTCATCTACCTGACTTATCCAGGCCCACCACTGTTTACCCGAACCCAGTGGTCCACCGACTCCGAGTTTGATAAGTGGCAAAAGTCGCCCCAAGGCTCCAAGCTGCTTGGACATCACCATTGTGGTTCGGGCCAGCACGACGCGAACACCCTTTGGTGCCTGAAGTGCTTCTTGTTCCCATTGGTTCGCGAGGTCGCTTAGAAATCCTGTTCCCTTTGGAGCCGTTTCAGAAAGTAATTGATTTCCGCAGTCACCATAGAAACCAGACGCGGAACCACTGACAAAAACCTTTGGCGGTTTCTTTGCGGCCGCCATTGCTTTCACCAATGTGCGAGTGGAATCGATTCTGGAATTCACAATTTCTTGCTTGTATTTCTTGGTCCATGGAATTTTTCCCGTTGTAGCTCCAGCCATGTTGACCACGGCGTCGATGCTATCCATCAGATCTCCAGGAATCTGACCCAGAGCCGGATTCCATTCCACCTCGTCAGCTGCCGCAGCCTTGCGCCGCACCAGCTTGATGGCCTCGTGTCCTGAGGCGTTCAGTTGCCTGGCAACCTCTGACCCAACTAGGCCGCTGGCACCGGAAATTAAAACTCTCATTTGGACTCCTTGAAAATAGTTTGGATTAGAACTCGTCTGGATTTGGCCCGGTTCGTAGGCCAGCGTCTAGACCTGCAATCGCGTCCATATCGGTTTCATCAAGTTCAAAATCAAACACCGATATGTTTCCCTGCAACCTTGAGGCGGTCGCTGTCTTTGGAATCACTAGGTTTCCCAGTTGCACATGCCATCGCACAATTACCTGGGTGGCGCTGCGGTTGTGTTTGGCCATTATCGATTCAATAACTGGATCCTCGTTGAATCTTCCTCGCGCCAGGGGCGACCAAGCCTCGGTCAATATTCCGTGAGCATCATTTGAAGCCCGCACCTCGGCCTGATGAAAGCCAGGGTGTAATTCAACCTGGTTGATTGCCGGCACCGTGCCTCCGGCTGAAATAAGAGTGGCTAGATGGTCTGGCTGAAAATTTGAAACCCCAATTCCACGAACTCTTCCCGATTCAAGTGACTTCTCTAGGGCAGCCCAGGTCTCCACAAATTTCCCAAGAGCCGGGCTCGGCCAGTGGATTAGCAACATGTCAATGTAGTCAATGTCTAGGCGCGCTAGGCTCTCGTCAATCGCTTTAAGGGCACGCTCATAGCCGTGGTCATCCTTCCAAATCTTTGTGGCCACGAAAATTTCTTCGCGGGGCAGTCCCGAGTTACGAACTGCAGCACCAACTTCGGGTTCATTTCCGTAAAACGCCGCTGTGTCGATTCGGCGGTAGCCTGCTTCGAAAGCGCTCAAAATTAGCGGCTCAGCAGATTCACCGGCGACTTTATAAACACCAAGGCCCACCTGAGGGATCAGCTGTCCATTGTTTAGTTTGACCTTTGGGTTGAGCTCGACAATCGATTTAGCATCCATGGTTAACTCCAAGGCCCAAATACTGGATTCCATTCCTGAATCACGCGTTCCCCGATGCAACCGGCAATGTCGAAAGGGTCATGATCAAGCAGCGCCGCTAATTCTTGAACTGAATTTGCCTTCCAAATCAACAGCGCAGTTGGGGTATCAACCATTGGTCCGCTAGCCAACAGACTGCCTTCGGCTAGACGTGCGGCAAGCCATTCGCGATGGATCGGCCTAACTTCGGCAAGGTGTTCAGTTGTGGCGGTGTAGTGATAGGTCACGGCGTATGTAGGCATGCTTCCAGCCTAAAGCCGTGGGCTGCAACAAGGATCAGAGTTGGCTAGACCCAGGAAGGCAACCACATGTGGATTTGCCAGTACCAGTAGGGGATCCAGCTACCTATCCAGATAGGCAAGAAGAACAGGGTGCCGGCAAATGCCAAGCCAGCGAAGAGCAAAAACGCGCCCTGGGCTCTAATCGGCCGGCGAGCCTGATAAACGTAGTGCCGAGCCACAAAGATCAAGGCCAGAATCATCCATGGCAGGAACGCAATTGAATAGAACTGAAAAGTGGTGCGGTTCAAAAAGACCAGCCACGGCAAGTAACCACCGGCCATTCCAAGCAGAATTAATCCCGCCAGGCGTTGCCGGGTTCTGACAAACCAAGCCGCAACAAAAAACACCGATGCCGCCGCAGGCCACCAGATAAATGGATTACCAAGTGCGGTTATTGCGCTCGAGCAACCACCATCGGTGTTGCAACCGTTCTGACCAAAACTCAGCCCCTCATAAAAGAAGCTGGTTGGCCGAATAGCAAATAACCAACTCAGAGCATTTGCTGAGTAAGAGTGCGGTGTGCTCAAGCCAACGTGGAATCCGTAGGCTGCCTGGTGATACTGGATCAACGAGGTGAACCAGTTTGGTGTGGAGTTCCGATCGTAACCACCTGAGCTGAAAATCCAGCCCGACCAACTCGCCAAATAAATCAACACGCTTATTGGAACCAGATTCAAAAAGGTCAGCGAGCCCTGCTTCAGCAGTCCTGTCTTGATCCAACTTGTCTCGCCCGCAGCGCGACGAGCGATGGTTTCGCTGATTACGACGTACAGTCCAAATGCCGCTATGAAGTAAAGCCCTGACCACTTAACCGCCGTGGCGGCACCTAGCGCAACGCCCGCGGCAATTAGCCAAGGTCTAAATTTTTGCAACCCAAGAATGTCTCGGTGCTGTTGGTCACGCAGAAGAAAATAAAAACCTAGCAGCCCAAAAAACATCAGCGAGTTGTCAAGCAGAGCTGTGCGGGCAAGCACAATTGCGTGACCGTCGATTGCAAAAAGAAACCCAGCGGCAAGGGCCCAGGCAGTTGATTTGAAAAGCAATTTAGCAATCATCATCAGCAGAGCCACTGCTGCGATACCTAACAGCGCCGTGGTGATGCGCCACGAATAAGAGTTTTCGGCACCAAATAACCACATGCCAAGGCCAATGATCCACTTACCCAAAGGTGGGTGAACCACAAAACTTGGATCATTCAAAAAGACATTTACAGAGCCTGACTCAAACGCAGTGTTTGCTTCGTTGGGCCAAGCCTTTTCCGAGCCGGTGTTCCAAAGCGTCCAAGCGTCTTTGACGTAGTAGGTCTCATCAAAAACCAACTTGCTTGGGTAGCCCAGGTTCCAGAGGCGCAGGAATGCTGCCAGGGCAATGATGAACCAAGAGCCAAAACGATTGATGAACCTGCGCACATCGGTGTCGTTTAAGTAGTTGGTCAGAGATGCAATCACGTCCCTAATGCTAGACAAGAATGCTGGACAATAGAGCGTGCTCATTCTCGCTGCGACCCCAATCGGCAATCTTGCCGACGCATCTCCGCGCCTGATTGAGGCCATGGTGGAATCCAAGTTCATCGCGGCTGAAGACACCAGAAGCTTGCTCAAGCTGGCGAACTCACTGGGGGTTAAGCTCAATGCCAGATTATTTAGCCTGCACGAACACAACGAGGGCGATCGACTAAATCAGATACTGGAAATCGCTCAAACTGAACCAGTGCTCGTGGTCAGCGATGCCGGAATGCCAACGGTCAGTGACCCAGGCTTCATGCTGGTACGCGCAGCAGTGGAAGCCAAGATTGAGGTCACGGTAATTCCTGGCCCGTCGGCGGTGCTGAGCGCGCTCGCCGTATCCGGATTGCCGACAGACAGGTTTACCTTTGAGGGATTTTTGCCGCGCAAGCAGGGAGATCGCCGCAAAATGTTTTCCTCCCTTTCTAGAGAGCCTCGCACCATGGTGTTTTTTGAATCGCCGCACCGAATTTTGGAATCTCTGGAGGACGCTGTCCTACAGTTGGGTGGCGATCGGGCTGCCACTGTGTCTCGAGAACTGACCAAAAAGTTTGAGCACACCGAGCGCGGAACGCTAAAAGACTTAGTTGAGTGGGCCAAAAGCGAGCCCAAGGGTGAGATGGTGCTGGTCATAGCAGGCGCGCAGGTTGCCGAAGTGCAAGTTGCCGATCTCGTGGAGCAGGTACTGGCTCTCTTGGCTGATGGCGCAAAGCTCAAAGAGGCTGTTGCCGAGATTGCTTCAGCCGCCGGTGCAAGCAAGAGCGACCTGTATCAGCTGGTGCTGGAGCGCCGTAAGGCAGACAACAACCTAGGTTAAGATTGAACCCATGCCTGAAAACAAGGGAAAGTCGTTCTATGTCACGACCCCAATCTTCTACGTCAATGACGCTCCGCACATCGGTCACGCTTACACCGAGGTAGCGGCAGACGTCTTGGCTCGTTGGCACCGCCAGCGTGGGGAAGAGTCATTTCTACTAACCGGCACTGACGAGCACGGCGAAAAAATACTTCGCACCGCTGCGGCCAACAAGACCACGCCTCAGGATTGGGCTGACAAATTAGTTAAAGATTCGTGGTTGCCTCTGCTTGAAACCATTGACATCAACAATCAGGATTTCATTCGAACCACCGAGCCGCGTCACGAGCAAAACGTCCAGGTTTTCCTGCAGCACCTTTACGACACCGGATTTATTTATCAAGGCTCTTACGAGGGTAATTACTGCGTGGGTTGTGAGGAATACAAGACCGAGGGTGACCTGATTGATGGCGAGGGCGATTTTGCCGGCCAGCAGGTTTGTGCGATTCACTCCAAGCCAGTCGAAAAGCTGAAAGAGACTAACTACTTTTTTAAGCTAAGCGAGTTCACCCAACCACTGCTTGATTTCTACGCGGCCAATCCAAATTTCATCCAGCCGGATTCGGCACGTAACGAGGTGGTGGCGTTTGTGCGCCGCGGATTAGACGATCTCTCCATTTCGCGCTCGAAAGAAAAGTTTGACTGGGGAATTGATATTCCTTGGGACAACGGTCACATTACCTACGTTTGGTTCGATGCACTGTTGAACTACATCACCGCGATTGGTTACGGCGAAGAATCTGCCGAGGCCAAAGCAAAATTTGAGTCGCTGTGGCCGGCAAGCGTGCAGGTGGTTGGTAAAGACATCCTTCGTTTCCACGCGGTTATCTGGCCAGCCATGTTGATGGCCGCCGGCCTTGCTCCGGCAAATCAGGTATTTGGCCACGGCTGGTTGCTGGTTGGCGGCGAGAAGATGTCTAAGTCAAAACTCACCGGTATTGCACCTTCGCAAATCACCGACACCTTTGGCTCTGATGCTTTCCGCTATTACTTCATGAAGGCAATCGCTTTTGGCAGCGACGGCTCGTTCTCTTGGGAAGACCTTTCCGCTCGCTACCAGGCTGAGCTCGCCAACGGATTTGGCAATCTAGCCTCGCGAGTAATCGCAATGGTGCACCGATACTTCGATGGCATCCTGCCAGCTGCCGGGCCATACACCGATGCAGATTTGCAAGTGCAGAAGATTGCCGCTGCCGCGGTAACCGATGCAGATGCGGCTATCGAAAAGGTTGCGATTCACGATGCCATCGGCGCGATCTGGACGCTAGTTGACGAATTGAATAACTACATCACGGTTCAAGAGCCTTGGGTGCTGGCAAAAAACGATGAGACTCGTGATCGCTTGGCAACGGTTTTGAACACCACAGTAGAGGGCCTGCGAGTACTTGCTGTGTTGTTGAATCCAATTACACCTAAGGCCACTGCAAAACTATGGGCGGCTATCGGTGTTTCGCTTGGTGCCATCGATGATCAGCACATAGGTGATGCGGGCAAGTGGGGCCAGTTCACCGCTGGTGCCGCGATTGGCGAGCTAGAGGCGCTGTTCCCTCGCATAGAGACCACTGAAGAAGCCAAGTAGTCATGAGTCAACGCAAAGCTCCTGCGTTTGCCTCTGCGTTTCCAGCGGCGCCTGAGCCGCTTGAAGTAGCCATTTACGACAACCACTCGCATCTTGACTTTGTTTTTGACGAAGAGCTTGGTGCAATGCCGTGGAATGAAAATCTAGATATTGCCCAAAGCGTTGGCATCAGGGGAGTAGTCCAGGTTGGTGTCACTCTAGAGAGCTCAAAGTGGTCTGCCGAGTTGGCAACTAAGGATGTTCGCGTTTTGGCGGCGGTGGCACTTCACCCAAATGAAGCTCCGCTTTATGAAAACCTTGAGAATTTGAATGCTGCTATTCAGGAGATTGAGGCCTTAGCAACGCAGCCTAGGGTTCGTGCAATTGGTGAGACCGGCTTGGACTTCTTTAGAACAGAGGGCGAAAACTCAATCGCTTTGCAGCAGCACAGTTTTGAAGAGCACATTCGCATCGCCAAAGAAAACGACATTGCACTTATGATTCACGATCGTGATGCTCACGACGAAGTTGTGGCCACCCTTAAGCGAGTGGGAGCTCCAGAAAAAGTTGTTTTTCACTGCTACTCCGGCGATACAGATCTTGCTCAAATTTGCGCCGATAACGGTTGGTACATGTCATTCGCTGGCAACATCACCATCAAGCGAAATCAGCACCTGCGCGATTCGCTTGCAATGGCGCCAAAGGAATTAATTCTGATTGAAACCGATGCGCCGTTTTTGGCGCCGGAACCATTCCGCGGTCGACCAAACGCTCCTTACCTGGTTCCTGTCACAGCGCGATTTATGGCCGAGGTTCGCGGCGAAGACTTGAACGAGCTTTGCGCCCAGTTGGCAAGCAACACAGAGAGCGTTTACGGCTCTTGGCAAGACGGCTTTTGATGAGCGAACAGCATGGTTGATTTATTGGGTGCGGTTGATGTTCGCGAGTTGGCCTCGCGACTTGATGTAACGCCAACCAAAAAGCTAGGTCAGAACTTTGTGACCGATCCAAATACCATTCGCCGAATTGTTTCTGCAGCAAAACTTGGCGGTCAGGAAACGGTCGTAGAAATCGGCCCGGGCCTTGGCTCACTAACTCTTGGATTGCTCGAGGTAGCAGAAAAAGTTATTGCGGTAGAAATTGACCCCAAGATGGCAGCCGAGTTAGAGTCCACAATTGCTAAGCGGGCACCCGGCAAAAACTTCACCTTGGTTCGTGACGATGCACTCAAGGTTTTTGACCTTCCGGCTGCCCCCGATGCGCTGGTGGCCAATCTGCCCTACAACATCTCGGTTCCTGTGCTGCTGCACTTCCTGGAACAGTTCCCATCCATTCAAACCGGTCTGGTTCTGGTTCAGGCCGAGGTTGCTCATCGCCTAGCCGCAGAGCCGGGTTCAAAAATTTACGGCATTCCAAGCGTCAAGTTGGCCTGGTATGCAGAATCTGCGTTGGCCGGAAACGTTGGCAGAAATATCTTCTGGCCGGTACCCAATGTTGATTCAGCCTTGGTTTATTTCTCGAAGCGCACCGTGCCACTTGGCGATGAGCAGTTGCGTTTGAAAACCTTTGAAGTAGCTGACGCGGCCTTTGGTCAGCGACGCAAGACCTTGCGCCAGGCACTAAGCAACTGGGCTGGATCTGCCGCCGAGGCGGAACGTATTTTGACAGCCGCCGGAATCAGTCCGCAGGCGCGCGGTGAAGAGTTAGACGTTCATCAATTCGTTGCCATTGCGAGGGCCCGCTAATGGCTATCTCTTTCAAAGTTCACGATGATTTTGAAACCGGATTGGGGCAACTGTTCTCAGTGCTCAGCGACGTTAGTTCTTGGGTGGTTTTTGATCGACCAAGATTGATTTCGGCCAAAAATGGCCAGGTGAAATTGGCCTTTGATGACAACACGCGCGCAATAATTTCGTTTGAACTTTTTGAGGGCAGCGTTCGTGCCCACATCGTTCATGAGCTGCTCACGAATGAAGATGAGATTAAGCCACGGCAGCTTTACTGGAACGAAGTTTTAGCCGGAATGCATCGTAGATTGGATCAGAAATGAGCAATCCAGTAACGGTATCTGCGCCTGGCAAGATCAACATCTTTTTCAGGGTTGGGGCATTGCAGAGTGATGGTTATCACGAGGTACTGAGCGTCTATCAAGCTCTGGATCTTCGTGAAATTGTCACCGTGACTTCTTCAGAAAGTTGGCAGGTAACTGTTTCTGGCGCCATCTCTGCCGAGCAAATTCAAGCAGTACCCACCGGTGAAGACAACCTGGTGGTGCGCGCTGCTAAAGCAATTGCCGAGTTGGCCAATATTGAGAACCCGCGTCCGGTGAATTTTGAAATCACTAAAAATGTTCCCGTTGCCGGAGGCATGGGCGGCGGATCTGCAGATGCTGCTGCGGCACTACTGGCTGTTGATGAACTTTGGTGCACCGGTGTAGATGGTGAAGCATTGATTAAAGCCGCCGCTGAATTAGGCGCAGATATCCCGTTCGCCTTGCTTGGCGGAACGGCCATCGGTGTTGGCAAAGGGGACCACCTTGAGTCAATTGACAATGTCGCCAGACTGCACTGGGTTTTGGTTCCAATGGACGCGGGACTCAGCACTCCAAGGGTTTACGCCAAGCTTGATGAAATGCGTGCCGCGCGCGGCGAAGACCCAAGGCAAATCCCAACTCCAGTGCAACCAGAGCAACTGATCGCGGCGCTCAAATCCGGAGATGCTCGCGAGGTTGCCAAGAATCTTCACAACGACTTGCAAGAAGCCGCGATTGCTTTGATGCCAGAACTGTCGATCACGATGCACGCGGGTCTTGCCGCCGGAGCGCTGGCCGCGATGGTTTCTGGCTCAGGTCCCACCGTGGCCATGTTGGCCGAATCCCAAGCGGCTGCAGAGTCCATCGCCAACCACTTGGCCTTTGAGGGCTACATTGCGATTCCAACCTATGGTCCAGCAAAGGGCACCCTGATGGAGCACAACTAGTGGCACATTTGCTTGGTGCCGAGAACATCTCGCTAGAGTTTCCTACCAAAAAAGTTTTTGACGGAATCACCATCGGAGTAAACGACGGCGACCGAATTGGAATCGTCGGACGAAACGGCGATGGCAAGTCAACTCTGCTAAAGCTTCTGGCTAAACGCATCCAACCCGATGAGGGCCGAATAACCCACCGAAACAGCCTGACCTTTGGACTGTTAGATCAGTCAGACGTTATTGATCCAGGATTAACGATTGGTCAATCGGTGGTTGGCGATGTGTCTGAACATATTTGGGCGGGCAATCCAAAGATTCGCGATGTGATCTCTGGCCTGCTCAACGACCTTGACTGGAATAAGCAGGTGGGGGAGCTCTCCGGAGGTCAGCGCAGAAGAGTAGCGCTCGCAAAATTACTGGTTCAAGATTTAGACATTGTGATGCTCGATGAGCCCACCAACCACCTCGACATCGAAGGCGTAGCCTGGCTTGCGCAACACCTAAAAAATCGGTGGTCAAATAACGCTGGCGGTCTAATCGTGGTGACTCACGATCGCTGGTTCCTGGATGAAGTTTGCAATTTGACCTGGGAAGTTCACGATGGAGTAATCGAGCCATTTGAGGGTGGCTACGCAGCCTACATACTGCAGCGCAATGAACGAGACAGAAGCGCAGCTGCCTCTGAAGCAAGACGTCAGAATTTGATGCGCAAGGAATTGGCCTGGTTGCGTCGCGGTGCGCCGGCGCGAACCACAAAGCCAAAGTTTCGCATGGACGCCGCCGCGGAGTTGATTGCAAACGAACCCGAGCCACGTGACAGAGTTGCACTTTCCAAACTGGCAACTCAACGACTTGGTAAAGACGTGCTTGATATTGAAAACCTTAGTTATTCGATTGGTGACCGCGAATTACTGCACGACGTCACCTGGCGACTTGGGCCAGGCGACCGCGTTGGTCTAGTTGGTGTAAACGGTGCCGGAAAAACCACGCTCCTGAAATTAATCCAAGGTGGTCTGCAACCAACCGGTGGAGTGATCAAGCGGGGTAAGACCGTGAACATTGCCACGCTAAGTCAAGAAGTTCGTGAGCTTGATGAATTCGCGGATGAGAGAATTTTCACTCTTATCGCCCGAGAGAAATCTTTTTTTGTGGTGGATAAAAAAGAAGTTGGCATTGGTCAACTGGTTGAGCAGCTTGGCTTCACCCAGGCTCAGCTGCAGACTCCAATATCTGATTTGTCCGGTGGGCAAAAGCGTCGACTGCAATTTTTACGTTTAC
>JACCDI011413393.1_pt1 | contig 10473 bp, 9 predicted proteins | sample 7442791 | NCBI WGS metagenome assembly JACCDI01 (sample SAMN15323434, study PRJNA562643) | freshwater metagenome | isolation source: river surface water | place: USA:Blue River Watershed | collected 2017-08-15
AGAACATTGGCCAATGGACAAACCATAGCTGAAACAGTGTTTGGACATCCGAGACTTGACAACGGCTTGAAATAAATATATACTGCGAGTTATTGCTGTAAGAAGCAGATAAAAAAGGATTCAAGAAGAGGCTTCGAAGCCTCCAGGTCCACCAAAAGCGTATTGGGTGTTCCTCGGTCGGGAAAACTTAAACGACACATCCCTCAGGTGTGCCAGTATGCTTCTGATGGGCCTGACATGGTGATCGATTGGGTCAAGAGTATTGAAGTGGACAGCACAAGAGCAACCTTGTAAAAAGAAGAAAATAACGTAAACGCAAACGACGAACAGTTCGCATTGGCCGCCTAAACGCAGCCTAGGGTTTTGATAGGTTTTCCTCGTAACAGAATAAACCTATCTAATTTTGCCAAAATAGTAGACTTTTTGTCTCTTGTCATATATAATACACTTATGAAACAAACAACTGTGATCATCGCCAACTCTATAGCCTTCACAAGCGAGCGTGAGGATGATTCGCCGCCGGGTCTTTGTGTGTAAGTAAAAAGCATTACATCAACAAAGACCCTGCACTTAGCAGGGTTTTTCTTTTAGTGCTAGACCATAAATTGAGACTCTGCTACAATAGAACACAACAAAGCAACAAAGTCGATCGAGACTACTTGCAACAGATCTTTAAAATATACAAAGAGGTTACCAGACCCGTTAGAGGCGGTGATAGGGGTTAAGAGGGCATCGGCGGATGCACGCCTACTATCAGTCATGAAATAGGCTCTCCACTTGTAACGAGTGGATCCGGAAAAGCGGCGGATCGTCTGGCAGTAATGACCGTGGTGACTTGGCATCGCAAGCCAAGCAGAACGAGATCCACAATGGTTCCTCAATGTAAAAACATGGAGCTATCGTCTATCGGTTAGGACATCAGGTTTTCATCCTGAGAAGAGCGGTTCGACTCCGCTATGCTCTTCCAAACTTTATTGGCCTCAAAGTGTTCATGGACGCACGTAGCACTGTCACTGCTAAAGAAGGGGATCGTTACCCCTTGAGGCCGCCAATTTACCGGGGAGACTTGCATCCGTGCTCAGTCTTAAACGACACAAGCGTCCCGGAACTAGAACGTTCTGCCTAATCAGCAGATAGTATGACCCGTACGATGAGAAGTGGTGTGATAACCAAGGGTGGTAGTCTTCTTACCGAAAGGCCGCTGGCAGTGCGAGAACGGAACCTGTCGTGAAGAGGGTGGAGGCCGTGCGTGATGGTTGAATCTTTAGTGTTTCACTCTATGATTCTTCTTGATGCGGTATAATTACCTCCGGGGTTCGCAGAGCTTTGTGTCGCATTAGACTTCTGGTGAGGTCATCACCCTTTCAAGGTGACCAGAGGGGATCGTAACCCCTATGCGACTCCATTGATAAACACATTCAATCAGTGTGCTTTTCAATGGGAGTGTTGCTAATGTTGGCCTAAGGGCGAGCCTTATAAACTCGTAAGCACCGTCTAGATAAGGCGGCGAACGTGGGTTCGATTCCCACCGCTCCTACCATGAGTAAATTGTTTAGCCTGTGTTAAAAACTCTTTGACTGAGGGCCCAACTGCTAGGGACCAATATTGTATCCAGTGCCTCTGGGGATTAAGTTCCAGACTGTCTAGTCCACAGTCGTACCATGTAGCTCGGAAGGACGGGAGTGCAGTGATGTATTCCGCACCTTTAAACGCAAAGCAGTAGGTTAAACAATTTATCCAAATTTCGTTGACAAGCAAATGCGCTTGTTATACAATAGATACTTAGGGCAGTTTATTGTCCTGTAGCGTATGGTTCGCCCAGCGTTACGAAGAATAAGTGTGGTGACACACCCAAAGGAGGTAAGCCTACGCAACTCCGCCAGCAATGGTTCATGTAAACAAGCCTGCTCACCCTGGCAACAGGGCCATCACTTAAAAGACGGGTGGTGGTAACAGAGACGCTGAATGTAGTGGAAAGAACGTTTGCTTACAAGCCCGCAAGGGGAACTTGAGTAGATGGAAAGTAACAGGTGGTGCTGACTTCACTGCGAAACCAATTCGGTTAACTGGTATGAGAAAGGGTAGTGTTCTTGTTTGAGGGGTCGCACCCAAGAGCTCGAATGCAGTTTGAGTGGTCACTGGCTTACGCGAAAGCCGAGATAGACAGAGATCGCAAAAGACGTCTGAGTAGCCCGCGAGGCAAAAGGAACGTGGTGAGTTGTATTGTGTAGCCCAAAAGGTTATTCAGCAACAGAGGCAGCTCATCGCAGTAGGTTGATAAAGTTCAATGGTTGAACGCTAGCCTTTTAAGCTGGATGCAGTAGGGTTCAAATCCCAACTATCATTACAAAAACGCAAAGACTGCCTCGGTTATATGTGAAAAGCATCTAATGCTTGACACGCAAGTGAATCAAGTCTGACGTAACTCGCAAGGTGAAATCAGTTTGTATCAGAAGTTTCGTAGCTCGCAAGGCTTAATGGTTCGCAAGATCAACGGGAAAGAAGATACAGAGTAGCATGTAACGACTGGTCTACTGCCTGACCATAAAAACGGCGATGCTGGTAGCAGACCGAGATACCGCAAGGGTTTCGGTGGATGTCTAGAGAAGCTGTGCTCGCAAGGTGCAGTATAATGCTAGAAGTGCTATTGGCTTAAGGTGTAATCTCAACCTTAGGCACTATCGTAAAACACATTGCATTGGGATCATATGTAGCCGACGCATTTGAAAAAGTGCCCAGTTCTGTGTGTAGTGTGTTTCACGATAGTTTTTATGGTCGGGTACCAGAGTGTTTAATGGCTCCGGTTGCAACCCGGTAGATTCGTAGGTTAAAATCCTACCCCGACCTCCAGACATAAATAACTATAACAAATTACGCGGGTAGGGTGGTCACCACACCGGTCTCATAAGCCAGGTGCATCGGCAGTTCGAATCTGTCACCCGCATCCAATCCCCCCACCACATGATTATAAAAGAAGACAAGTGGAGCCAATTTGGCCACTACCTAGTAGGCAACGATCCTACCCCTATCTATCACTTAAAAATAGCACTAGAAAAAAGAAAAGCCACTGGCGGTACTGTCAAATTTATCTACCATGATGATGTGTACAACGCTGCACAACCAAAAATTGAACCTTCCAAGAGTCTATTAGATTTATACGTTGATCGTGTTCATCAAATACGAAAAAAATATGATCACATTGTGCTCATGTATTCTGGTGGTGCCGATAGTCACAATATCTTAAAATGTTTTGAACATGCAGATGTCAAACTGGACGAAATTGTGAGTTTTGTTGATTCCAGTTACAAAGGCAAAGACAGCAGTATTAGCAGTGAAATTTATCGTGTGGCAGTTCCCGAAGTGCAGAAATATCAATTGCGCTATCCCGAAACTGAATATCGCTTGATCGAGATGCGAGATATTCAAAACAAATTGTTCACCGACTCTGCATTTAAATTTGATCACTATCAAGACACCACATACCATTTGATCCCTTTTGCACTCATGCATCATTATGGGTTGTATTACACAGAAAAATATCATCAACTGCATGGTGCAGGAAAACGAGTTGGCATAATACACGGCATTGACAAGATCAGACTCAAAGTGGTCGACAACCGTTGGGCATTTCATTTCAACGACTGGAGTAGTTACTTTGGACACAAACACTACTTTAGAGACTATCCCACTTACGATGAATTTTTTTACTGGACTCCAGAAATGCCCGAACTGTCCATTAAGCAGGCGCACGTTGCTTCTAAATATTTTGATTATCTAGACAGTATCAATGCTGAAACTAAATACAGAGACAACGAATTAGCCAACGTGACTTGGAGGAAAAGCAAAGTCAAAACCAATTGGGAATATGCCAATCATATTATCTACCCTTTTTGGACGCAAGGCACCTTCAGCACAGGAAAAACTTTCGAGAGTTATATTTCAAACCGCAAAGATGACACATTGACTCGCAGTCACGACGAGTTGATGAAATCATACAAAAAATCAGTCATTAAAACTTTGTTGTTGGCCAAAGAAACACAACACGGAATTACCCCCAAACTGTTATCTGATGCCGAAGATCACAACAAAATAATTGGATTATTTCCAGTTTTTTCTCAGATGCATTTTATTGAATAAGGAATTATTATGAACGTAAACTATCGCAACAACACATGGCCTGCCTTTGTAGAAATTGACCATATCAACAATCTCACCGACGAAGATATTCAGGTAATCGGCAAAGCTCTTGCAGAGAAAACAGTAGTTGTTATCAAAAATCAACAAGGTTTAACTGAACAAGAACAAGTAGACTTTAGTGAACGTTTTGGTTTCGTTAGGACGTATGCTTGGCCCACCGAAGCAATGTGGAAAGCTATCAGTCCCACACATCCTAAAGTTGCCAATGTAACTGGCAAGCGCAACGACGATAACTTGCCTGGCCTGCACGGTGGGCACGATGACCTAGACTGGCACTTGAACAGTCCATGGGACGAAAAGCGCATGCCTATCATCTATTTGTATGCTGTGACAGCAACCAAGGGCAGTAGAACAAGTTATATCAATGCCGTTGACGCTTGGAATGATTTGTCTCCTGAGTGGAAGGACATGTTGAGCAAGTTTCACATTCGTCCAGCGAGCACAAATGACAATTACTCAATACAAGGAAAAGTATTTGGCCTCAAGGCAGAGGAAAACAAAAACTTCCAACCTGCTGTACACCAAGTAAACCAGGCCGGGCACGACTCTTTGTTCTTCCCTTGGAACCAAATGGTCGGTGTCCGAGAAATTGAAGATGAAAAAGAATACGAAGAAATTAAGTCTGCGATAATGAAGCACATGCTACAAGAAAAGTACATATATCATCATGACTGGGAAGATGGCGATATTGTAATTGCTGACCAGATGAGTGGTATGCACAAACGCTGGGCTTTTGAATTAATGCACGAACGCTTGTTGCATCGCATTGGTTTCAACTACGACAATATAAAATTCTAATATGTGGCTGTACAAGTTTATCAATGCACCGGAGTTGCCTGAAGAACTAGAACACAAGGTCATGGCCCTTTACAATGATCCCAGCAAGGAAACTCGTCGTATCAACAGCAACAGCTATGCTGATGCCATGAAGCCAGACCTAGCAGGACGACTGCACCCCAAAGACGTTGTTGCCATCAAAGACGGCAAGAGCTATCGCAACAGTCGTGGCTTTAGATACACACTGGATCAAGATGTGTACGACTGGATTCATCAACATCTAACTGATCAGTACACTGATTGTGGATTGAGTGTTATCCATGGTCCAGACGGATTGCTGGCGCCGCACACAGATCAAACCAGAAGTTTTGCAATACTGTACACGTTTGACACTGGTGGCCCAGATGTGAGAACTGCGTTCTATCAAGAAGATGGCCATCCGGTAGAACGTGAGTTGCGTGTGTTCGGCACTGACTATGCCAATCTCAGAGAAGTGCATGCTGTACAAATTCCCCTGCGTACATGGGTTATCATGAATACCAATGTTTTACACAGTGTAGAGAATTTGATCAGTGATCGTGTGCAAATTCAGTTTGGATTGAATGAAGTCCCTGCTGAGTGGACTTATAACAAGGAAATTAATCTATGAAAAAACTAATGTCAGCATTGTTGTTTGTGTTTGCATCTGCAACAGCTTTTGCAAACGATTGCGAGTATCCTTGTAGGCCTGTATCCTTTGTATCAAACGTGGTTGCTGGTGGCCCATCAGACACATTATTTCTAAGACCGTTTGCTGAGTTCTGGAAACGTGAAACTGGGCAGCCCATGATCATTGAATACATGCCTGCTGGCGAAGGCATAGTACAGTTTAGACATTTGAAAGCAGCTCGACCCGATGGTTATACCCTGGGCTTGGTTCGATCAGCCACTGCGGTGTACAAGCCAGTGATGGACACTGTGGATTATGACCCAGTCAATGATATTACCAACATTGCTTTCTTTGTGCGATTCCCCACAGCAATCTATATCCACGCAAAGAATCCGGCTACCTCACTCAAAGAAGTGATTGCCAATGCTCCGGCAAAAGGATTAAATGTTGGCATGAGCTTTCACGGTGCAAGAATCTTAACTTATATGATGGGTACGCACGCCAAAACACACATGGAACCTATCATGTATCCTGGCGATGCCGGTGCCAACACAGCATTGTTGGGTCAGCACTTAGACATGGTAATCGGTACCATCGGTGGTGTACCAATTCAAATGCATCAGGCTGGCACTTTCAGAATGATTGCTACCACAGGTGATCGTCGTGTGCCAAGTCTGCCGGGTGTGCCTACTCTCAAAGAGCTTGGCTACAACATGGAACAGTACACATTCTTTGCAGTGGGAGCACCACCGAACATGGATCCTGCGTTGACAAAGAAAATCAACGCCATGGTCAACAAATTTGTGAGAGACCCGGAGTTTCAGGCCAAAGTCAACCAAGATGGAATGTTTACTCCTGCCAACAACAATCCCGAAGACGTTTCACGCTTTATTGACAGCAACATCAAGTTCTGGGACGGTTTCAGAAAAAAATACAACATTCCCAAAGTCAACTGATGCTGAATACTGACCTAGGTTTTTACACCTGTGGACAACAACAGTTTACATCAAAGGTGGATGCATTGTTGTATGCACAGGCAACTGATTCCAAGGTCGACTGGGTGTTCCATGACTGGGTGTATTCTCAACACGCCTGGGACCAGGAACCTACCATGAGTATGGATGCCTTGTATGATGCAAGGTCTAGAGAACTCAGAGAAAAATACGATTACATTGTGTTAAGTTTCAGTGGTGGAGCAGACACCAACAACATATTGGAAAGTTTCATACGTCAAGGATTGCACATCGATGAAATTGTAACCAATCACATGGGCAAGGCCACTGCTGGAACAACAGTGCTGAATCCCAATATCAAAAACAGTTGGAATTTCGCAGCCGAGCATGAGCTACAGGCAGTGCCCAGATTGCAATACATATATGATAAGTTGCCCCGTACCAAAATAACAGTGCTGGACGTCAGCGATGTAGTAGTTGACAGTATGAAAACCATGTTCACTGACGCAGACTGGGTACTACACAGAAATGATCATCTAAGTGTTGGGCAATTGTTTAGATACAATTATTTTTATTTTTCTGATCTGAAGAAAAAATTTGATAAAAATCTCCGGATTGGAATCATTGTTGGAGCAGACAAACCCAAAACTTATATCGATGCCAACTCTGATTTTTGGGTGATGTTCACTGACATCAATGTCAACATTACCACTATCAATGACTTTAATTCTGACTACACCAATGTTGCCACAGAATTATTTTACTGGGGAAACAGTACCGCACCTTTGGTATGTAAACAAGCGCATGTGATCAAGAGATGGCTTGAGAACAATCCCAGGTACCAACCAGTTTGGAAAAGTCAAAAGTTTTCAGTTGCAAGACTCATTCAGGAAAGAATATTGAGAAATTTGTTATATACTACATGGAATGACTCGTGGTACCAAGCTGACAAGAGCACTGCATGGTGGTATACAGAGTTTGATACTTGGTTTCACCAACGTACGGATCTTAAAAATGAACAACAATTGTGGAAGAGTGGTATTGACTATCTTGCACAAAAACTTAAAAATAGCGATAACTTGATCTTGGGCGCAGACAAAAACCCAGTGAGTTTTCGAACTTTTACCAAACAGTACAAGATTGGAAAAATAATAACAACATGAATTATTCAAACATAGCCTACGCAAAACTTGATCTTGACTTTGACCATCGGCTATTTGCTCTAGAGTACGACAAGTTAATATTACCAAATGGGCGTTACATCAACAATGATGAGCGAAGTTGGCGCGGAACTCGCAAGCTCAACCAAATCTGGAAAATGGTTGATCCAGACACCTACGATAAATGCAGCATTGAGTTGGCTGAATATAGTAAAATTGATCCTAGAGAGTTGCCGCAGTGGACCATGGTACAGTTAATGTATTTAGAGACCGATGATTCTGATTCGGACATAATTAAAAAAGAAACAGCTCGCGGCGGCACCTTTGCCCGTAACATGACCTTGAACCGTGACTGGAGAATCAAACCCGAATACGAAAAACTAAAAATAGTAGACTTTATCAAGAAGTTGCCGTTGAAAAAAATGTCCAGCATACATTGTGTGAGTCTCGAACCTGGAACGTTTGCCAGCATTCATCGTGATGCAAGGTGGTTCTCAGATTTAACAGGAAAACCAAATACGGCTGAAAGAAATGGAGTCATTGAACAAGGTTTTGTTATTATCACACTAAACATCAGTGATGGTGGTGTTCCTTTGCACTGGTCCTTTGATGGCAAGTATGCGGAGCATGCGTATCATGCAAATGATCCAGTGTACATAACCAGTGATTACTTTTTACACGGTGTGCCTGTTTGTACCAGCCGACGCAGGCAGATCAGAATCACCGGCATTCCCACAGATGACCTTGCAGGATTAATTGCCAAAGACAGCAAGATACTGATTCCTCCAGACATGGAATACGCCACCAAAGAAAACTGGTATCCCGGTTGACAACAAATTTAAAGCCTGTTACACTAGAGGCTAAGTAAATGCAACAAGGCAGTTTTTTGCCGTGTTGTATAAATACAACACAGAAAGAGCAAATCGTGGTTGACACGAAATGCTAAATAAACTATAATTGATACTATGAAAACGCAACTCTGTTCACTGTCGATCAAACCAGCGATGCATCAGGCAACATTTACCTGGTCAAACGCCTATGGTCGCTTGAATAGCATTCCAGGAGGCACAGGGTCCTAACATAGTATACAACCGTATCTAATCTAAGGACCCTGGAACTAAAAACTCCAGGGTTTTTCATTTAGTGCAAGGCAACGCGAGCCGGCATCACTCAAAACTGCAAATGAGGGCGTCCTACCGGATGGTAAGTTCCAGGCGATAACTGGAATGTGTAAAAAGGTAGCGTAATAAAGCATATTGTCAATGTGGGTTCGATTCCCCGCCACTGATCCGGTTGCTGGTGCCAGTATGCTTTATTACACACATTCGTAAGAGTGTGTTTAAAAATTATGGGCTGTAGGTGTTGTTGGGGGCACACGGGCTTTGCAAGCCTGGAGGAACGGTTCGATCCCGTTACGGTCCACCATAATTGTATCTCGCTGGTGTCAACGGCAGCATGACGGTCTCCAAAACCGTGGGACGGGGTTCGAATCCCTGGCGGGATGCCAAGTTTTGTAAGTGTCAGCAAGAGAATGTCACGCTATCGTAGGTAAGTTCGAACTACCTTGATAGTAGAAGGGGACGGGTTCGACTCCCGGGTGATCGGAAGATCACCGCAGATTGGTTGCTAACTGGACTAGTATCCCAAGTGACGTACCGAGTCCTGGCCCGGGCTTTATGCAAATCAGGTGAATGGTGTCAATAACGATGGTGGCACTACTTACAAATTCAATATGGAGATGCCGCCGTAATGGTATGGCAGGAGACTGTAAATCTTCCGACTTAGGTCACAATTGGTTCGATCCCAATCATCTCCACCAATTTTTGTTGACGTGATATCACGTTGACTATATAATGTACACTTCGAGTGTGGGCCGGATGGTAAGGCAGCGGATTGCTAATCCGTAGATTCATGAAAGTGGGTCACAGGGTTCGACTCCCTGACACTCGGCCAAAAATTTATTCCCTAGTAGCACAGCGGTAGTTGCACTTGACTGTTAATCAAGGTGTCGGTGGTTCGATCCCACCCTGGGGAGCCAAATTTGCCCCGTTAGTTCTAGTGGTAAAACATCGGTTTTGTAATCCGAGGTCGGGTGTTCGATTCACCCCCGGGGCACCACTTTATAAGCCTATACCCACTCCTGACGTGACCTGAGTCCCTGGGCTTTCTTTTTTGCCGCCTTAGCTCATTTGGAATAGAGCACTGTGCTACGAACGCAGGGGTGGGGAGTTCGAATCTCTCAGGCGGTACCAGGAGCATAATATGAAAATGACAAAAGCATTGACAATGTCGTGGTTCCCTCCCACTGATTCAGATGATTTGTACCGCAGATGTTCAAGTGAACGTTTGCTGAAACTGATAGAGATGGAGCTCGATGGTAAAACATTACCGGATTACAAGACATTTACTATTAAAAAAAATACCAAATGTCGTGTTTGGAGAGATCAGGCAGCAGTAGATGAATGGATTGAATTTATGCAATATCTTGCCAAAAAATACAATGGCAAGGTAATTGTAGGTCAGTTAACAGATATTTAAAAGGAGAACGGCATGAAACGTGCTAAACGTTAGTGTCACTCTAGATCCCAGTATGGTCTAGGGTTGGCACGTAAAATCAATTTACATACTAACCCTAACTGGCGTAATGGTAACGTACAGGACTCTTAATCCTCGAGTTGAAGGTTCGAATCCTTCGTTAGGGACCAGATTGGGGGTATAACTTAACGGCTAAAGTAGC
>JACCDI011774473.1_pt1 | contig 10469 bp, 10 predicted proteins | sample 7442791 | NCBI WGS metagenome assembly JACCDI01 (sample SAMN15323434, study PRJNA562643) | freshwater metagenome | isolation source: river surface water | place: USA:Blue River Watershed | collected 2017-08-15
ATGGCAAAACAGCAGGACCTGATTTCTATGGCCATTTCTTTTCAAAAACAATTGCTACCGATTGGAAATTAAGCGCCACTGCAGAAAACACACTGATTGGCACTGCAGGCAATACGGGATGGATTGATATTCTCTTGCGAATTATGGGACAAAATCACACCCAACCAAGCGCTGTTTTTTTATCTAATCCGACATACACAGGTTATCTGGCAACGCTCGATAAATTTCCTCAGATTACAGCTTTTGGTGTCAATTGTGACAAGAACGGCATGATAGTTGAAGATCTTGCCAATCAAGTTGAAAAAGCAAAAAGAGCAGGATTTGTTCCCAGAGCCATTTTGGATACAACACGACACCATAATCCAACAGGTCGCAATTTAACCTTGGAGCGTTGGCAGAGTTTGTATGAAATTTTAAAACGTGACGGCATTTATTTTATTAATGATAATGCCTATTCTTATTTATCTTTTGATAACAATGATTTTCATCCCCTCAATCATGATCCCGAAAATTTGGGTTTTGAAATGGTCACGTTTTCAAAAATACTCATTCCTGGCTTGCGATGCGCTGTATTACACACACAGGCAGAATATCTCACACCTGACAATCAAAGGCGTTTTTTTACTGAAAAAGTCATTGAATATCTTGCAATTAATAATCTCAATCCTTCAATCCCAGCCTTTATGTGCGCACTTTCTTTGATGATTGATGACACCGGCACACCTCAGCCGACTCTTAAACCTCTTGCGGTACCAAAAATTGAAAGTTATAAAAAGCGTTATCAAATGATATCGCAAGCTTTAAGCGACAAGCTCGGCTCCGCTCTAAAAAACGGCGCCCTGCAATATGATCCTGTTCAAGGTGGATTTTTTATTTACTTGCGTTATGATAATAACAAGATCTTCCCAAATGAGGTGGCACGTCAATTATTAGAAAAATACAATGTTGCCGTTGTGCCCACAGAAGATTTTTGGGTAAAAGATGAGCGCAATAAAAATCTCAATCCTCAGGCGATTCGCTTGTCGTTTAGTGGTATTCCAATTGAAACCATTGAACCCGGTGTTGATGCCTTGGCCAAAGGTTTAAAAGTCATCCTTGGCTTGTAAACCCTAAAATTCAGCGCGATACTCCAAAGCTCTCGAAATCGTGTTGTGATCGATGTATTCCAAATGCCCCCCAACAGGAATACCTGATGCAAGGCGTGTTGTCTTGATTGCAAATTTTTTAATCAGGCGTGAGATATAAAGTGCTGTCGCCTCTCCTGTCACATTTGGATTTGTTGCCAAAATGATTTCTCGAATACCAGAATTTGACTCAAGACGTTTTAAAAGTTCGGCGATACGAATTTGATCCGGACCAACTCCATCAATAGGCGATAACGCGCCGTGCAAGACATGATACATTCCTTTAAAACTGCGTGAATCTTCTATAGCTCGCAGATCCGCAATGTCTTCTACGACACAAATTTGCGTTGCATCACGATGGGGAACAAGACAAATATCACATAATTCTTGCAAACAAATATTTTGACATTGCTGGCAAAAACGAACGCGCCCAATCGTTTCTTGCAAAGCTTTGGCCAAGGACAACCCATATTCTGGTGCCTGCCTTAAAATATGCAATGTCAGTCGCAATGCGGTTTTATGTCCCACACTGGGCAATTTTGCTAGCTCATGCACCAATTTTTCAATCGGATTGCTCACAATCACCTATTTCTTAAATGTTAAAAATTAAAATCCCGGCAATTTAATGCCCATTTGATTAGCAAGCCCACCCATGCCTCCTTGGGCTTCTTCTGAAACTTTTTTGAGTCCCTCATTGATAGCGACCACAATCAAATCTTGCAACATATCGACATCTTCCTTGACCACAATCTCGGGGTTAATTTTTAATGACAAAACATGACCCGCACCACTCACACGAGCTGTGACCATGCCTCCTCCGCTTGTGGCTTCAAAATCCTTTTTTGCCAGCTCTTCTTGTTGCTTGAGCATTTTCTTTTGCATTTCTTGCGCTTGACGCATTAATTGTTGCATGTTCATATTTTTTATCCTTTTTATTCTGATTGAGCTTTATTCACCACTATTTGTGTGATTTGTGCTCCTGTTTTTAATAAAACTTTAATACCTTCATTTTGCTTTAATTCATTGTAGATAGCCGTTTTCTTACTTTTCAAATCTTGGGCGTCACGCTCCGCCACGCTCAAAACTTTTTTTTTTGCGCTTCTTCTCCATTTTGTAAAATCACAAACTTAATTTTTTTGTTAAAAAACTTAAGCAAGAGATTTTCTATCAACTCTGTTCTCTCGATTGCCATTGATTTTGCTGGTGATGCGTCAGAAAAAGAAACTTGCCAAAGATCTTCTGTTCGATTTTGAGGATGTGCCTCACGCAAAATATTTCCAAGGGGCGGACGCTCCTTTACCACAAAAGAAACAAATTGTTGCCATTCCTGAAATTCACCATTTGGAGAGGCAGGCTCAGCATTATTTTCAAAACGCAAGGCTGTATTGGCTTGCACGACAGGTCCCGCTAAAGAAGATGCCACAGGGCGCGAAGGAGCTCGCATCGTCTCGCTGTTCTGATTTCTAGCATTTAAAGTATCCAGCGAAGGACGCGATCCTTCTATCCGTTCGGAAGAACGCTCAGGTGCTGAATTTGTTCCTGCTGGAGTTTTTGTTTTTAAGTCAGCAACAAGAGAAGTCAAATCAACCATATCTTGACAGGAGAGCATTTTAACAACGGTCACATCCAAAACAAGTCTTGGAATTGTCGTTCGCGCCAATTGAGAGAGCGCTTCATATAAAATGTCATATTGCACAAGCAAATCAGATAAGCTGGCTTGCCCCATAATTTCAGCTGTATCCTGTATATGCGAAGGACTCCAAGTTGTAGGAGCTTTCGGTTGTGATTTTAGCAAAATGGCATCGCGATAAATCTCTAAAACTTCTGTTACAAAATAAGTCACATCGACACCACGCTCATCAACACTGTGAATCACTTGTAAAGCGTTTTCTCCATTAAAATTCATGACAGCACGTGCAAAGTCTGTCACCATAATACGATCGGCAAGTCCAAGCATATCACGCACGGCTTGGACAGACAGTTGATCTTGTGGCATGCGAATGACTTGATCCGCTAAGGAAAGACTATCGCGAACAGATCCTTGTCCGCATTTTGCAATCAAATGTAAAACAGAATCATCAAGCGCATAGCCCTCTAGCTCAGTTACCTTGCGCAAATGATCGGCTAGAAGAGTCTCACTCACTTTTCGAAAATCATATTTTTGACAACGGCTCAAAATCGTAATGGGAAGCTTGTGTGATTCTGTGGTTGCAAAAATAAAAATGATATGACGAGGAGGTTCTTCTAATGTTTTGAGTAAAGCATTAAAAGCATTTGTCGTGAGCATGTGAACTTCATCGATAATTATAATTTTATAAGCACTCTGTGACGGCAAGTATTTCACCTGATCACGCAATTCACGCACATCATCCACAAGATTATGACTGGCACCATCAATTTCTATCACGTCGAGCGAGTTTCCTTGTGTGATCGTGATACAATTTTGACACTGTTGACACGGCGTGAGTGTCGGTCCTTTTTCACAGTTGATGGATTTTGCCAAAATTCGCGCCATTGATGTTTTGCCAACACCACGCACACCACAAAACAAATAGGCATGATGAAGCCTCTGGGTTTCAATCGCATTTTTTAAAGTTGTTACGACCGCATCTTGTCCAACAAGTTCCAAAAAACTTTGAGGACGATATTTGCGGGCCAATGCCAACGTCATGAGGTGTCCTTGTAAAAAACCTATGGCCACTTATTTAAGAAAACACTCTTAAATAACCTTAAGACCTTTTTCTAACAATAGAAGCCTTAGATTTGAAAGTCAAACAAATCAGTTTATGTAATCCACTCCTGCTGGGGATGGTTTTACCATGAGAACATGCACCTCGGAGGTAAATAATTTTAAACAGAAAATCAACGCTTTAAGCCTTAAATTTTCCTGATAAGCATCTTGCATTTTTTTATAATTAATTCCTTTATTTTATTTTAACTTCCTTTTATATTATGAATTATTATGAATGCTCTTGTCGTTCAAAACGCTGTTAAGCAATACAAAAATACGCGCGCCCTTAATGGCGTTGATCTTACTGTTCCTGACGGTCAATTTTTTGGACTTCTTGGTCCTAATGGTGCCGGCAAAACCACACTCATTCAATCTTTAGTTGGTCTTGTTCGTTTGACTCAAGGTTCGGTTCATATTTACGGACATGATATTCACACCGAATATCGCTCCGCACGTTCTTTTATTGGATATTCTCCTCAAGATGTTAATTTTGAACGTTTTTTTAGCATCGAAAAAGCACTGACGTTTCAGGCCGGCTACTTTGGTTTTACCAAACGTGACGCCAAAATTCGTGTTGAGGCTTTGCTCGAGCAATTTGGTTTAACTGAAAAGCGTAAAATGCCTTTTTTTAAACTCTCAGGTGGTATGCAAAAGCGTGCGCTCATTGCCAAAGCCCTTGTCAGCAAACCCAAGCTTTTGATTTTAGACGAACCCACCGCAGGCGTTGATGTTGAGCAACGTCATGAACTTTGGCATTACCTCAAGCATCTTAATGCTAAAGGCACGACCATTCTTTTAACAACTCACTACATTGATGAAGCCGAGTATTTGTGTGAAAATATCGCTATGATCAACAAAGGCAAAATCATTGAAACCGGTTCACCCAAAGAGCTTATTGGAAGACACTGCAAGCCTTCGGTTGAAATCACCACTCAAACCGTGCTCACACGAGATCGCTTTAGTTCCATTCAAGATTTTTCAATCACATTGGAAGCTAATAAAATCATTGCGACTGGTGCACAATGCGCCACTATGACAAATGCGTTGCTGACTCTTATCAATCAATGGCCACAAGTTAAAATTACCGATATTTCGACCAAAGCCGGATCACTAGAAGATGTCTTTTTAAGCATCAATAAAAACGAGGGACTTAAGACCGTCGCATGAAAATGAAAACCTACAAATTGCCTTTTTTAAAAGCAGGGGACGCCATTTCTGTCATCGCTCCTTCATCTGGTTTTGATGAAAATGCTTTAGCACTTGGAATTAAAGAGCTGGAGCGTTGTGGTTATCTTATTAAAAAAAGTAAAAATATTATTTCAAGCCCACCAACAAATTATTTATCCGCGCCCGATCGCGTTCGCTTTGCTGATCTCATAGCCGCCTTACTCGATAAAGATACCAAAGCGATCATGATGGCACGCGGTGGATATGGCACAATGCGCTTTCTTCCTGAATTAATCCGCTACAAGAATCAACTCAAAAAAATACGTAAGATTGTTATTGGCTACAGCGATTTTACACCTGTTCTTAATTTTTTAGTCAAAGAATGCGGTTGGGTTTGCTTTTATGGACCTTGCGTCGCCAAAGATTTAGCGCCTGATGGTCATCCTGAAATATTAAAAAATATTTTTGCCACTTTATCTGGACAAATGCCTCATTCGATAATTCTGAATGAAGCTCAAGTCATCAACAAGGGTCATGCCGAAGGTGTGCTCGCCGGCGGTTGCCTCACACTCATTTGTAGCACTCTGGGAACAAAGTTTGAAAGCCAATTTAAAAACAAAATTATCCTTCTTGAAGACGTCAACGAAAGTCCTTACAAAATTGATCGCATGCTCACTCAACTTCGTCTCGCCAAAAAATTTGATGGCTGTAAAGCGATTTTGTTTGGCTCGCTCGAAGATGGCAAAAATCCCTCACAGGATTACACATGGGCCATAAAAAACACTGTCGGTGATTTAAATATTCCTATTCTCACTCACATTTCGTTTGGACATTTGCCAAACACAATATCACGGCGGATTATCCCTCTTGGTGTTACTGCACAGGTTTCAACACGACCAGCTAAGATTGACTATTTGACGCGGTGGATGCCATGCTAGAAAAAGTCCTTACTCACGAGATCGAATTAGCACGTTCAAAAAAAGTTTTTAGTCATGCTTATTGTCATGTTTTTCGTCATGGGCAAGAAATCACAGAAGTCTCTTGCGGTGACAAATCTCATTCCTTATATTATGATCTCGCCTCATTAACAAAACCCCTCGGTTTGGCTGTCCTTGTTATTAGGCTTGTCACGCTCAAACAACTTTCATTGGATGATAAAATAAGTGACGTCATCCCTGTCGCCCCCTATTTGCAATCTGTCACTGTTTTAGAAATTCTCAATCATGATGGCGGATTAATCGATTGGTACAATTATTTTGCCCTCCATTTTAACCGCATTGATATTTTTAAGGATGTCGCAACCAATCCACTTTTTTCTCATGGTCTAAAACGCACCACCTACAGTGACTTGGGCTATATTTTACTCACTTATTATCTTGAAACACGTTTTAAAATGCGTTTGGATCAACTTCTTATAACTTTTATTTTTGAACCTCAAAAAATCCAAGGGCTTCATTTTATTCCTCTTGATCAAGAACGTTTCAATATTGATCAATACGTTCCTACTGAGCACTGCATTGTTCGCCATCGTCTTATTCAGGCCGAAGTTATGGATGAAAATGCGTGGCGCATGAATGGAATTTCAGGACATGCAGGTTTATTTGCGACAGGCCCTGCATTATCTCGCCTAATTAAAATTGTACAGTCCTGCTTTTATAATGAATCATCTTTTCTTGATAACGACTTACTCAAAAAACACTTTTCTCAAGCCAAAAAGCGCGATCTCTATGTAAGAAAATTCTTCTTAGGCTTTGATACACCCACATATCCTAACTCACAAACGGGCTCTCATTTTAGCGACAGCACCATCGGCCACTTGGGGTTTTCAGGAACAAGTTTTTGGTGGGACATGGAGCAAAACGTTACGGTTGTTTTACTCGCGAATCGTTGTCTCAATGGTCGCCGAAATATTGAATTTACTAAGTTTAGACCCAAACTTCATGATCTGATCATGAAAAACATTTTATGATTTTATATTGCGCTTAAAATGATCAAATCCATTTGACTTAACAGATTGTCCATCCACTTTAATCATGCTCTCTTTTCCTTTAGTGGCAACGATGTCACCCAAACAACGCACTTTTTGAGGATGAGATTGTAACATTTTTTTAATTCGTGCATCGCCCGCAGGTGCCGTAAATAAAAGAGCGTAGTCTTCTCCACCGTTTAAGACCAAATCATAAGGATCACAGCCATGATTTTTAGCACATCTCACAAAATCGTCTGGCATTTTGAGAAATTGCGTTGTGATCTCGGCAGAAACACATGAATCCTTTAAAATATGTCCCAAATCTTGTAGCAATCCATCACTCACATCAATAAGCGACGAAACACTTTTAATTTGCACTATCTCCTTCGCGATTTCGTGAACAAGTTGGGGGCGTTTCTGAGCTCGGATAAATTTTTGGAGAGACTTGTTTCTATTTTTTGCCTTTGTCTTAGTTTGCAAAATTTTTAGTCCCAGTGACGCCTGACCTAACTCTCCCGCCACATAAATTTTATCTCCGATTTTGGCACCAGATCGCATTTTTTCTAACCCTTGTGGCACTGTCCCAAAACAGGTGATTGTCACACTAAGTTCCTTGCCTTGCGTTAAGTTTCCGCCTATTAAATCGATTGAGACTTCCTTACTAAATGCTTTCATTCCCTTGCAGATTTTAATGAGATCTTTTGAATTTACATGAGGAGGTTTTACGACCGAAGCTAAATAAAAACACGGCGTCGCACCCATGGCGTAAACGTCACTGACATTCACCGCCAAAGCTTTGTAACCGATGTCATCCCATGAAAAAGTGGCTTCATCAAAATGAACGCCACTCACTAAGGTATCGGTTGTCACAACATAATCATATTTTTTTGGCCCAAAAAAAACGGCACAATCATCTCCTGAACCTTGTTTGATAAAGGAATGCTTTGATGTGGCATACTTATCTTTAATAATTTTTATGATATCAAATTCGCCACTGTTATTTTTTTTCACAAGACTTGTGTCTCCTCAAATTACTCGCCCACGCCGTTCTCGGTAACAAACAAGGTCTTGGTTTCGATGACGGGTCTATCGCCAACCACAAAACCTCTGAGTCCTGTCGCACCGTGATAGCCCTGACCTGATTCAAGTGCAGAACGAATCCCTGCCGGACCATTCTTTTGTCCTAAATCTTTGAGCAAAAGACCTAAATCATATCCATACGCTGACAAAAGACGGGGATCACGGCCAAAGCCTGTTTTAAAGATTTGCTTAAATTTAATAACTTCTGCATCCTGTGCGGAAGGATTATAAGCATCAATGAAAAATGATTTTGGAAAATCAAGGGCAATAGCAGAGAATCCAAGCCCTGGGTCATTCCACGCCGTCGTTCCTAAAAGCGGAATACCGCTGATATCTTGTGATGCCAAGGCCTGCGCGACTGAATTAATATTGATATAACTATCTGGAATAAAAATAGCATCAAAAGGCAATTTTTGTCCTTCTGCTGGATTTGTTCGTTCTGCCAAACGACGAGCCTCGGCATACCAATCATTTGTTTTGGGATTATAAATAATTTCATGCGAGATAGCGCCACCTAATTTTTTAAAGTGATAGCTAAATAAATTTGCCAACGTTCGCCCATAGTTCATATCTGGATAAAGCATAGCCACACGCTTTAAATTTTGTTGACGCGCAGATATAGCGAGCTTTTCCATTTGTAGCTCAGGCGTTAACCCCACCTGAAAAACATGACGTCCTTGCTTCATCAATCCTTCTTTTTGTGTGATAGGAAAAATGGGTATATTATATTGTGATGCTATTGAACTAGCTTCCTGACTTAATTCTGCCGACAATGGCCCGACAATGGCGGTTACGTTTTGGTCTTTTAACTCCGTAATGGCTTGTCGCAAAAGTTGGGAGTCATTTTGAATATCTTTAACAATGACGGTAATACCGCTCACAGCCCCACAGCGAGCTTCTTCACCGATGCCACATCGTAAGCCATCCAAAAGTTCACGACTGTGTCCATCATAGGGTCCACCCGTCGAAATCAACATGCCAACACGAAACGGTTGAATGTTTTTTACATTTTGTTCAATGACCGCAATATTTAAATTTTTAAGCTGATCAGCTGAGGCTTGAGCCATTGGACTTGCAGGATAATCTCTTAAAATATTCTGCAAAAGTGAAGACGCCTTTTTGCTATTGCCTTGTGCAAGAAATTCCTTGGCTTGTTTAAAACTAACAAAAGGTTTTGCTGATTTGGCACGATATTTTAAAATGGCAGGTGTCATTTGATTTTCAAGACCTGTTAAATGAGCCCACGCCACAAGGTCACTCTCCACTTGAATCATCGGCATCACAGATAAACTTGCTTTTTGTCCGACATTGGCAGAGGATTCAATATAAGTATCATAAAGTTTTAATAAAGCAATAACGTGATCTTCTTGTGATATTGATAACTGAGGCATTTGCGCTATCAATGAATAAAGTTGGATTCTTAAATTAACTGGCAATTTTTCTTCATCGACTTGCTTGAGTGTTTCCAATGCATTGACAAAATCTTGGGCTTTAACTTGTGAATAGCCCGCCATGTGCAGGCCTTTGGCGCGATATTCATTATCAGGAGTCAAGCGTGACAATTCTAAAAAGGACAATGTCGCTAATGAGTAATTTTTATTGATAAAGTGAATTTTTCCTTCTTTGTAGCGTGCTTCATCTGTGTTTTCGTTAGAGGCATAATTTTGAGCATAGCTTTGGTAACACATCAAGGCCTCGGTATTTAAGGATTGCTTATAATACGATTCACATTGATAAAATTGCTGTTGCATTTCAGGTGTGGCAGGAGCTCCTTGACGTCTCACAGAATGCGACGATCCAACACTTCCTGCACAAGCTCCCAATCCTAATAAAATAAAAATCACGGCTAAATTTTTTAAATTTTTCATAAATAGTCTTTCACTTTTTTTCATCATAGCTTAGCTCATCATATTATTCAACTTTGCACTTATTTTTTGCCACCAACGCAGAGGGCTTTCTAAAATTAAAATTTTCATTTCACCGCGCAAACCTTCTTCATTTTTGAGCAATCCCAAGCCCGAGAGCGTGATAACATCACCCGACTGAGCTTGCGCCGGAAGATTAAGTTTAATAGCTCCAAAAGGAGTTTGAATTTGTGGGTGTAAAAGCTTTTTGTGTCGCTGGTTTTGAATTTGATAAAAGCGTCCCCACAACACACCCTCTTTAATATAAAAGCCACTTTTTTGAGCTTGTGGTATCGGCTTAAGAAATACGACGGAATCAGCAGAAAACTTTATCTTTGCATCTTTAACAGAATTCTCATTCAGAGTTTGCGTCATGATGCGATGGGGGATCACCCCCGCACCAAAATCAAGAGCGACTTTGGCTTGTTGCGATGTTCGTCCTTTCCCTGAGCATATTTTGCAGGGATAGTCCATGATTTGACCACGAGCTTCGC
>JACCDI012161857.1_pt1 | contig 10467 bp, 10 predicted proteins | sample 7442791 | NCBI WGS metagenome assembly JACCDI01 (sample SAMN15323434, study PRJNA562643) | freshwater metagenome | isolation source: river surface water | place: USA:Blue River Watershed | collected 2017-08-15
ATTGTGATGCACATGAAGTCAATTTGTGTCTTATCCTTGCCCTTCATGGTGTACAGTCCTATGAGGTCCACACATAATGCCTCCCGGGGGTTGGTGATTGCAAGTTTTGTTGGCAGTTTGCCATACTTGAGTTAGTTGAGTTTATTCACCTGGCAACTGTGACACTTTTTGACATGTGATTGGACTGTCATTCATAGACCTTTCCAATGCATCAAAAGAGGAAGAGTTTCTTCGAGACGCTTGGTCCCTGGATGTTGTAAGTAGTGGTGAAACCAAGCTACTGCATGATGTTTTAGGCATTGTGGAATGACCATTTTGCCCTTTGTCTGAGAGCCCGTAAGTCATAGGTTGTTAGTTCGATAGATAATAAATTTAATCAAGCTCACAATTCTCGTAAGTGCTCCATTCTGCGATATCATATTAGTTACAAATATTTTATGTATACTTATTATCTCTATGTTGTGTTAAAGACTTCAAGTAAGGCTTCATATTAAGTTTAAGTAATCTTTTTTTTTCTTTCAAGCCGTTGTAAATCCTCCTAGTCATAGAGCCCTATGTTATCATTTCATCTGAAATCTAGTATTTGTACTTATGTCTTTATCAACTTTACTATATTTATCTGTCTGTACTTCATGAAACGTTCCATGTGTAACTTACATTTCACAGTAAATCCTGTCCAATCATTCTCCCCACTTGCATCCAGGCACAGATTCTTTTTGATCCCTGGCTTGCACTCTGTGGTACCTCTATACAATACCAACACATCTCACGCAACACCACACTCTCTGGTACCTCTATACCCACACATCTCACGTGTCTCCCAACACCACACTCTGTGGTACCATACATGTTTACTAACACCACCACCATCTTGTACCTTTGGACCACCACATCTCACGGTGTCTCCCAAACCTCACAAACAATACAACTTACTGCAATCTTTTGATTCAATACATCGCATTCAATACAATCCATCGCAACGAATAAACCGATCGCAAACATACCTACCATAACTTCTGCCATCAATCAATCGATCGCCACCATTTTTCCGATCGCAACCTACCAGTCCATCTCCATCGATTCAAAGAAGTGCAATCGCTCGCATCATCGTTGACGAGTGGATCGAAGTGCAATTGCTCGCATCATCGTCGACGAGTGGATCGAAGTGCAATCGCTCACATCATCGTCGACGAGTGGATCGAAGTGCAATCGCTCGCATCATCGTCGACGAGTGGATCGAACTGCATCACCTATTCGCATTCCCTCCTCCATCAATTCAAAGCTGTGCCATTGCATTTTTGCCATCAATCAATCGATCCCCACCAATTTTCCGATCGCAACCTACCAGTACTTCTCCATCGATTCGAAGGTGTGCAATCGCTCGTATCGTCGTCGCCAAGTGGACCTATCTGCTTCACATAATTGTACTCGCTCGTACCGCAATCTTTTTCACCGTTAAGTCCATCTCTCAAACCTACCAGTCCACCAGTCCTTCTCCCACAATTCAAAACTGCGCAATTGTTGATTCAACTGCTCCACGTAATCGCACTCGGTCTCCGAGTGGATCCAATTGATTAGGATACTTCCCACTTGATCAATAAATCAAAATTTTGCGAAGAAGTATCAAAAAATATTGGCGTCAGATCAATTCACAATTCGAATTGTTTTGGTTCTCGAATCACCCGCCAATCAACCATTATTGTTGTTATACGGCTGTACTAGCAATGTCCCATCCCAATCCTCCCATGGAAAAATCTCTTTTGGGTACTGTTGGCCGCCCACGCAGTTCATGCTTGAAATGCATTGCTGACAAGAAGAAATGTTTGCCGTTACTTCAACCTGGGGGAAAATATTCCAGTTGCCAACGATGTCATGCCAAACTTATACTCTGTTCTTTTGGAGAGATGAATTCTGAGATCAATTCTGAGAAGAATGTTGAAGTATCCTCTAAGGCACCCAAAGAAGAGGAACTCTCCAAGAAACCAAGATATATCTACTGTTTGACTGCCCAACCAAGTGTTCTCACTGAAAAAAGGAGAAGAATAATGGAATCATGCAACGGGGTCGGTGAAGCAGATGTGAGTGGCCGAGCTACTCACTTGCCATCATTTTCCCTCGGTTGTGTCGATGAATTGAACCATGAGGAAGCAGATAGGTGTGGACGTGCTACTCCTTTGCCCTCTCAATTCCATTCAGCTGAAGATGCGTTCAATGTTTGTGATGAATCAGAAGATGTGGATGCAGAAGGGAGTGGCCGTGCTATTCCTTTGCCCCCTGATTCTTTTTCTCTGAAACATTTCTGCGACATCTCCCAGCATCCAAAATTCAAGTCTCTTTTTCATGTTGCGTCCACATGCAAGGGTAGTCGAAAGTTATTTGAGTATGACATGGGCTCATCAATAGTTATTCCTTACAAGCTTAGTAACAGACTTCGATACACCTCGTATTCGAACCCTGTCTACATTGAGTGCACAACTTTCCCTAGCCACTCATTCAAGGATAACTGTTTGAATTGTTTCGTGTGCTTCTCCACAAGTACCATGGCTTCCTTCAAGCTAGGAATTATCGAAGGAATTCATTACAACATAATGATGTCTCCTGATCATATTGTTGATGGTGTTCTCCAAGTACGTGAATGTGAATATGACCTGTTCCATAACAAGAGATCTTCCAACGCCACAGTTCATAAATTCATCTTGGGACAAGATGACTGTCACTTCTCCATGTTTTTTGTCAACAAAGTCATGGGTCCTCCATTAACCAGTGATAAAGAGGATGTCGTGAATGAAGCTGATCAGTGTATTCAACACTCAGCCTCTGGTAAAGAATGCAATCATTAATTTGTCCTTGTTTTATAGTCTCCTCTAATAATATCTTGTTTCCCTGGTTTGCAGGTCCCGATAAATTTCTCTCGACATCTCTCTTCCCAAACACTAATTTTCAAAAAGTGCATCCACCCACCATTACAGCTAGACTCGACTTTAAAGAGTATTTCATGACATATGGCAATGTCGGAAGTCAATTTGTAAAAAAGAAATTCAAGGCAGCAAGAAAGAAGGCGCTCAATCCATTCGCTGCGCGTTTCAGTCAAGCTGCGTACTACGTTCCCAACAAGTCTAATCTCTGCTCTTATGCCATTATCACTGGCAAACAAGATGAACCAGTATCAATGTCGTACCTTAGATGGAAGGATCCTCTGTTCCACGGCATGTTTGTCATTCCGAAACTTCGTGACAGCCTAAACAGAAAGACCTGTCGTAGATTTTTCGTAGTTCCTCGAGAGCAGTACTTGCGATTCAAGAAAGAGCATAAAATGGGGATCAGTAGCAAGAATGGCGAGATGGATCCAGTACAATACTTCGATTCAACTGTGAGTAAATTGATATCAACTTCACATACTATGTCTTATGAAGTCAATGTACCTCATTTGTTTCATTCAAATGCCTTTTTCATTCCTAGGTGGAGAGAATGAGTTCATGTTCATTTAAATTAATATGCCTTAACGATCTATGTGAAAAAGGCTCCGAATCATCTCCCAATGCACTAATCTTTGCTGGGACCTCAGCTCCTGATATCACAAGGGAAGATATAAATTGGCAATACCATAGTCTCCGAGGTGGCTACAAACTGCGATGGACAGTCGCAGAGGCAGGACTGTTTCCTCTTCACCCCCCAGTGTCATCAAGCATTTCATCGAAAGCCTTTCAAACTCGTCAGTTAACTCAGTTTGATGTCAAAATGTTTAAGAAAGCACTTGGTGACAGAGGTAGTTTTCCCCTCCGGAAAAACTGTGATGGTCATAACAGCTATCCAGCGTCATTGAGAAATGACAATACCAGAGCGAGTACCTTCCCAAATGCTGGTCCCTCTACTCAGCAATACAACACGTACTATCGCGAAGGAATGGATGTACGATATCTTCCTTATGCTTGGAGGACGTTTCATGATCTTGTCCAGATCACGGCACCGAGGACACGGATGATGTATAAACATCTGTTTTGCACAGATGAACTCCCGAAGTCCCCACACCACTGGGTTTGTAAGACAGGCATCTTCACGGTGAACTTTTGCAATGAAATGCACACCGATCGCAATGATCATAGGCCTCGCGCAAAAAGTTCCATATTGCAAGAGCTACAGTCAGTGTTTGAGTGTGATTCTTTAGCAAAATCGGCAATATCAGAACAAGCCAGAGCTATGTATGATCTCGTGAACGAGTTCGATGCTCCACAGCCCACGACATGCTGTTACCAATTCGTTCCAACAACAGCAACAGTGGAAGATCATAAATATATACAAGTACATTGCTACTTCCCCATGCCTACATTGGGTGTAGCTCATCGAATGTTTGACCACTGGACGAACATTTTTCTAGGAGGCGTCTTGTTACATGGGACATCAGTTCCCGTTTTTTATGAAATGTGCGAGCACGGTGAAGAAGTTTTCGTAGGTGAACATCCTAGACTCAACATTGTGGCATGGGGAGAGGGATGATCAAAAGAAGAAATAGGATATATGTTTACATAACAATGTTGTCTACAAATATGCTTTGACCGCAAAGGATATAAGTTAACCCCATTTATAGCCAAGAATTATTTATGAACTCTGTAAAGAATTTGCCCCACAATCTTTTTGGTAAAATAGAAATGAATTCTGTCTTTTGGTCTCTTCCGTAATTTGGGTAAACAATTAATGGCATTACAATATCCTCAAGATCGTGTAGACGAATGTGATCCTTATCTCCAAGGACAAAATGCTGGAAAAAGTTTTTGTGAAACGATTCAAGTCCGTTGAAGCCATTTGATGCAATTGCCGATTGAATAACAAACTTGATCTTTCCGTCAACCTCAATTATACCGACCACTTTACCAGGTAGAATTACATCATTTCTTTGTACAATGACAAAATCATACCACAATTGTCCACGGTAATTGTCTGTGCATCTGACAACAGTTCTGATAGGGAGATTTGAGAATTGAATGTAAGCCTCCGTGTACCCAGTAACAGTTACTGTCGATGTATGAAGTGAAAGGGCTCTCTGTACAAGGAAATATTCCAACTCAAAGCTAATCCTTCTTCCTATGCATTGTTTTCCTTTGTCGTCAGATTTCCAAGTAACACTGTGGCAAAAAGTGTGATCACTAACGAAGGCATTACCGAATTGATCTTCATCAATAACATCCTCCACAGAAACAGTGACACTATACCTTCCACGAAAACTTTTTCCGACAGTCTTAGAAGGTATGTTCACAACATTCGAAGATTCGGGATTAGTCAGGTCATCAAATCGATTCGTCAAATGTGTTGTGCTGATGGATAACAAATCCATCTGTTCAGAGAGATCTGAAACTAAAGTATCCTCGGCCGTTTTCAATATGACTCCTTCACAAATGCGCTCACCAATTTGATCGTTAAAGGTCGATGCCTGTCGCTGGGTGCGCAGTCCATTATCTTTGATCCATTCAATATGACAGCGTTCGCCCCATCCACCATAAAAGTTAGAGGCATTGCCATACATCTGAACATACCTTTGCATCAGCATGTATCCATGTACCTTAGGGATTTTCCAACTATTTCCGCATGGTCTCGGGAAAATGTTCTTGATGTCTGATAGGACTTTTCCAAATGCTGCTTCTGACTTACGAACATCGTCTTTGTTGTTGTCCGAGTGCAACCAAACTACACTTGCAAGCAGATGTATGAGAGTATGCTGAATAAGGGATGGGTGTGCTCCATCAATCTTTTCATCCAATAGATTTATTCCTGCGTCGGTGGTACACAGGGCTGCTAAAGATAGTAGGTGACCAATGTTTTCCAATGCCCCTTGTTTTACTGTTTCAGTTGCTCCTTTGTGCAGAGAGCTTTCGTAGTAATCATGATCACAGTTTCTCTTAAGATCATGGTACAAATCAATGTACAAGAAATCCAACTCAGTCCGGGTGCTATCGTTAAGACAATCCTTGATTACAGCAATGATGTAAACAGCTATGCCAACGCCGACGGTATGTAACATTTCTGGAGGGGTGATTAGGTTAATACCGTGAATCATGTCTGCTAACGGCACTCCTTTCTCCCAAACCGTATCAATCCCATGACGAGATATTTGTTTCATAACATCCCTGGCGGCGGTTCTACTTAAATCAGATGATTGAAGTTTATACTGTTGGAATTCAGCGATTGTAACATATTCACAGGATAATGACTCCGCGTCAAGATCATCGTGAGTGCATTTACATAATCTGTAAGGCCGTAAACCAGAATTTTGATATGCAGCTGCAAGGTTGTTGTTTCCCTGAATGTCACCAATGATGATGTGGAACCAAATGATGAGATTCTTCTCTTTTCCAAAAATTGTCCGACGGACTCCTCCCTTCGAGTGAATGTCAATTATATCCTGAAGGATAGCCTGTAAGCAATCGTGTTCATCTTGAAGGTGGTCGAATGTGTCATTAGGACAAGAAGTTTTCCTTGATCCTCTACCATGAGTGAGATTTGGGACAAGTCCAAGAGGAAAAGAAGCATATGATCTTTTTCTTGTTTCAAGGTTGAGAAATGCGAAAGTTATTAGAAAAGGTGCGGTTGCAAGAATTCCCTTATCGTCGGTGTGTGTTTTGTCGTAAAAGCCAACGAGAGGGACAGGGAGTTTATCCGAATCATTCCCAATGTAGGCATCTCTCGTAGGATTCCACGAATCACCAGTGGGAATTTCCCCGTAAACATTCGAGTCCACCATGGTTCCGTCCCAGAAATTGTAACCTTTTGCTATGTTGGCAGGGCATACAATTCTCTCGTCTTCAAACATAGTCGTGAGTACGTCCATTGTATCAAACACCACAACTCCAATAGATGTTCCATCTCTCCTTGTTATCCCGACCAACTTTGCTTTGAAAGCTGACATGCCATGAATCTTCTTTAGCCGGTTGATAAGTCCTTTCCTAGTGGAGCTGAAGAAGGAATTGTTGAAATCAAAATTTCTCTGTACGCAATGCATGAAGATGACATCCATAATTTTGTCAAACATGTTGAGTGGAACACCCCTAACATTCGTAATCACACTCAGTAGATGTACTTGAAATGCTAAATCAGGAGTGTAGCGAATCATGTTGTGTCTACTTTTAATTCCATTTCGAAAATCAACCATGCCATCATTGTCAAAAATGGACTCGGAGTTCTCGTGTGATTGTTGGTTCATACCTGTTTGTAAAGTTCCATTGCCTATGTTACTGGGATTGTTCGTTTGAATCGGAATATTCACATCAAAGTAGAAACCGTTTTCACAGATCTCATTTTCTTCTTCTTGGTTTCTCAGACGGGCGTCAACAATCATTTGATTCATATTTTTTGGAGGCAACATCAATGATTTGTATCGTCGAATGTCGTTTGAATCTTGACTATGAATCCATTCTTCAAAGAGTTTTTCTGCATCACTTAAATTGTTCACATGGACGGGCGGCAGGAAGGTTGATTTCTTCAAGAATGTCTCCCCTTCGTAGCTGGACATAAATTCTCTTCTCTCTTCCATGTCCGAGATGAAACGGCACTTCTTCATATGTTTGTTTAGATCCATTCCAATGAAATTACATCCAAAGCGAGAGTAAGGACACATAGACCCTTTTGCATATGGGGTTCTGACAGCATTGTTATAATGTGGTTTTCCGGGTGGCTTATACTTTGGCATGGTCGACAAGGTGATTTTAGAGGACTGCTGATAGCAATAAGATGGAGATTATAGAAAACGAGATGCAAGTGATGTGTATATAATAATTGATTTCAAATGCAACTTATTCTTTTGAAAGGTATTTTCTACGTATATCTATTGAATTCCTATATAGATATAAATTAGAAGGCTAACTAGTTAATGAGAAATTTTTAGTGTATTATATAATATAATAATTACTCACTGTTAATACTGCTTGCTATTATGGCGCGATTCCTTTTTTTATATTATTCATAATTAAACACATCTGAGTGCATTCCTATAACACATAATGAATGTAAGTATGTCGGAAAATTCCTAAGATGTGTACATAGACATTTCTATGTTCACATCCAAATAATCATTCAACGAAATTATGGCGCGGTACCAAACCATTGAAAGGCAAAAGTATAGATGGATTAATTGATGTACCTTTATGAGAAATATGTACAAAAGGTGTCGGATGCCTCATACTCTCTCAATGCAACATGTGAGACATGCATCTCCATTATATGTTGAATTAAATGGTTTGGATAAAGCAGCGTTGCAACCACAAAGAGTAATTGTCTTCTATACATCTTCTACATCCACGGCAACAAGGATTACGAGATGTCGGTAAATAATAGCAGTCACTTTTCTAATGATCTTTCACTTGATGAAATTCCAGGTTTTGAAGTAAGAGAAGAACAAACAACTCCAGGGACATCTAGTGAGATTAGCGGGTTAAGCGTTGACGAACTAACAAGGGTTTATACAACAAGATTGAGCAATATGGAGAGAGAAATGAGGGAAGTCAAGGAACAGCTTCAGAGGACAATTGTCATGTCGTACGGAAAGAAGAATCCAAACACAGGACAGGACAATGGTAGGGCGGTAAAAGTTGGCGGACAACGTCCACAGTACGACGGAACTGATGCTGTGAATTACCAACGAGTAACAGCATATGCCGCCGATGTCCTCTTCCCACACATCAAATTTCTTGAGCGCGGTTGGAATGAGTATGATGAAACAAAAGACAGTGTGTGCGACAAGCTGATGAACAAAACAGGAATTTATGTTCCCCGATGTCTTGAAAAATCTTGGTATTGGGAGAATACGATTGCTGGAATGGTGCATATCAAGTATCGAAATCTGAAATGTAACTTCCATAATGCGGTACGGAAGGCTTTTCTAAGTAAGTCTTGATGATCATCTTTTTGAGTTTCTTTAAAATGGTTTACTCAAACAAAAATCGTCACAGATGAATTACAAAGCGGGGGGGCGCAATACATGATAATGAAGATCTACATGTTGGTTGGTAGTGATGGTTTAGGTAAGCCTTTCTGGGAGAGAAAGTTGATTGGCGAGAATGCATCTAGAGAGGACCTGCAATGGAAGGAGTTCGTGGGAGGGTGGTACTACATGATCACTAGAATGACGAGTGCTTTGTACACAAAGGAGACTCTGAAGAGGTGGTACAGGGATGATGAAAAGAAAAACAAGCAACTGTGGGAATTGTTATCCGTGAGTGATATTGCATATACCATATTTGTTTTAGAGAATCACAGTGAGGTGTGGAAGCAAGAGTGGCGATTCCACTCGGATAATCCAAATGTGTCACAGATGGAGAAGGAAAAGTTCCGTGAGTACAAGAAGTTAACATTGTCGGAAATGTTGGACAAGGGGCTGAGCGCAGAAGATAGGAAACATTACCTCAAGGTGAAGCCTCAATTCACTCACGGGCAGAAGAAGATTTCTTTTTGCGATGCCGTGAAAGCACAAGGTATCGAGTTCTACAAGCAGACTCATCGGAGATTGACACGATTCCTCCACAATACTAGTAAAAGGGAAATGATTTCTGTTCTTTGGAAGGATGATGAGGAAAAGGATGATTGGATGAATGGATTGACGAAGAACAAGAGGTTGCGAACTACACAATCGACTGATGATTCCTTACCTCCTTTGGATTCTCCGAAATGTGTGATGGCTTTAGTGCCCGGTGATGATGGGTATGACGAAATGATGGGACAGATGAATGATGGGGATAGTGTTTGTTCGAATGAGTGAGAATTTGTTATAAGTATTAACCTAAGTGAAGGCATAGCGATTCAATGTCATACTGGAGTATCATACTACATTGCATGCAATAAATGTAAGTCTTCTCTCGTGAGGAACGTAATCAGTCACTATTGATGAGAGTATGTAAGAAATCTTGATAACAGAGATGTAAGACTTATAACGAAAGTGATTTTTATCTCAGAACAAACATGAGTAGTCGCTTGAGATGAGCGCGATTCCTCGCTCTTCATTAACATGATTGGGCACTTTTTGTTATCCTAAGTATCGTATGACAACAATGATGTGTTATTATATGCAATGATCTTCAAGAACGACTATCTTCAAAAACGAGTGAATACGTAACTTGATTGCATGTGGTTACGGAGATATATGTCGGAAAATTACTGATGTCAATCATAAGTAAAACTTATGTGCTTTATGTAAATACACACACCGCTGTGACTTTCCCTGGTACTTTCCTTACACTTATGTTGTAACTATACTTACAGTAAAATAGATAGTATTACTCACGTCCAGATGGACTTTCGCGTTCTCAGACATTACCTGGTGACTTTGTCTATTTCACTCCAAAGATTTTTGTATACAGAGATGACTCCGTCTTCTCCTTGATGATAATGTCCCAGTGCTGATGTGTTACCTATGTCAGGAGGTTGGTGTAGAGATCAAAAATTTTATTGGCCGAGTTGGCCATTTTTATCTTGACAGTGCTAACA
>JACCDI010574815.1_pt1 | contig 10465 bp, 7 predicted proteins | sample 7442791 | NCBI WGS metagenome assembly JACCDI01 (sample SAMN15323434, study PRJNA562643) | freshwater metagenome | isolation source: river surface water | place: USA:Blue River Watershed | collected 2017-08-15
ATGCTATTATTGGTAAATTTATTGACAACCTCAAATACATTTCTACCCATCGTTGTATTGGTATAAGGTATATTACACAAAGAAGCAATGCTTGGCATAACGTCTACTTGTGAAACGGGTATATCATATTCTTGCTTATTGAGTATCCCTGGGGCATAAAATAATAAAGGAACATGCATGTAGGTTAAATTTTGTGCTGTAAATATTTTAGGCAAAATATTGCTTGCATCGCCCTTTGTGCCATGGTCACCTACAAAAACAAAAAGCGTATTTTTAAAGTAACTTTCTTTTTTGGCAGTTTCTATAAATTGTTGAATACAGTAGTCTGCATATCTAAAAGCATTCAAGTCTTCATTACTTTCAAATCCGTATTTTATCAACGAGTCGTTTGATAAAGTTATTTTTTTAAAATCCCCCAAATCCTCGGATGGAATGGTATATGGGCGATGGTTATCGGCCGTTTGTATGATTGCAAAAAAGGGGTCCTTCTTGGTTTTTAAAATTTTATTGGCTTCTACAAATAAATTTTTGTCACTAATGCCCCAAACATCCACTTCTCTTGATTGGTATTTGCCTTGTTCGTAAATGGTTAGGTCCGAGATATTGTTGGATAGTAAACCTCTAATATTTGCCCAACTCGTACTACCTCCTAAGAAGTAGAATTTTTCATGGTTTTTAAAATCGTTGAAAATACTATGTTGGTCCACCGCTGCAGGATTTCTGCTGGAGGTTCTGCCGGCTTGAACATCAGGTATTCCAGTAATAACGGCCCATACGCCTCTGGCCGTTCCAAATGCAGGAGAAAATGCGCGATTAAAGTATACACCTTCCTCGGACATCTTCTTGAAATAGGGGGTTGTATTCAAAGGATTACCTGTCACTGAACTTTTAAAGGCAGAGAAAGATTCACAGATCACCAAGACTACATTTTTTATTTTAGGAGCAATCGTGTCATTGGGATTGGGAGTAACAATTCTACTAAATTTTAATTGATTAGCATCTCTTTGTCCTTCTGGTATTAATAAGTAATCGCTAATTAAGGGGTAGTTCTTTTTTATTTTTTCAATATCAATCTTGTTGGCTCTAAAATCTAAAGTGCTAAAAAAGGATTGGATGGGATTCAAAGAAACATTAGCAACATAGTCATTCCCTAATGCATAAGCGTCACTCCATCTTAAAGGGTATTGTCCACCAGAATATACAATTCTGCCCACTGTACAATAGGATAGTAGTATGATAAATACAAGACTAGCTATCCATTTTTTCTTTACAGGCGCAACAACATTTCGATTGTTAACAAGGTTAAAAGTGAATTGAATGTATTTATAGAAAACAAACAATATTGCTGTTGCAGCAATAAATAGGATGATAACAGGATAGGTCTGCCACATCATTTGTGCAGAAATTGCTAAATTTTCTGCAAATGTTAAGACGTTTGCATTGAGCCTTTGTTTTAAATAGGCAAAGTGCATGAAATCTGCTGTGTAAAATATAAGTAACGTGATGGTGAAAAAAATCCATATCCCAAACACCAATTGCTTGCCCAATTTGTTTTCAAACGGATTGAGGGGCTTAATGATGGAAACAAGGAAGCTCAAGAGCATAATAATGGCCACATACCTTAGGTCAAATCTCAATCCTAAAATAAATGCAGATTGTAGGGATTGATTAGCTGTTTCCGGTGTGTTAAATTGGTAAATAAACACAATGCGCAATAGACTCATTAGGATTAAGTAGCTTAAACCTAATATACTATTCCACAGTATGGACTTGCTCAATTTTACTTCCTTCATTATTGGCTTTTTAGTTGAAACCTTACGAAGATAACTAAAATTTAGGGGATAAGTTGGAACCCGAAATGAGCTATTTTTTTCCTGGAAGATGGATAATTCTGTAATTTCATATACCCCCAGCATAAATGTTTTGTATATGAAATTTAACCTGTTCCTGTTGGGTCTTATTTTAACGATGGGTTGTAGTAAAACCTCAGAAGAACCAAGGTTTACTGTTGACCCTGTTGGGCCACCCATCTATGCTGCTCCATCTTATACTTTAAGTAGTTTTTCTGTTGCTGGATTTACCATTCCCAATATCATCAATACTCAAATCCAAACAGGGGTGAACGGCGCTATTTCGGGAACCATAGTTTATACCAAAGACAATGTCTTACACATGGTAATACCAGCTACTTTATTTTTTAATTATCCACTTATCCCAGCGGTACATTTAGTTAAAAATGGAGGAGTATGGCAGTATGAAAACAGCTATTCTGACGGTGCTATGGGAGCAGGACGTAATTATGAATGTATTGATAGTCTTCATCAAACATGGGTTTACTCCGATCATGGCCTGGAGTTATCCTCAGGAACATGGCCCAATGGACATTTAATTTTAATGAAAAATAACGGAGGGACTTTATCCTTCAGTAATATTTCAACAGTTAGAAGTTTCTATCATTCAGTTTCTACGGGTGATTTAAATAATGATGGACTGAAGGATGTAGTGGGTTTACATATGGGTACTAAAGGGAATTGGTATGATAACTTACATACCTTCCTTCAAAATGTGGATGGTAGTTTTTCGGAGCATAGAACTATTTTAATGAGTAATGCAGGTGGAAGGGGAGCAGGTGCGGTTTTAATTAAAAACTTATTTGGGGATGCAAGGCCAGAAGTGATTAGAGCCGACTACGGATTCAATGCTACGTATTCAAAACCCTCAGACAGGTATAGTTTCATGATTTATGCTTACAATGCTTCCACTCAAAAGTATGAGTTGAGTAAAGATCCTGGCCCATTAGGTGTTTTCGCCAACAATGATAGAGGCGCAACAAGTATGAAGGCTGCTGACTTTAACAAGGATGGGTTTTTGGATTTGGCAGTAGCCACTGAGGGAAATAATTTTAACGGGATTGAAATCTGGATAAATGATGGAGTAGGCAATTTTACGCCTAGCAATCAAAAATTGGAATATAGTTTTGATCAATTACAGTTTAGAGAGTTTGAAGTTTTTGATTACAACAATGATGGATATCCAGATATTTTTTTAAATCCTTGGTCGGGTAGGGGGTTTAAGGTATCCAATCAGGTGTATATGGATAATCTCTTATGGAAAAATGTAGGGGGGACATTTTCGACTAGTTCAAAAGGAATTATCGTTTCGGGGATCAATCCAACCTTTATGAAAGTATTTTACATCAACAATAAAATTACTTATTTCGGAATTCAAGGAAATAGCGACGGGAGTATTGGTATTAATGAAATTGTACCCAATTATTGAAGTTGTAAGAATTCAACTTACAATGCGTCTATTTGACACAAAAATTGATTCTATTACTATTTTATGACCTAATTTTAAATTTTTGAATCAAAAACTTAGCTTTATTACTTACTTTTACAAAAATTTAATTGTGAAAAAAGTAGTTACCTTTTTATTTATTTTTTTTAGTTTGTATACCCATGCCCAAGTAGACAGCTTGGTCAAAGAGCTTCGTATTGGAGGGAATGTGGGGATTACCAATAATGGCATTTCAATTATTCCTACTTTCTCATTACATGCCCCTGCTCTAGTTTCAACCCTTTCATTTTCGAATGGTGGCAAATTTAGTATTGATCCAGATGTTCGATTAGCACTTGATGGAAGAAAAGGTAGCGCTTTGTTATGGTTTAGGTATAAATTAGTAAGTGCTCCTAAATTTAGATTAATTGTAGGAGCGCATCCTGCCTATAATTTTGCATTAAGAACCATTACTGAAAATGGCCAATCTTGGAACATTACTCAAGCCAGGAGATTTTGGGCTACCGAAATTGCCCCTACCTATATTGTGAACAATCATTTTTCATTAGGGCTATACTATTTAAATGGGCATGGCTTGCAAGATGATGGTCCAAAGACAACTCATTTTGTTACATTCAATACTTCCTTTACAGGGATTCCTGTAGCTAGAAATTATACAATCAATTTTAGCCAACAAGCATATTATTTGCAAGTTGACAAAGGGGATGGATACTATTTATTTGGAAGTTTAGGTATTGTCAATACAAAGAGTCCATTATCTATTGTAGCAACTTATAATAAAGAGATTAATTCGCATGTTACAGGAAGTAGAGACTTTGACTGGAATGTGAGTTTAATGTATAAATTTAACAAGAAATATAAGCTTGTAAGGTAACCTTGAATAATTTATATTTGTCTTGTCTAATTTTTGGTATGGCAAGAAAGTTATTATGTTTTATAGGGATTCTTTTATCAATACAGTTGCAAGCGCAAACTGGTATTGGTACCGCTACGCCTAATGCTTCTGCAAAGTTAGATGTAAGTGCAAGCGACAAAGGATTCTTGCCTCCCAGAGTTGCTTTGACAGCTGCCAATGTTTTCACACCCATAACAGGTACTTCGTCAGCTGCCACAGGATTATTGGTTTACAACACTGCAACTGCTGGAACCATTCCCAATAATGTTGTGCCAGGTTATTATTTTTGGAACGGTACAGCATGGGTACAAATTGCAGGTGGGTTAATTATTGACAATAGTAAGTCCGCCAACTTTTCATTGTCAACGTCCGATAACAACAAATTGTTTTTAATCGGTTCTGCTTCCGCTGTCACAGTCACTGTTCCTAGTTTGGCAATTGGCTTTAGTTGTCAATTTGTACAAACAGGAGCTGGCACCATTACACTGGCTGTTTCAGGTACCACTTTAAATTCTGCAAACGGATTAACTTCCAGGACCACCAATAGTGTGATAGGTTTAGTAATGAATAGTGCTACTACTGGATATGTATTTGGTGACACGATATTTTAATGAAGAAAATTATTTACATAGTTTTTATTATTTTTTCATTCTTTCATTTGAATGCGCAACTTGCTTCGCTAAATATGGCTATCAAAAAGCCAGTCATTCCAAATACCTATAGTTTTAGTTATACAGGGGCTATTCAGCAGTTTATTGTTCCCAATAGAGTTACATCCATCCAAGTAAATGCCATTGGTGCCAAAGGAGGCACGGGTGCAAGAGGACAAACGGGTGGTGCAGGTGCAAATATTACTACCAACTTAAATGTTACTCCAGGCCAAATTCTTTATATTGTTGTAGGTGGTTTTCCTGGACAATCGGCTACAGCTAAATATGGTTTTGGCGGCAATGGAGGAAGTGGCACAAACTATGGAGGAGCTGGTGGTGGTTTGTCGGGGGTTTTCACTTCTTCAAGTCCTGCAAACGCAAATGCCTTAGTTATAGCCGGTGGAGGAGGTGGTGGTGCTGGAATTTCAACAGGTAGTGATTATACAGGAGGGAATGCGGGTAATAATATTAATGGAGCGTCTAGTAATGGGAATCAACCCGTTAATCCTGCATTAATTGTAAACGGTAAATATCAAAATGGATATGCTGCCACAACCACTGCAGCTGGATTGGCTGGAGAACCCTTTGATACGGGAGTAGGAATTCGTGGTGGGGATGGAACTGGACTGACTGGAGGGAGTGGTGGTGCAGATGCAGGTAATGCTGCATGGAATGGAGGAGGAGGAGCTGGTGCAGGTTTTTTTGGGGGAGGAGGGGGTGCCGGTGGGGGTTCAGCAACAGGGGGAGGTTCAGGTGGGTCAACCAAATCAAACTCTGGGTTTAGTACATTTGGTACACCCAATGCAACTGGTGACGGAAGTGTTTCAATAACTTGTTTAACGAATTCAAGTTTAGTATTGCATTTAGATGCCGGAAATCCTGCAAGTTATAGTGGGTCCGGAACTACTTGGAATGATTTATCAGGTAATGGATCTAACGTAACATTAGTATCCACCACTTATAATGCGGCAAGTGGCGGCTCCATTGTTTTTAATGGAACATCGGCTTATGCAAATTTCAATGCCAATATTGGAAATACAAATGTGGTGACCGTTGAAATGTGGGTCAAGACCAACTCATTGAATGCAAATACAGGAGCAATGTATTTTGGATTTGGTTTATATGATGTGTGGACTTACAATGGAAATATAGGCTATAATACATCAGCTGGGGATCAGTATGGAATTACCAATGCAAGAGCCAATACGCTGGGAATTGAAGGTGCTTGGAAACATTTGGTTTTTATTATGAATGCTGGCTCAAAAACCAATAATAAAATTTATGTGAATGGAACAAGTGAAACATTAGCTCAACTTGCCGGAACATTTGGTTCGGTAAATTCGAATTTCAATTCGGGCGCAGGAAGAATATCAAGTTGGCGCAATGATTTTAATTGGTTGATGAATTTAAATGTAGCAAGTTTCAAAATCTACAATAGAGAATTATCTGCACAAGAAATCATCAACAATTTTAATTCCACTAAACAACGTTTTTATCCAGAAAATTCCGGATTGAGTCCTGAAACGGCTTCTTCAAGTGCCTATCAGATAAAACAAGACTACCCAAATTCTCCAGACGGATTTTATTGGATTAAAAATGCGAATATCAATGGTGGTACTCCCATTAAAATTTATGCAGACATGACAACAAGTGGCGGGGGATGGACACTAATTATGAAAAACTCTTCCTATGTAGGGTGGACCTTAGCCAATGCAATTGATTTGAATCCGCTAAATCCATTTACAAAGAATGCAGATATTACGAGTACCTATACATCTAATTATTCCATTATTAAATGGGCAGATTTTATAAAGAAAAGTGCCAGTGGTTTTCAGTATATGATTGATGCTTACTCCAGAAATAGTTATGGAGGTATTTGGACAGCTAATGCAGCCTATAGTTTTACGAGTAATAGTAATGCGAATACGAATATTACTTTAGACGCTAATTATGGTAATTGGAGTTATAATACGAATAATGATGGGATCTCTCAACGTATGCCATGGCTTGGCTATGTTGGCGCTAATACTGGTTTTTATTCCGTAGCAAGCGGATCAGGTAACTGGTGGGGTACTTTAATTGCCAATAATCAATATTATGCTCCTGCTCCTTGGATTGGGACACTAGGTGGCAATGCCGCTAATCCTGGTATTATTTGGTATTGGGTAAGATAACTTATCAAACTCAAAGTAGCCAAGCCTATATTAATTCTTCGTATTCAAAGGCATCTTTTGGATGAGATGATGTTCGAAAGTTTTTTGCTAAAGTATAAGCGGTCATTAAATTTTCATCTATTTGAAAATTGGCAAGTGTCATAATATCCCTTTCAGATAAATTGGGATTCAACCAAGCATTGGCCTGTTCCTCATTTAAAATAGTGGGCATTCTTTTTTTCTTATTGTGAATTTGTTCCATCATTGCATTTGCTTTAGTAGTGATGATGGAGAAAGTGTCCATGGTTTCCCCAGATTCAATATCTATCCAAGGCTGGTAAATACCTGCCATATAAAAAAAAGGTTCCTTCTTTAAGTGAATGAAATAAGGGTAGGCAGTTTCTTTTTTTGCACCAGCTGCTTTAAAATGCCTCCATTCGTAAAAGCCACTTGACAAAACCAAGCATCTTCTTTTGAGCGCTGGTTGTTTGAAAAGTTTGCTTTCAAACAGTCTTTCGGCTGTTGCATTTAGGGTGTTGAATTTTTCTCTTCCTTTCATCACTTCTAAACTACTGTTTACCCAAGGCGCAATTAATTCCCAATGGGCAAGTTCAAAAGTAAAATCATTTTCTGATTGTGATTTGATAATGGGCCAATTGGCATATTCAAAACCACTTTGAAGCGGTCTTTCAATGCTCGGTATTTCTTTTGTCTTTCCTTTGATGGTAATTTTTGAATCCTTGGGTATGGAAACACTATTGTAGTAACACATAATGATTGAAGTTACTTTTATTTTACCCTAGTCCATACATCTGTTCTACCTATTAAGCTAATGCCAATAAAGCCTCTCACGTTTAATGTGTTTTTATCTTTTGCAGTGATGGTACATTTATATTCCTTGCCTGTTTTAGGATCATAAATATGGCCATTGCCCCATGTTCCTTCTTTTTCATTGTAAGAGAAGCCCCAAAGATTAACTAGACCAACGATAGGTCTTGAATGCAAATTGCTATTGGGGTGCTTAGTATCCGTTTTTGGTTTGCCGGTGGCTGGATCATTTGGTTCACTGATCCAAATGATTTTACCCTGGTAATTGTTTCCGTTTTTATACACTTCTATTTTTCCATTGCCTGATCCTGTCAGCCAGGTGCCTAATACTAAATTGGCATCATTTTGAGCAAAAAGAAATTGGGAGGATATTACTAGGGTTAATAGTAAAGCAAGCTTTTTCATATATAAATTTATTTATAGGTGTCAATTTACTAAGAATGGCTGAATTAGGTACTTTTTGTTGAACAAAATCAACAATTTTTTTATTTGAAAATTCCGACGGTAACAATATATATTTGGGATTTATAGTAAGAGGAACATTAACAGCTTCTCTAGGCAGGTCAAGTACTAGCGGTTTTATTTTTGTGCTAGACATACAAAAGAAGGTATTTCAATTTAGATGCTACTAAGACTAATAAATCCTTTAGGGTAATTGTATTATTCTTATAATTTCTTACGACTCACTTCTTTTCATAGGTAATTACTTTAGCGTTTTTGCGTCGTCTATTTAATTTTACAATCCAGTACTGATTGTAATCAGAGTCGTCTAAGTCCTTGTAAGCATCCTTACCAAGGAGCAAGTTTACTAATTTGGGACTGGTGTTTGAGTGACCGACTATTAAAATTGTTTTTGATTGATTAGCTGGTGTTTGAAGTTCGTCGGCAAAAGCTTTTAATTGTCTTGGATCATATTCGTTAATGGATAACCCATTGGCATTTGCTAAGGGCATTACTGTTGATTTCGTTCTATTGTAATTTGTTGAATAAATTGTACTGATTTTGTACTTCTTAAATTTACCAATTAAAGACAGAGCTCTTGCTTGACCCTTTGCGTTTAATGGAGGGTCTGCTTGCATCATTTGGGAGCCTTTAACCGTTGTATCCTTTTCTGCATGCCTGATTATGATAAACCTTTGTTTTTGAGCATTTAAAGCAGATGTCAACAATAGAAGGGTAAAGATGCTTAATGGTAGAGACCTCAACATAAACGTATATTTTGACTTAAAAGTAGGGATAATCTGTTTATTTTAGTTGTCATATCTATTTAAGCCTTGCTTTTATATCTTTAAACAGCTTAATTTTGTACAATAGTTCGATATACGATGAGAAAACGTTTTTTATTGATTTTCGGGATACTATTTTCAATGCATATAAATGCCCAAACAGGAATTGGCACAAATACGCCCAATACATCAGCAAAATTGGATGTGTTTTCTGATAACAAAGGTTTTTTGCCGCCTAGGGTTTCTTTAAGCAGTGTTTCAGACCAGACTACAATTCCATCACCGGCTACTGGATTATTAGTTTATTGTAAAGGCGATGCAGGTTTATCTGCGGGTTATTATTATTGGAATGGAAATGCATGGGCAACCATAGCAACAGCTGGAGGGAGTGGAAGTTTTGCTTCTTCTTTTTTAAGGGGATCTAGATCTACAGCCCAAACGGGATTGACTAATGGAGGAACTGTTGTATTCAATCAAGTGGATAATTCTGCAGGACAAGAAATGTCCTTAAACACGTCCACAGGTCAAATTACATTAGCTGCAGGAAGAACTTATCGATTAATGGCACAAGTGCCCAATTTTCAAACTAGTAGTGGTGAAACAAGACTTCAACTTGCTTGGTACAATGAAACAACCGGCGCATATATTGGAAGTTCATCATCAAACTATCCGCCACTAAGTGGCGCTGCTTATGGTGCAACAGGAGGATTATCAGAGGTAATGATAACTACCACAACTTCAACAATTGTTTCTTACAGGATTTTACAACTATCCAATGCCACTCAATTAGGAGGTAATGGAGACTTTAATACTACAGGTTCTTATCCTTGGTTTGAAGCACAAGTGATATCTGGTAACGCAGCTATTACTGGTCAAAGTGTAGATTATGTTTCCGTAAGAAGATCAGGAAGTGATCAAACAGTAAATTCTGGTGATATAATTATTTTCAATACTATTGATGGAGGAAACATTCCTTATAATACATCCACAGGGCTTTTTTCGCTTTCTGCAGGTAAAACATATAAACTACTTGCAAGTGTTTCTTTATCTAATGGAAATGGGGTTGCAAAAGAGGTAAATATTAATTGGAAAAATGCAGATGGTGATGTGTTAGGTAGTAAAGGTGAAATGCTTAGTCCTTCAGCAAATGTAACAGCTGCGGGAGGAGGAATAGCATATGCTATATACACACCTAGAACTAACACAACTGTTGGGTTGTATGTTAATTTTTCATCATCAAGCACAATGTTATGGCAGAATTTCACTTTCGCCAGTATTGAACAAATTGGTTCCTCTGCCATAATTAATCCTTGGATACTTTCAGGTACGAATACATTTAATACAACTGGAAATGTAGGTATTGGCAATACCAGTCCAAGCACGTCTTTGCATATTGAAAATGGGAATTCTTTTGGC
>JACCDI010139604.1_pt1 | contig 10464 bp, 10 predicted proteins | sample 7442791 | NCBI WGS metagenome assembly JACCDI01 (sample SAMN15323434, study PRJNA562643) | freshwater metagenome | isolation source: river surface water | place: USA:Blue River Watershed | collected 2017-08-15
GTAACTATCCAGTTTCGTGGTCGAGAGCAATCTCGTCCAGAGATGGGATACCGGTTATTACAAAAGCTTGCTGAAGAGTTAGCCGAAGTATCGCTTGTCGAGTTTGCACCAAAGCAAGAAGGTCGCAATATGACAATGGTTCTTGGTCCAGCTAAAAAGCCAGGTTCTGCAAAGAAAGCAGCGCCGAAGTCACCAGCAGTACAAAAATAGATTTATTAGCAATTCAACAGGAGGTAAGTAAATGCCAAAGATGAAGACACATAGTGGAGCGAAGAAACGTTTTCGCGTCACTGGATCCGGAAAGATCATGCACGAGCGTGCTGGTAAGCGCCACCTGCTTGAACGCAAATCATCGAGATTAACTCGTCGCCTAACTGGCGATGTGACCGCTAAAGCGCCTAATGCATTTGCAGCAAAGCGCATGCTCGGTATGAAATAAGGGAGAGATAAATGGCTAGAGTAAAACGTGGTGTACATGCGGCGAAAAAGCGCCGTACAACTTTAGAGCGTGCTGCTGGTTATCGTGGGCAACGTTCACGTCTTTTTTCTAAGGCAAAAGAGCAGGTAACTCACTCTCTTGTTTATGCATTTAATGATCGCAAAGATAAAAAAGGTGACTTCCGTCGTCTTTGGATTCAGCGCATCAATGCAGCAGCCCGAGCAAACGGCATGACTTACAATCGTTTAATCCAAGGTTTAAAGACAGCCGGCATTGAAGTTGATCGCCGTGTCTTATCTGAACTTGCAACAAATGATCCTGCAGCTTTCTCTAAATTAGTAGAAATTGCTCGCAAGAATGTCGTTACTGCTTAATTCATCTCTAATCAACTAGATAGAGATGGAAAATATTACGAGCCTTAATTCGCCTCATATAGAGCGAGTTAAGGCTCTTATTGGTTCCAGGGGTAAGAAAAATCGTGAGTTAGAAAATGCTTTTATTGCCGAAGGTATTCAAGCAGTTCGGGAAGCGCTAAATTCCAAATTAGTAGAGGGCCTTGCCGTAAAGAAAGTTTATGTAACTGCATCTGGAATGAACAAACTTGTAGCCGCTACAGATAGTGCAAGTCTGGAAAGATATGAAGTAATTTTAGTTTCAGATCAAGTCATGAATGCTATGGCAGATTCCGAATCCCCACAGGGAATAATCGCCTTATGTTCCACCAAAACCCTAAAGCTTCAAGATCTGTGGGAATCAAAACCAAATAAAATAGCGTACTTCTGGCAGATTCAAGATCCAGGCAATGCAGGAACTGTGATTAGAAGCGCAGATGCAGCTGGATTTGATGCGGTGGTATTTTCAAATGAGAGCGTAGATGTCTTTAATCCTAAAACTGTTAGAGCCACCGTGGGTTCTCTTTGGCACATTCCTGTCGTCAGCGATGTAGATATGAGTGAATTTATTGCTGGAGCAATTAAAAATGATGTGGCACTTTTTGCATTAACTGGCGATGGTAAAGAATCATTTAACTCAGCATTTGTCGCTAAAACTTCAACAACACCTTCAGCTTGGATATTTGGAAATGAAGCCCGTGGCCTACCAGATCTACCTGGTGAGATAACAACGGTGGGCATCCCGATGAAGGGCTTTGCTGAATCTTTAAATGTGGCTAGCGCAGCGGCAATTGTCCTGCATTCTGTAGGTTTGTCCTTATAGACTAAGCAGATTATGTCGTTGGATCAGAATAAAATCGCCGAAGATCTGGCGCAAGCCCTTCGAGCAATTGAATCAGCCTCCGATTTAGATGGATTAAAACAGGTAAAAATAGATTTTGTTGGGGATAAATCTCCGCTAGCTAAAGCTAACCAAGCCTTAGCAACTGTTGATCAATCCCTTCGAGCGCAGTTCGGTAAATTAATTGGAACAGCCCGGACAGAGGTTAATCAAGCTTTTGAACAAAGAAGTGCGCAATTATCTGAGCTGCGAGATGCTCAAATGTTACTTACTGAAAAAGTTGATGTAACTCTTCCAGGTAGGAGAACTCTTAAAGGTGGGTTACATCCGTTAACGATTTTAACCAATGAGATTAATGACTTATTCATTGGCCTTGGCTACAAAGTTGCCGAGGGCCCAGAACTTGAAGCTGAATGGCTGAACTTTGATGCGCTAAATATCCCATCCGATCATCCAGCTAGAACAATGCAGGATACTTTTTTCGTCGAACCACTTGAATCCAAACTTGTTCTACGCACACATACATCGCCAGTTCAAATAAGAACAATGCTTAATGAGAAACCACCTATTTATGTCATCTGTCCAGGTAAGACCTATCGGGCGGATGAATTAGATGCCACACATACACCGGTTTTTCATCAAGTTGAGGGTTTAGTTGTTGATGAAGATATAACCATGGGTGATTTAAAGGGAACTCTAGATTTCTTTGCTAAATCTATTTTTGGTGATGCAGTAAAAACGAGATTACGTCCCAGCTTTTTCCCTTTCACCGAACCATCTGCTGAAGTAGATGTATTTTTCAATGGTCGCTGGATCGAGTGGGGCGGTTGCGGAATGGTTAATCACAAAGTTTTGGATGCATGTGGAATTGATACCAAGAAATATTCGGGGTTTGCTTTTGGCATGGGATTAGAGAGAACTTTGATGGTTAAGCACGGCATTACGGATATGCATGACATCGTTGAGGGTGATGTTCGTTTTTCACAAAGTTTTGGCGTGGGTAAAAAATGAAGGTTCCTTTGAGTTGGTTGCAGGAATTTGTATCTCTTCCTTTACGGATAAGTCCGGAGGAAATATCTCAGGCTTTTGTAAAGGTAGGTTTTGAAGTTGAAGGCGTTGAAGAGCAAGGCGCAGATTTAAAGGGACCGTTGGTGGTAGGAAAGGTACTTTCGATTGAAGAATTATCAGGACATAAGAAACCAATTAGATATGTTGGCCTTGATGTTGGCCAGAAGAAGACACGTTATGTTATTTGCGGAGCACGAAATTTCAAAGTTAATGATCTAGTTGTTGTTGCCCTACCGGGAGCGGTGCTACCAGGAGATTTCAAAATTTCAGCCAGAGAAACCTATGGCAAGGTAAGTGATGGCATGATTTGTTCAGCTAAAGAAATTGGCATAAGCGACGAACACGCAGGAATTATTGTTTTACCAGAGGGCAAAATTGGTCAGGATGCAATCGCCCTTTTAAAGGTTAATGATGTAATTTTTGATATCGCTGTCAATCCTGATCGAGGCTATGCAATGTCGGTCAGGGGATTAGCTAGAGAGTTAGCTGGCTCACTTCAGGTTAAATATGTGGACCCAGCTGATCCTAAGATCGCAAAGAAGTTTGGGAAATCTAAGAGTGTCAAAGCAGTTAATGTAAAGATCGAAGATAAAACAGGCGCTGATCAAATCTATATCAGAACACTAGATCAGGTAAATGTGAAGAAAAGTACCCCACTATGGATGCAAAGAAGAATTGAAAAATGCGGAATGAGATCTATTTCGCTGGCCGTTGATATTACAAACTATGTAATGCTAGAACTTGGACAACCATTACATGCCTTTGATGCGAAATGCATAATGGGTGGATTGAGAGTGGCCAGGGCTGGAAAATTTACTAAGTTAACAACCCTAGATAAAGTTGATCGTAAATTAGATCCTGATAATTTGATAATTGCCGATTCAAAAACTCCACTGGCTTTAGCTGGAACAATGGGTGGACTAGCATCTGAAGTAAGTAATGAAACTTCCAAGATAGCTCTAGAGGCAGCACATTTTGACCCTCTAAGCATCGCTCGGAACTCAAGATCACATAATTTGTCTAGTGAGGCTTCTCGCAGGATTGAACGAAATACCGATCCGGCTTTAGCGGAGATCGCATCTGCCAGGGCAACCCAATTATTGATTGATTTAGCTGATGCAAAATATGTTGGTAGCTCACAAGCAGGTTTGCCAATTAAGAAGCATAAGGTGAAAATTTCACAATTAAAAATCTCAAAATACCTTGGTTTTCCTTATACAACTAAGCAGATAAAAAATGCATTGTTGTTGATCGGCTGCAAAGTGAGTGGCAACACCGATCTTCTAACTGTGGAGGTTCCTACTTGGCGTCCGGATCTAATTAATTTCGCGGATTTTGCTGAAGAAATAGCACGTTTAAATGGTTATGACTTAATCCCAGCCACACTTCCAGTTGGGAAAGGTGGGGCTAGATTAACTGACATGCAGTACCGAAAGCGCGCTGTAGCTACGGCACTTGCTAATCAGGGATTCACAGAGGTTATTAACTATCCATTTGTTAGCCAAGAGATGGTTGATCTTCTCGGCTTCACTGGCGATCGGGCTAAATCATTCAAAATTGCTAATCCAATGTCAGAGGAATTTCCACTTTTACGAACTCATCTTCTACCTGGCTTACTTACCACTGCTATTCGCAATATTGGTAGGGGAACAAAGAATCTTGCAATCTTTGAGATCGGAAGTATTTTCAGAAATACCACAGCTCTAGGAAAAGCTGTTAGCCCTGGGGTAAACAAACGTCCAAGCGAGAAAGTTATAAAAGAAATTTATCAGGGTGTGCCAAAGCAAATGTTGTTTGTGGGTGCGGTAGTCACTGGAGAATATGTTCTTAGTGATTGGCAAGGTTTAGGCAGCAAGTTCACTTGGAGTGATGCGATAGCCAAGGCGCAAGAAATTGTAGAATCTACTGGAAACGTTTATGAAGTTATTGGCTCTGATTTAGCACCTTGGCACCCTGGCAGGTGTGCTGAGTTGCGCGTAAATGGTAAGCCAGTCGCGCATGCTGGTGAATTGCATCCACGGGTGATAACAGCTTTGAATTTGCCAGAGCGTAGTTGTGCTTTTGCGGTGATTTTAAGTGAATTGCCGGCAGCTGGTATTACTAAAGCCCCTGCGATATGGAATTTTCCGCCAGTTGTTCAAGATATAGCCCTTGTTGTTGATGCCAAAGTTAGCGCAGCTGATTTAACCGCTGCACTTAAAGTTGGAGCGGGGGAATTGTTAGAGTCAATCGTTTTATTTGATCGATATGATCAAATGTCAGGTAAGAAAGTTTCACTAGCTTTCACATTAACCTTCCGAGCAGCAGATCGCACTCTTACTTCAGATGAGGTTGCACGATATCGCGACCAGGCAATAGCCCAGGCTGCTAAATCAGTGGGTGCGGTATTGCGCGGCAATGCATAAATATGCAATTATTTGCATAAATATACTAAAGCACGCTACCCTTAGTTCATGAAAATCGGAGTTGTTGGGGCTAGCGGGTATGCAGGCGGGGAGCTGCTGCGATTACTATCCAACCATCCAGAATTTGAAATTGCCTCTATTGCCGCGCACTCCAATGCAGGCGAAGCTATTACAGCTCTACATCCACATTTAACGACTTTTGAAGGTCAAAAATTTTCCACAGTAATTCTTGATGATTTAAATAAATGCGATTTAATTTTCACCGCATTGCCTCATGGCGAATCCGCTAAGCTCATTGCGCAAATAAATGAGAATGTAAAGATTGTTGATTTAGGTGCTGACTTTCGTCTGACTGATAAATCTCAGTGGGATAAGTATTACGGGGGATCATACGCAGGTAGTTGGACCTATGGGTTACCCAAATTGACCGATCACCAATTGATCGCTAATTCAAAATATGTTGCAAATCATGGATGCTATGCAACTGCAATTGCCCTTTCAATCGCCCCAGTCATATCCGAAATTGATAGTGAAGATATTGTGGTGGTTGCAGCCTCTGGAACAACTGGGGCTGGCAGGAGTTCAAAGGTCAACCTGATTGGTAGTGAGGTGATGAACAATCTCACTTCATATAAATTTGGTGGCATTCACCAACATACGCCAGAAATTGAACAAGTGCTGACCTTAATCTCTAATAAGTCAGTGAAGATATCCTTCACTCCAATACTTGCTCCTATGCCAAGAGGAATTTTGGCTACAGTTACCGCTAAGTTAGATAACTCAACCGCTGCAGCAAAACTCAGAAAAACCTTTTCTGATTACTATCGCGAGAGTAAATTCGTTTCGCTATTGCAGGAAGGCCAGATGCCCATGACAAATTCAGTGCTAGGCACAAATAATGTTTCTATGCAGATAGCACTAGATTCAAATGTGAATCGCATAGTTGTTTCAACTGCAATAGATAATCTTGGTAAGGGCGCGGCTGGTCAGGCTATTCAAAATGCGAATTTAATGTGCAACTTGGCAGAGGATGCTGGTTTGAATTTAACAGGTGTTAGATGATTGTTATTAAATACGGTGGTAATGCGTTGCCAGATCAAAACACATCCGATCCAGTGCTGGAAGCAATCGCAGATGCTTTCTTAGATGGTGAGCAAATAGTTTTAGTTCATGGCGGGGGCCCTCAAATTGATGTGGCCCTAGCTGAAAAAGGCATAGGCAAGAATAAAGTTGCCGGCTACCGCGTGACCGATGAAGAGGTTTTTGGTGTTGTGCAATCTGTACTGAGTGGCCAAGTTTTAAGATCGATAGTTAATTACCTAATTGGAAGTGAGGTAAATGCTGTTGGCCTATCTGCCTCAGATGGGGGATTAATCAGGGCTAGAAAATTTAAACCAATTGTTGATGGTAAATCAGTTGATATCGGTTATGTTGGAGAGGTTGATGAAATAAATCCAATGATTTTAGAAACCCTCATGACTGAAGGTTTCCTACCCGTAATCTCGCCAGTAGCAACAGATAATGATGGTGTTGGCTTTAACATCAATGCTGATTTAGTAGCGGCCGCAGTAGGTGGTGCGTTAAGGGCTGATTCAGTTCTCTTTCTAACAGATGTTGATGGTATCTACCGTGCCTGGCCGGATAAGACATCATTGATCTCTGAGATCTCTATTGATGAGTTAAAACAAATTGCCCCCAGCTTTGCAGATGGAATGATTCCAAAGGTAAAGGCTGCAATTAGCGCAATCGATTCAGGTGCTTTTTCAGTTCGGATTGCAAATGGAACCGATCTTGCATCGGTTTTAGATGCCCTTGATAATCAAGGTGGAACATTGGTGAGTGCCTAATGGCCAAGTTAAGTATGCAAAGTGCAACTGCAAGACGATCGCTCGTAATTAAATTAGTTGATGATGCATTAATCCATTCGCAAAATGATTTGGTAAGAGAGTTAGGAAAGCTTGGATACGTAGTAACTCAGGCAACGGCAAGTAGAGATTTAGAGGAATTGGGCGCAGTTAGAGGAAAAGACAACTCTGGGATCTTTCGTTATCAATTTGTTTCTGCACCACAAAGTTCAAAAAGCAAGGGCCTATCTGAACTAATTACATCGGTGGAGGCAAGTGGCAATTTAGCGGTAGTAAAAACCCCTCCGGGAGCAGCCCAATTATTAGCCGGTAATTTAGATCGTGCCATGAAGAGCGGAAAACTAAATACAGCAATCGGTACCATTGCTGGTGATGACACTGTGTTGGTGGTGGCTAAATCTTCCTCCGGTGGCCCCTCCCTTGCTAAGGAAATTACTAAATTTTTTGGAGGTAAGTAAATGACACTATGGGGCGGCAGATTCAATCAATCACCGGCTCAATCGATGCGTGATTTATCTCGAAGCGTGCATTTCGATTGGAGATTAGCCCCATATGAGATCGAAGTGAATCTGGTGCATTTAAACAATCTGATTAAACAAAAAATTGTTTCAAAATCAGATGGGGAGATTCTGCAAAAGGGATTGCTTGATCTGGCAGGTGAGATAGGTAGCGGTAAATTCACCTATAACCATGATGATGAGGATGTACACAGCGCAATAGAACGTGGTTTAGTTGAAAAATGTGGTCCTCTTGGTGGGGCTATTCGAGCTGGTAGATCCCGAAATGATTTAGTAATCACGGATTTTAAACTTTATTTGGTGGATCACCTACTAGAGATTGCTAGCGCAGTAACTTCCCTTGCAAGAAGTTTTAGTACTCAGGCTTTTAATCAAGTAGATGTTTTAGCACCGGGCTTCACTCACACCCAACATGCACAACCTATTACTTTTGGGCAGGAGCTAAGTAAACACGCCCACGCACTATTAAGAGATGTTGATCGAATCTTTGACTGGGTAGAACGAAATAACTACTCACCATTTGGCGCTGGCGCACTAGCTGGTTCCTCTATCCAACCAGAACCTGAAAACGCAGCTGCAAAACTTGGATTTAAGGGCGTGATGCAGAACAGCATTGATGCTGTTAGTGACCGAGATTTTGCCGCTGAAGCATTATTCATCATGGCAATGATTGGCATACATTTGTCAAAGATTGGCGAAGAGTTTGTATTGTGGAGTTCAACTGAATTTGATTGGGTTGAAATCGATGATGCTTATGCAACTGGCTCATCAATCATGCCTCAGAAAAAAAATGCTGATGCAGCTGAGTTGGCGAGAGGAAAATCGGGCCGATTTATCGGGAATCTGACTGCATTATTAGTGGTTTTGAAAGCAATGCCTTTTGCCTATAACCGTGATCTACAAGAAGATAAAGAACCAATCTTTGATTCAGTAGATCAACTATTGGTTTTGCTACCTGCAATTTCTGGCATGGTGCAAACAGCAAAATTCAAGCAAGCAAATATTTCAAAAGGAGCGGCGGCTGGTTACTCATTAGCTACCGAGATTGCAGATTTTTTAAGTAAAACCGGTGTGCCATTTTCATTGGCGCATGAGGTGGCAGGAGAGTGTGTGAAATTCTGTGAGAAAAATGGAATAGAACTTGATCAAATGAGCGACCAACAATTACTTGCCATTCATCCCAATTTAACCCAAGAAGTTAAGAAATTTTTAAATGTTTCTGGTGCAGTATCCTCACGCACCTCGGCCATGGGAACATCAAGAAATTCAGTTTCTGCTGCCATAAACAAGTTAAATCAGGACATCATGGGAGTAGAAAAGGAAATTGCCGCCCTGCGAAAGCAGTTTTCGGGCATGATTAACTCATGAGTAATGCACTTTTAGATGATCTTGAGTGGCGTGGGTTAATCGCTCAATCTACCGATCGAAAAGAGTTAGAGAGCGCTTTAGCAAAACCTATCTCGTTGTATCTAGGTGTTGATCCAACCGCTCCGAGTATGCATCTAGGCAATCTCGTAGTTTTCCTGGTCCTTAAAAGATTTCAATTAGCTGGTCATCGCCCAATTGCTTTAGTGGGTGGAGCTACCGGATTAGTTGGAGATCCAAGCGGGAAAAATGATGAGCGTATTTTAAATGAAGAAAAGTTAGTTGCAGAATGGGTATCTAAGATACGTAAGCAGGTTGAGAAGATATTGGATTTTAAAGATAAGGATACAAGTGCAAAATTGGTCAATAATTTAGATTGGACCAACGCAGTATCAGCACTTGAGTTGTTACGAGATATCGGAAAGCATTTCTCGGTCAATCAAATGCTAGCCAAGGATTCGGTTGCAACCAGACTCTCCAGTACTGGAATTTCCTACACAGAGTTTTCCTACCAAGTTTTACAAGCATTTGATTACCTTGAACTGTATCGAAGAGATCAATGTAGGCTGCAAATTGGCGGCTCAGATCAATGGGGAAATATTGTTGCTGGCTTAGACCTAATTCGAAAGGTAGAAGGCGGTAGCGCACATGCGTTAACTGTGCCTTTGCTTGCTAAATCAGATGGTTCAAAATTTGGTAAAACTGCAAGTGGTGCAATTTGGTTAGAGGAAACTATGACTAGCGCTTATGAGTTCTTCCAATTCTGGCTAAATAGTGATGACGCAGATGTGCCTAAGTTATTAAAGGTGTTTTCGATGAAAAGCAAATCTGAAATCGAAGAGTTAATTGAAAAAGTTAAAACTAATCCTGGAGCTAGAGAGGCTCACCGTGAATTAGCCAGAGAGATGACCACCTTGATTCATGGCGGTGCGATGGCTAAATCTGTCGAAGAGGCAGCTAAGGCTTTATTTGGGCAAGGGGAGATCGGAGATTTGGATCTAAAGACCCTAGATTCTGCCCTCTCTCAATTGCCAAAAACCACCATCAAAAAGGGAGATCCTTACCCAACCTGGGTTGATTTACTGGCAGCTACGGGGGTAGTCGAGTCTAAGTCCGCCGCTAGACGTATTGTGAAAGAGGGTGGGGGGTATTTGAACAATAAAAAGGTTGAAAGTGAGGATTTCACCCCTTCCAAGACCGACCTTTTGCATGGGAAATACCTGCTTCTTCGCAAGGGAAAACGAGATTTAGCCGCTGTGGAGGTTGAGGGGTAAAAGCTCGTTTTTTCACCCGTTAGCCGATTTGACCCCCCTTCTACGCGGGGGCTATATTTCACCTCCCCATACGAGACGGACTTCAGAAGAAGGCCGGGTGTGGAAAACCCCGATTTTTAAGGTTTGTAGGCATGCCTAGAAACTAAAAAAATGGGTTGCCCTGCACGCAGAAGCAATTTTGCAACCAGTGCGCAGTCGTACCTTGAGAACTCAACAACGTGCAATAAAGTCAATGCCAAAGATTTCTTTAAGAAATCGAAGGCATTAATTGACGTTGTTAATTTTAATTTATTAAAA
>JACCDI011525630.1_pt1 | contig 10464 bp, 11 predicted proteins | sample 7442791 | NCBI WGS metagenome assembly JACCDI01 (sample SAMN15323434, study PRJNA562643) | freshwater metagenome | isolation source: river surface water | place: USA:Blue River Watershed | collected 2017-08-15
GATAATAAGGGAATAAGTGAGATTGTTGTCGTCGTCGATGTAATTCAAAAAGGCATACTTCCACCATCATCTGTAAAATAAGATGCTACTAAACAATCAATGCTCCATAGTATAGACTACAATAGAGACAACAGCTCAGCAAAGGTGATATATCACCCGGACAATCTTTCCTTAGGGTATCTGTCATGCAGGATGGTAAACAATGAATTATTCCCATCGAACGTGTACCAGCGCTCACACTATTATTTTTTAAAGTCAAGCTCCTGACGGGTAAATATCCTTCCCTTGTCCGATGAATCTCATTGAAGAGGAATAACGTCTAAAACACAAGATGCGAAGTGCAACAAAGGCTGCATAGTGCAGTTGAAAAAGTACACTAAACATGGCACCTTCACACTCATAACGTTAATACTAAATCTTTCGATACTCATGCTTTGCACAAGCCTTAGTTTAATTCTCGATCACCGATTCGACACACAAAGCTGAGAATAAACGTGAAAACTCACTTTTCAACCTGCGACTGCAAGTTACCTATTCCATGAGTCTAGGAATCCAAAATACTTCGAACCATTTGATCACTCAAATGTTGTAGATCGACATCGATTTTGTCATCATCACTCTCTGGTTCCGAAGCTTGAAAACAGGGAAAAGGATTAGGATTAATTGCGAATGGATGAAGAAGTGTGATCGAAAACACTGCGTCGGTCAAAAATGGCAAAATTATATTGGATCCATTTTGGGTGGTTGATTTAGGAGGCAAGAGGAATCTAGTAGCTTTTTCTGAGTTAAAACGCGGAAGAGACCGGGCCGGATCAGTCAAGACTGAATTAGAAACACCCATCCCGGACCCAGATGAAGGCGAAACTCTCTCCAGAGGTGAGTGTAAAATAGTCGCTGCATTGCTTTGCTCTTGCTGTTGCTGTACTCTCAATCGATGTGCGTTAGATAACGCCTTGATCTCTAACTGCTTCGAAATCTTATACGAGATTAATTGTTCTGCAAGAGCGTCGACATCGATCAAATCTGACGGAAGATCGGCACAAGCGGATCCAACGAGACCTACTTGTGTGGCAAATCAAAGTTGGAAAACCGATTAGAAGTAACAAAATCTTAATTCACAGTACAATTACTCACCACTTTTTATCGAATCTTGTATCATTCTTCGTGAGTTGGCGATTTTCGCTTTTATCTCGGGGTGTTTGGCTTGAATATCACGAATCAATTTTTTCACTCTCTTAGACTTGCATTTGACAGTTTTTCCATTGAGTTCAGTATTCACTCGTTTATCTTCCGCATTCACATTTTCCTCTCCTGGCTCTTTGATTTGTTTGAAAAAAGTAAGAAGACATGATTCACCATTTGTAGCGATTCTGTAATTGAATTTCATTCCTCTAAAACCGGTCTTTTTTATGAAAACCTTAGATACGAAATCGAGGTTCATGAATTCGGAAATAACACTATGCGCCACTTTGAAATCGTTTTCGGCAAACTCATAAATCGGTTCCTTTTTATCGTACCAAGGTTGTAATCGGCTGATGGCACAGTGGAATCGCGATTCATTCCAGAATCCACCGTCATCAGGCAAAAAAGAATGGCCAAATTTTTGAGCAACATGAAACCAGATCTCTAGATTCAAGAGAGTAAAGTCTGGATCGGCACTGAATTGAGGAAAAATTGCTGGTCTTCTGATTAAACGTTGAAGTTGGACTGGAACGGATTTATCCTTCTCTCGCTCTTTGATCGACCATTCTAAAAGATATTGTAAGTAACTTATTGCATATCGATGATTTCTATCAATCCATTTCTCATTAACAATGAACTTCCATTTCTCCTCTTCTGCGATATGCTGGTAATAATCTAATTTCGGAAGTCCGAGAAAGTCACGGGACTCTTCGATAAAGCCATTAGCATCAATTGAATCAATAACCCCATCGGTTTCGTTGTAATCAAGCCCAATGATTTTACGATGAATTTGATCAATGTAAGTTGACTTCTTTTTTTTCATATCCTTCGAATGATCTACTATGATATCATCTACTAAGAATTCAATTCGGTTTTTCAGTGTAGAAAAGAGTTCTTCTGACAGATTTTTGCGAAAGGACTTCTTCAATTCGAAAGAAAGGGGTTTTAAGTGAGCAGAGGGTGCCACGATCGATGATAGCGATGAAATATCAGTATCAATAATTTCTTGAATATCCAATGCATTTAGAAGTTCAATATTGTTGCTGAAGTCTATCACTTTTTGCATCGATTTGATTTGGGACTTTTTGTATTGTGGACTGCAAAGTTGAGTGAAGATCGTTGTCTTAAGAGTTCTCCCATTCTTGTCGAGAATATTGCTCCAAATTTGATCTCGATCATAATCACTTGGAGCTTTCTGTAATTCCTCGTTCAGAAAAGCAAAGAATAGACAACCCCTGACGCCGGCGAAGTAAGCCATCTTCGATCGATATTCAACAATCTTTCCGATGTAATGCTGGATAATATCACGATCCGATTTTTCAGCAAGCAGAGCATCATTTTTGCGGTATTCTTCGATTTTGGAAGTAACTAATGTTGAATATGATTCATTCAAAAATCGGGACAATGAACAAGTCCGGGTGATTTTGTTGAATACTTGTTTTTTCTTTTTCTCTTTGGATTCTTTTTGTCGTTTAGTACGAGTAGCTTGGCTATTTCTGCCGTTGCATCCCTTCTCTGGTTGCGTCTCCATAGTTTCAGAAAATAATTAGCTTTTTCAGAATATCTGACATAAATGTGACGGCGGTCACAATGGTAAGTATCGATGCATACGTGTGGGTAATGTTTTGGTGGCTTGAGAAGACATGAAAGGAGCACGGAAAGGTTGTTAAGGGGTAGGGAAGGTACGATAAAGAATTATCATTGAAATGACAAGCTGCGCCGTTCTTTTTGGAATTCTTTTTGTAGAGGAGATATGATTCTTACCTCGATGCGTGTCATCGCACTATTTGATAGGAGTAAGTACTCTCTAGGATGGAGAAGGATAGTAGAAGAGAGAAAAGTGAAGCAAAGTGCGAGATAAATAATTACAATACATAATATATTTTATTATTTATTAGGACTCGAAGGCCAATCCGAAGGGAGGAGGTCAGACCGCGCCATTTTTCTGCGCTGTCAACTTGGCAGATGGTTGACTTGCAGAGGGAAGAGCTGGGCACCATCGTAAAATATTGTTGAAATCATTCCTCTGTAGATAAAACTACTTCGGCCCACCTTATTTTATTTCGTTAGTATTGGTGGGCCGATTTATTATTTTGTGGGTTGGCAGAAGGGATCGTAGGACATTTATTGGTGCTCTGCTCATGCATCATGCCAGTCAAAAATTAGTTGTTCATTCACCTTCATCCATATCCTTCTGATTAGACCAGATCCCATGGAAAAGGCCAGTTTGAAGGCTAAGACCATAGTAATACCCCCGCATTGTCATGTCCTGATGTATTTGTTGATTGTTATACTTTATTGGGTGGTGTGCATCGTTTGTGCAGTTGGTTGTTGGCTGGCATGAAAAAGGCTGTGTGATGTCATTGATCACATCATCAAGCCAGTGGAGGACCTGGGTGTCCCTTGCCATGACAATGACAATGACAACAATACCACCAATGAGGCTGACATTGATGGCATTGAGACCAACAAGACTGGCCCACTGCCACAAGTCCCACCTGGATGAGTTGTTGCGCCAGATGGATCACTTTTTTGCCACCAGAAACTATGCAACCTTGGTGGTTCTTTTGGTTAAGAGCCTTCTTGTCATGGTGACATTGTCCCTGGTAATGTGGAATGGGGGGTGGTGGTGGCCAAGGGGAATTGCATGGAGTGCATGGAGTGTGAGGATGATGACAACAAAGGGGAGGAGGGGATGGGGGGATGTGGCAAGAGCAAGATGGCCATCATCATGATTCCAATTCCAATGACCATGGCAATTCCCACAGAAGGAGGAGGATATCCACCTCAAGTTCCTCTGTCAGGTTGTTGTTGTCTTGCAACTTAGTTGGCAATGATGGCATCCATCATTGCTTTCCAAATCACAACCATCCACAGCACAAGAGCCACAACCACCATCATGTTTCAGCTATGTCTTTGACTACTCTGTTGGCAGCATCATTGTCATTGTTGCCATTGTCATGCCAACAGAGCAGCTGTAGACACAGAGGTGCCCTCCACCACATGAATGAGGAAGGCAAACTCTTCCCAGTCTCTTTCTTCTTCATCATCATTGTCTTCATTGTCATCATCGTTGTCATCATCGTTATCATCATCATTGTCATCATCATTGTCATCATCATTGTCATCATCATTGTCATCATCATTGTCATCATCATTGTCATCATTGATGAGATGGTGCCCATGGAATTTCTGCAGATGGCAGTGGTGTTTCATTTGATGGCAGCAGCACAGTGGGTGGTCACGGTGGTAATGACTATGTGGCATTGTTGGGGGGATTTCCCATCCTGGTTTTCAGTTATGACAATGACACTGATGCAATGGAGGTGTCCCTTTGCTGGGTGTGGCATTGTCATCATTACCATTGTCATCATCAAGTCAACAACTCAGCTCCATTGCCCTCAACAATTGCAAGGCTGACTGTGAAACTGAGACTATGACTGTGACTCTGACAGGTGCCCGTGGAATTTCTGCAATGGCACGTGACAATGATGACAACAACAAGAATGAAGAACAAGACAATAATAATGACATGTCATTTAATGATAGAGAACAGGATGACCACCAACAACAACCCCATCAACCCTGAAAACACCTTCAGCAACCCCAGCAACATTAACAATAGCAGCAAGATTGAGACTGTAACAACAGTGAAGCTGACACACCATGGCACAAACACCCAGAGGAACAAGGTGCATGTTTGGTAAAAAATTTTGCTATGAAGATATATGGCTCCAATTGTTCATTACCACACATGAAATCGTCCAAGGCAAGATAAATTTTCTTCAACTTGTTGTACATTGTTACTCCATAATAAGACCACAGGAGTATGCTAATACCATGCTTCAAAGCATTCAAGCACAGATATTTTGCAATCAATTCAAAATTTCTTCACATAGTTGCAGTCATCCAAAGCGCCCCTACCAAAACTCCACCACTGTTCCTTGCTAGTTTGTAAGAGAAACCGGAAGGCTTGAGATGAATCATCTCCAGATAATCCACAAACAAAATGATTGCATCATTTGAATTCTCATTTGGATATGATTCCAACACATCATCCCACAATTGTCTAGCCAACTGGTAAGCCTCATCATCTGTAATGTCAGTAATAGTGGTAATGCCTCCAGTTAGATCAATCTCATTCATTGCAGACTGAATAAATCAAAATCCCCCTGTGCTTTCTTGAAGACTGGCAGAAGTCTCATGACTTTCAAATGTATGCTAAACACATCTAACTTGGTTATGACTGCCACTGGGAAGATAGGAGAAAAAATTTGTTCAATGACTGAACTTGGAAGGTTTCCACTGAAATAAGTACATGGCAAAGATTAAACATGACTTGCTTTTGAGCATTGTTCAAAAACTTTCCTGCCCTTTGCATAGTAATAATGTGGTTCTGTTTGCTAGATTCACAATCTCCACCATGAAGAGGACAAACATTCTTGATTGTCACCATTTGATCCCACAGTGGACAAGAAGGCTTCTTCTTGCATTTTTCATTTTGCCAGTAACCCTCTGTTGCTGACTCTTTCAATGTTATTGTATATGTGCAACAACTCTTTAAGTTTCCATTTGAGTATTCCTTTTACATGAACGTTCCTCATACCATCTATTGCAGCACACTCTATACTTATTGAAATAGTGTACAAACCACTGTCATTCACCAACAACTCCCACTGCCATAGACACAAGATCTTGGTTTAGCCATATCTTGCCAACAATTAATAGGTTTACAGAAAAAGTATTGAAGTCAAATTTTGCCCAAAAATATTTGCTTGCTGGATTGCAACACTTTGCAATGAGGTTGGTGTAAATTCCAACAATAATTCCAGAGCATTGGTTGATAATTTTGATGTACTGTGCTAAGTCTGTGATGGATGGTACATTGGTTAGGTAGAATGATGTATCACTAGGGACATCATAAAAAATTTTGATAGCGGAGGCTGCTTTAATTGGTGCAAACTTTGAATATGTCAATTGTGCTAATGAAATAGTATCAGAATTTTCTTCTTTGCCGGATTCATCAACAAGAATTGAATCATTTTAAGCACATATTCTGGCAACAGTAAATACATTATAATGCTCCATTCTCATTATTGCAAAATTGGACATGGGGGGATATAAAAGATTAATTGTCAAATGAACAACAATCAATGGCGCTGGAAGGGGACAATAAATCAGGTACAAATGTTGACTATTGAGGGGAATCTAATGTGAAGTGGTGGGGTTTGGTAGAACTTGTTGAAAGAGGTGGTTTTATAACATCTGTATGTGAGATATTGGTACAAATCTACTTAAAATCGTAAAAAAATATTTGTTTTGGGAGACTTTATTTCTCTGCAAACATCCCTGCAGAGCTCATCCTTCTGCAAGTCAACCATCTGCAACTTGGAGGTTCCAATCATAGAAAATGAAGGAATGCAACAGTGCGAATTTGGCTTTCACTTTTTATTTTTGCCACAGTTTCCAACCAATCCAGAGTTTGTCTTGATTCCTCTGTCAAGTTATTCCATTTTTCTTCATGGTGTTGAGTAATGATTCTTGAATTTTGCTTGAGCAAAGAGTTTTTCTTGCACATCATGTGAACTAAAATTCTTTACACAGCTTCTCACTTGTCAAAGTTCTCTCTGGACAATTCACGTTCATCTTCTCATTTCAACAATGAATAAAAAAATTTTCTAATACATTGATAGGTGGTCCTATGTCATAGGTCCTTTGTGATTAAGTTGATTATGTATTATATTGTACCCAATGTATAATGGTGTTGACACTAATTGGTACTCAAGTACATAAAATCTCCTTGATCAAAGAGAACAAAAAATCTGATCAAATTCCTCAATGACTTTGTTACTTGATGACCTGTGTACATCAGTGTGCCTATCATAGGCTTCTCATTGGTAGCACAGGATATTTAGCATTTCTCTAAATTTTCATTTTCAGAAAAAATCTGCGTTTTTTAAAATTATTTGATTACATTTTTTATAAGTCTGTTTACCAAAAAACATGGCGAATGAGAAATATCAGTGAATAAGAGGCGCCAAAAATCCATTAAAGATACTAGTCTCCTTTGTGGTTGATTTTGATGTTATGTTGTTGTGATAGCTGTAGCAAAAAATATTTGATATTTTACAAATAAAATTGACTTAATTTTGTTATCAATGAGTCCAAATTTGTTTGAACCATCTCAACAGAGAGTCTTGTCCCAGCTTAATGACAACAAAAAAACTCAGATTGGCAATGTTTTGGTGTGTTGGTGATGATACATTTGTTGGCCCCAACTTGTATCACCACTTCCAATCAAGCTATTCAGAGAGATGATGACAGACTGTGAAATTTTTCAACCAAAATTATGTAGGAATAGTAAAATCAAAACATACCTCCACTCGCTGTAAGCAAGAACAAAATCTGCACATTTGTTGGAACTTACTAACAATGATTAAGGGTTGTTTACCATGCTATGTCCATCCATATAAATACCAAGAGACTTCCATGCCCATTAAAATGTTGATAAAATTCCCCCCTGGCGTCATTGTTGCTCAGGGGATCTGGCAAAGATGTAAAATATTGAGGTTTTCCATACCAAGTCAGAACTGATAGAAAGAGAGGATGAATTTTACATCTCCATAATGTAATTGAAACTCAGATGGACAAAGAATTGTGTTGGGTTACCATCTCTAATCTCTAATCAATCAATACAAAAACAAATGGTACATTTCTGTCTTTCATAGATTGCCCAAATGCCCAGCAATGAAACATATTGTAATTTTCTAAAAATACATAAATACAATGATTCCAATTCCTATTTGGGTATTTGGGTATTTTGCAATTTTGCAAAGTATTTGGTTTCAGAGGTGGACCATAATTTGGAAGCTCAGGCAGCAAACTCAAAAATTCAACAGCATTTAGAGTTGAATGATGCATCTTGGCCAACAACAGAGGCAAATCACATATGACAAATGTAACTCTTTTCATCAGCAATTTGGTCTCAACATATCCAATGTTGGTGTCTGTGGCATTAAATATTGAAATTCCTGGATATTTGACACTTCCAACAAAGCTAATATTTCTTTTGATACTAGACTAGAGGAGATCTATACAGCAACTGTGTATCAAAAAGGTTTGCTTACCTTCATATCTAAATGTTTAAGATTGTGAAAGACATTCCAAACTAGTAAATACAAAAGAAGAAACAATAAAGTACTGTAAGCAACCTTCTTAGGAAGTCCAGTGGAAATCATTGTGTTATGATTGCATTAGTCCATATGAATCAATGACACTGATGACATTAGCCTTGACTTCATGTGTGTTACTATGATCATCCTAACCGCAGGCTGGTTCAAAATGGAACAAAATCCAAAGTCAGAGATTTTCTCAGATAACAACAAAGTACTCATAGTAGTATTTGATAAAAGTTTGACAAGATTTTCACAAATAGTTGATGATTGTTGTTTGAGCAGTTATTCATAATTGCAGGAAGTCAGAGTTGGCAATTGGAGTGAATTCAAACTGCATTTGGATATTTTTTAAATTGATCTGAATCTATAGATTTCCCTGAATCTTGATCATTGTTTGAAAATTGAATTAAATTGATCTTGATCTGGATCATCATATATATAATAGGATCATAGATTTTACAATATTGAATCCTAAGGTGAAACGACCAATTTTCAAACATGTAGATCACAGACAGATTGAATTAAATGATTTCTAAACACCCTTAACAATTTGAACTCTTTCTCATTTTTCAATAAATGATCAGGATTTAAAATTGTTGATATCAATCATAAATTTCTTTTTGCATTTAAATTAGATTTAGGGTAATCTAGATTTGGATCACTAAAACAATGTCCTGGTTTTGCTACACTGTGGATGAGATTCAAAACATCCAAAAACTTAGTTGGATATGTCATAGATATCTTGGGAGCATGTTGTAACATCCACCAAGCTTCAAAATTTTGAGGTGAAGTCTTAGACATCTGTCATGATAGATTCCTCAAATATAGGATGTACTAGAGGAAAAATCTGGCATCAAACAATTTTCAGGTATTTTTTGAGCTTGTTACAATGAGAAGAACACAGGCACAGCATATATGCACAAAAACTGTGTCCAGAGAAGTTTGTTTTTGTCCTAAAGTTTGATTGATGTTCATGTTGTTAAATTTTGAGATGTTGCAACATAAAATCGTTTTAAATAAGAACAAAAAGTCAAAACTAGCAAAAATTCACAAGCAAATGGCATCATTCAATATTTACACCAAGTTCCAAGGAATATACTATGTGCCAGCAGACTAGGATGCAATCACCTCTCCAATACAGACATCACCAAGAAATTTGTTGCATATTTGCCTTGTGGGATGTCCATAGGACTTTGGGCTACACCAGGTATGGTAATATTCCAAAATAACATAGCTTGTCAGATTGTGAATTTGGAACAAGGATGGAAGATACAGACAAAAGCAAGTTCTCTGTAATACCAAATATGAATATTTTATAAGTCTAGAACATGGCTGTTGCATAGGCGACAAAGTACTGGTAAAATTTGAGGGAGGGAGTTTGACGTGCTCAGGGAAAAGGGAACAGCTACTATTAAGATTCAATAAGCAGAGTATATGATGTTAAACCTATGCACATTGTAATGCACAGAGAACACAGATTTCAGTGTGTAATGTAATGTTCTCACACTGACAGAGCATCAGCCAGCCACTATCTGTTGGACCTCTGCCTAGCATTCAGCAGGTGGATAGTAAGGAGTAACCATATAGGGGATTAGGGAAACTTGGTATTCTCATGATTGGAGATAAGGGAACTTGTGTACTTCCTTTTGTGCAATAACCAATCCTTAAGTTATACCAGATGTTCCTAAAGAGATGGTACAACAGGTGTTTATTTGTTCAGTCACAATGACCCATAGTTGTATAGTAATTGTACTGTTCAAGTGAATGTGCACAATCCCAAAGGGCACAGAGTTTTGATGGCAAGTTTCCCTTTGATTGTGTGGTCATACTTTAGGACTTGTTTTTAGACCAAGAAATCATGATCTATGCCGTACTGATTGATTTTGAGAAGAGCATCATTCACAAATGCTTCTCTTTTAAATGTGATGGTTTGCCATTCTGCAATAAGAGGAATGTTTAAGAGTGTGTCATGGGAGAATGCAAGGGCTCCCTGACTTGCCTTCATTGCATCAAGTACATTGTTGTAGCAAGTCTGTCATCTACAAGATACAAGGTGTCTTATGCCATTTGTGTGGGCCATAATAAAAGTAATGCTTTTAATGATCGC
>JACCDI011310615.1_pt1 | contig 10463 bp, 5 predicted proteins | sample 7442791 | NCBI WGS metagenome assembly JACCDI01 (sample SAMN15323434, study PRJNA562643) | freshwater metagenome | isolation source: river surface water | place: USA:Blue River Watershed | collected 2017-08-15
TCAAACTCGTCTTAGTACCAAGTAATCCCATGGTGTAAGCGCCAATAGCAAAGAATGCGACATAACCCAGATCCAACAATCCACTCTTTCCAATTACGATGTTGAGGCCTATCGCCATCAAGACATACATAGCAATCGGGTAAACCAATACCGACTCATAGTCAGCAATTGGGGTATTTAAAATTGTGCCACCCATGAATGGCAGAGCCGCCGCCATAGCAACTCCACCTACAGCGATTCCAATTCGTCCGAGACGTCCTTGGCGCTCCCAAATCTCTGCTCCCTTATCGCGAAGATTTATCATCATGCCCTCGTCTGGGTTAAAGCTTCGCCGAATAACCCGTTCGGTCTGGTGTAAAGAATGAGAACAAGAACAATAAACACCGTTACAGCCTTCCATTGTGTTCCTAGGAAGAACGAGGCGTAAGTCTCTAGAAGTCCCAGCGCAAGACCACCGTAAAAAGCACCCTTAATATTGCCAATTCCACCCAGAATCGCAGCGGTGAATGCAGCAATTCCTAATTCAAATCCAATATTCGAAGAAGTATTTTCATATTTCAAAACGTAGAAGAACCCAGCTGCACCAGTCATTAAGCCGCCTACTAGAAATGTAGCAGAGACGACTCCATCGATGTTTATGCCCATCAAGCGTGCTGCATTCGGATTCATTGATACCGCGCGAATAGCTTTACCCATACGGGTTTTATTGACAAACGTGATGAGAACACCGAAGAGAAATAAGGCAGAAATCACAATTATCGTATTGTCGATTCGGATTCCCGCGTCAAAAAACTGCCCAAGAAATTTCTTTTCCATTGCGCGAGGGCTTGCTACTGGTCGTGAGTCCGTCAGAATTCGAACACTCTCTGCAAGTACCATTGAAACACCAATAGCAGAAATCAAAGGAGCCAAGATTCCGGAGTTCATTCGTCGGAGTCTCCGATAAGCCACGATCTCTACCAACATAGACAAAACTCCGGATACCACCATGGCAAAAACAAGTGCTGTACCGAGAATCAACCAAAGCCTAAAGCCAGTGGCATACTCTGAAGTCTGGGTGAAGTTGAAGACATCTCTAACAATTATGATTGTTGCAAATGTTCCAACCATGAAAATCTCGGAGTTGGCAAAGTTAATCATTCGCAGAACCCCGTAAACCATCGTGTAGCCAAGAGCAATAAGAATATAAATAAAGCCGAGACTCAAGCCACCAAATGTGAGAGACCAAAATTGATCTAGAAAGTTTCCTATCAAGGCGTCCTAGTTCCTATCTAAAACTTAGAAATTGAGTTTCGGCAGGCCCTCAGAAAAGAGCCTGCCGAACACTACTTTGCTACTGCTTTACTTTACTGGACCGTCGAACTTGATAACGCCGCCCTTAACTACGAAGCCATTCAACGAGCCACCAGCGACATCGCCATAAGCATCAAACTTAATGGTGGTGCCGGTTAGTGACTTACCGCTGTATGACTTAACGCACTTGAGCATTGCAGCACGAGTGGAAACACCCTTTGCAATACAGGATAGGAAGACGTTTGTAGCATCGATGGACTCAGCAGCGTAAACGCCTGAGGCCTTACCCATTTGCTTCTTGAAATCAGCTTCAAGCTTTGCATCGATTTCAGCAAGTGGGACTGTTCCTGCAGTTAGACGAACACCCTCGAGAACTGATGCTGGAGCAAGAGTTACGAAAGTTGGGCTTAGTACGCCGTCGCCGCCTGCAAGGATGCCGGTGTATCCGCTATCACGTAGCTGCTTGAAGAATGGTGCAGCCTGTGGGAAATAGCCGGTGTAGATAACAACGTTTGCAGCTGCAGTCTTGATCTTTGAGATCGTTGCAGACCAGTCAGTTGTCTTGTCAGAAACGCTATCAAATCCAGCTGATTGACCAGCAGGAATTGAAGGCTTCATGTAATCAACGAGACCAACGCCGTAAGCTGATTGATCATCAACTACGAATACCTTAGGTGATGAGACACCCTTGGTTGCTAGTTTAAATAGTGCTGGACCCTGAACCTTGTCGGTTGGTGGGATGCGGTGGAACACTGGGAATCCAATGTTTCCTGCAGCTGGGTCAGTGATTGACACGCGAGTTGCAGATGGTGAAATCATTGGCAAGTTACGTTGCTTGTAATAAGGAAGAGCGGCAATTGTTGCACCTGAGTAAGCAGCGCCAACAAGACCAATGATCTTCTTGTTTGATGCGATTCCTGGAGCAACCTTTGCAGATTGTGCTGGATCGCCCTGGTCATCTGCCTGAACAACCTTAACTACATACTTACCTTTGTTCTTCGCGTTAAAGAGTTTGACCGCATAAAGCATGCCAGCCAATTCGTCCTGACCAACTGATGCTTCTTCACCAGTTAGAGGACCCTGAAACGCGAGGGTGATTGTCTTAGCTGCTGCATTTGACGCTGGTGCAACTGCAACCAGTGACGCAGCTGCCAGTGCGGCCGCTGCAGCAACCGAAATTAATCCACGCTTTTTCATTTAGTACCTTTCATTCATGATCATGCCCCCTGGGACAGGGAGGGGTGAAGGTTAGCCTTAGGTTCAACAGTGAGGCAACCGGGTTTATCGCTTGGAGAATTACATTCCTGTTACTTTTTGATGGAAAGCGGTGCATACCTACTTATTAGGAGCGGCCGAGGGGTCAATTACGGCTTTGGCCACCTCTTTCATCGAAATTCGCCGGTCCATCGCAGCCCGCTGAATCCATGAAAATGCCTCAGGCTCTGAGAGGTTTAGGGCCTTCATCAAAATTCCCTTAGCTCTGTCAATTAACTTTCTACTCTCAAGTCTTTCATGAAGATCACTTACCTCAAGTGCTAGAGATTTCATCTGTCTATGACGACTAATTGAGATCTCTATTGCTGGGATTAGATCATTGATTGTAAAAGGTTTAACAACATATGCCATCGCTCCAGCCTCACTTGCTCGCTCTATCAAATCTTTCTGGCTAAATGCGGTCAGCATTAGAACTGGAGAGATTTCGATTATCTGAGTTGCAGCGGAGATTCCATCAAGGATTGGCATCTTCACATCAAGGATTGCTAAATCAGGTTTTAGCTCTTTAGCAAGATCGATTGCTTCTTGGCCATTACTTGCCTGGCCAACTACTTCATATCCCGACTCACTTAGCATTTCAACTAAATCCATACGGATTAAAGTTTCATCTTCAGCAATAAGGATGCGATGGGAACCAGATTTAATATTAATACTCACGTGCCTCGAGTCGGATTTGAACCGACACTATGCGGTGTTTGAGACCGCCCTCTCTACCGTTGGAGTACCGAGGCTAGATTTAATTCAAGAATATTCTAGCGATAGGCAGGAGCAACGCCACTGACAGCATCTCCCACCTTATGAACGCGCATAGCATTGGTGGAACCAGGAATTCCTGGAGGGGAACCAGCAACAATCATGATTAACTCACCAACAGCCACTCTCTTACTTTCAATCAAGATCGTATCTACCTGCTTAACCATCTGATCAGTTGTGGTAACTAATGGGGTTAGAAGTGGTTCAACACCCCAAGTAAGTGCCATCTGGTTATAGGTAGCAGTATCAGGGGTGAGCGCCAAAATTGGAATTGGCGATCTAAGTCTTGACATTCTGCGCGCTGAATCACCGCTCTTAGTGAATGCAGCCAGAACTTGTGCGCCAATTGTTAGGCCAACCTCGGTTGCAGCCTTTGTTATTGCCCCACCTTTAGTTTTTGGGTTGTGTTGCAGAGCTGGAATTAAATGAAGCGCTTCCTTCTCAGTCTTTTCAATGATTCGAGCCATTGTTGATACTGCCTCAATTGCAAATGCTCCCACGCTAGTCTCACCTGAAAGCATCAAAGCATCAGCGCCATCAAGAACGGCATTAGCGCAATCTGTAGCCTCAGCTCTCGTTGGTCGAGAGTTGTTAATCATTGAATCAAGCATCTGAGTTGCAACAATTACTGGCTTTGCATTTTCCCTAGCAAGAGTGATGCATCGCTTCTGCACAAGTGGAATATCTTCAATCGGCATTTCAACTCCGAGATCACCGCGAGCGACCATAATTCCATCAAATGCTAGAACTATCTCCTCAAGATTATCGACCGCTTGAGGTTTTTCAATCTTGGCGATAACAGGAATGCGATGGCCCACTTCATCCATTACTTTGTAAACATCATCGATATCTTTTGCAGATCTTACAAATGATAAAGCGATAAAGTCCGCACCTGCTTTAAGCCCCCAGCGCAGATCTTCAATATCTTTCTCACTCATGGCAGGAACTGATACTGCAACTCCTGGAAGGTTTATGCCTTTGTTATTAGAAACAAATCCTGGCTCAATTACTTTAGTGATTACATCACTACCTTTAACCTCAATAACCTGAACTGTTACTTTGCCATCATCGATAAGGATTAAGTCTCCAGCTTTGCAATCACCGGGAAGTCCTTTATAGGTAGTTGAGACGCGAGACTTGTCGCCAGTAATGTCATCGGTAGTAATGGTAAAAATATCTCCACGCATTAATTCATGAGGGCCGTTTTCAAATCTTCCTAGGCGAATCTTTGGTCCTTGAAGATCAACCATGATTGCCACAGGCTGTTTAACTCGCGCAGCCTCAGCCCTTACTAAATCTAGGCGGTTTTGATGCTCTTCATATCCACCATGGGAGAGATTAAGCCTTGCCACATTCATTCCAGCTCGAATTAGCTCCGAGACTTTTTCAACGCTCTCAACTGCAGGGCCCATGGTGCAGACAATTTTGGCGCGGCGCATGTGCTTACTTTATTGCCTTATTTGGCATAAGAGTAATTAGCACGGAATTAAACCGTTAGTGGTCGAGCAGTTGGTTCAATCGGCGATGGCAACTGCGTATGTCCCATTAGATCTGCATCTACTGCGGAAGCAGCGCTTCTCCCCTCTGCAATCGCCCAAACAATTAGTGATTGACCACGTCCTGCATCACCGCAGATATAGACCGAGTCAACGTTGGTGCGATATGAATTGTCGCGAGCAATATTTCCGCGAGAATCAAGTTTTAACTCGAGCGCTTTTACTAATTCATTCTTCTCAGGTCCAGTAAAGCCCATGGCTAGTAACACCATATCTGCAGGAAGATCCCTTGAAGTTCCTGGAACTTTTTCAAACTTTCCATCAACATACTTCGTCTCAACAATTTTTAAGGCAGTCAATTGCCCAGCGCTATTGCCAATAAATTCTTCAGTTGAAATTGAATAGAGTCGCTCGCCTGATTCTTCGTGCGCGCTACTTACACGATAAGTCATTGGATAAGTTGGCCATGGCTGTGAGTCAGGGCGCTCATCACTTGGCCTTGGCATAATCTCAATTTGAGTAACACTTGCAGCTCCTTGACGGATTGCAGTTCCTAGACAATCAGCGCCAGTATCGCCACCTCCCAAAATGATTACATTTTTACCCTTGGCATTAATCGGTGGCTCAGAAGGTAATTCATTGAGGGCTTGCTTGTTTCCCCATGGCAGATATTCCATCGCTTGATAAACGCCATTAAGAGATCTTCCTGGGATATCGAGTTCACGCCATTGGGTTGCCCCTACAGCTAAAACTATTGCGTCATATTTAGCGCGAAGCTCTGCAGCGCTGATATCAACACCGACATTAACTCCTGCTCTAAATCTTGTTCCTTCGCGCTGCATCTGGTTTATACGACGATCAAGAATCGCTTTCTCCATTTTGAATTCTGGAATGCCATAGCGGAGTAATCCTCCAACTTTCTCGCCTTTTTCATAGACCACAACAGTATGACCTGCTCTTGTTAACTGCTGGGCTGCGGCAAGACCTGCTGGTCCTGAGCCAATAACTGCAATGGTTTTGCCAGTCATCCGATCTGGTTGAAGCGGCTTCACATTTCCACTTTGAAATCCCTCTTCAATAATTCTTAACTCAACTTGTTTAATAGTCACTGGATCTTGATTAATACCCAGAACGCAAGCTGTTTCGCAGGGAGCAGGGCAGAGTCGTCCAGTAAATTCAGGAAAATTATTAGTTGCGTGGAGGCGATCTAGCGCATCTACCTTTTCATTACGCCAAATCAAGTCATTCCATTCTGGAATTAAATTTCCTAATGGACAGCCCTGATGACAGAAAGGAATTCCACAATCCATACACCTTCCTGCTTGCTTTTGAAGGGATGAGAACTCTTGCTCCTCATAAACCTCACGCCAATCTCTGATACGAACATCTACTGGGCGGCGTTTTGGAACTTCTCTTCCAGTATTTAGAAAGCCACGGGGATCAGCCATTTAGCGCCTCCATAATTGCATCATCAGATGATTTTCCTTCGCGCTCTGCTCTATCAATTACTGCCAGCACCTTGGCATAATCTCTTGGCATCACAAGTGAGAATCTCTTCAATGCTGCCTGCCAATCTCCAAGTAATGCATGTGCAATTAAAGAACCGGTCTCTGCATAGAAACGAGAGAGTATGGATTTTAGTTTCTCCTCTTGATCTTTAGGGATAGATAAAACATCAACCATCTCGGTATTTACTAGCGATGGGATTAAATCAAGAACAAATGCTCGGCCACCTGACATGCCAGCTGCAAAATTTCGCCCTGTTTTGCCAAGAATGACCACAGTTCCGCCAGTCATATATTCGCAGCCATGATCGCCAACACCTTCAACAACGGCTAGCGCTCCAGAGTTTCTTACACAGAATCTCTCGCCCACTATTCCTCTTACAAATATCTCACCTTGAGTTGCCCCATATCCAATAACATTTCCCGCAATTACATTTTCATGGGAGGCAAACTTTGCCTTCTCATCAGGGCGCAGAATTACTCGCCCGCCAGATAGCCCCTTTCCAAGATAATCATTGGTATCTCCATAGAGGCGAAGAGTGAGCCCGCGTGGAATAAATGCTCCGAGCGATTGCCCTGCGGAGCCATGGAAGGTGATATCAATTGTGTCATCGGCAAGGCCTTGACCGCCATATTTTCTAGTAATTTCAGAGCCCAGCATCGTTCCAACTGTTCGATTACCATTTCTAATTTTCATCTGCAATTTAATTGGAGACTTACTTTCTAAGGCGCTCTGTGAAAGTTTTATTAGCTCATTATCTAGAGCAGCTTCAAGCCCATGATCTTGAGTCGTGGTATTTCTACGCGCAGATCCTGACGCTGATTCTGGCGCAGCAAGAATTGGTGATAAATCAAGTCCACTTGCCTTCCAATGCTCCACTGCAGCAGAAGTTTCTAGACTCTCAACTGCGCCGACTGCTTCGCTAAGACTTCTAAATCCTAGGCTTGCAAGAATCTCTCTTACCTCCTGAGCGATGTATTCAAAGAAAGTTTCAACGAATTCTGGCTTTCCAGTAAAGCGTTTTCTTAGCTCTGGATTTTGAGTTGCAACACCCACTGGGCAGGTATCTAAGTGACAGACTCGCATCATCACGCAGCCTGAAACCACAAGTGGAGCAGTAGCAAAACCAAATTCCTCGGCACCAAGGAGGGCGGCAATAACCACATCTCTTCCTGTCTTCATCTGTCCATCAGTTTGAACAACGATGCGATCTCTTAGTCCATTTAGCATCAGAGTCTGTTGGGTTTCAGCAAGACCTAGCTCCCATGGAGCGCCAGCATGTTTGAGGGAAGTTAGCGGAGATGCTCCAGTTCCACCATCATGGCCAGAGATTAAAACAACATCGGCATGCGCCTTGCTAACTCCTGCTGCAACAGTGCCAACTCCAACTTCAGCAACAAGTTTTACATGGATACGCGCTCTATTGTTTGCATTCTTTAAATCGTGAATTAGTTGAGCTAAATCTTCGATCGAGTAAATATCATGATGTGGCGGCGGTGAGATTAAGCCAACGCCAGGAGTTGAGTAGCGCACCTTGGCAATCCAGGGATAAATTTTATTTCCAGGCAATTGCCCACCCTCGCCAGGTTTAGCTCCTTGTGCCATTTTTATCTGAATATCATCGGCATTTACAAGATATTCACTTGTTACACCAAATCTTCCTGAAGCAACTTGCTTGATTGCAGATCTTGCTGAATCTCCATTGGCTTGAGGAATGAAACGCTCAGGATCTTCGCCGCCTTCTCCAGTATTTGATTTAGCGCCAATTCGATTCATAGCAATTGCTAGCGTTTCATGAGCTTCTTGTGAGATTGAGCCATAGGACATAGCTCCAGTTGAAAACCTCTTAACAATTTCTGAAACAGGCTCAACTTCATCTATAGCTACTGGTTTTCTTAGCCCCTGCTTAAAGGTGAAGAGACCGCGAAGCGTCATCAAAGATTTGGATTGATCATCTACTCGCTTGGTATATCTCTGGAAGATGTCATAGCGCTTTGCTCTTGTGGCATGTTGGAGAGCAAAGACAGTCTCTGGATCAAATAGATGAGGTTCGCCATCTCTGCGCCATTGATACTCCCCACCAATTGGAAGTCGTTTAGATCCTGGAACTTCTCCCCCAGGCGGATAGGCGATGTGATGGCGCGCAATTGTTTCTTGCGCGATTACTTCGAGATCTACTCCACCAAGGCGCGAAGTTGTTCCAACAAAGTATTCGTTAACTAATGCTTGTGACAATCCGATAGCTTCAAAAACTTGCGCTCCGGTGTAGGAGGCAATCGTTGATATTCCCATCTTGGACATAACCTTTAAAACGCCTTTGCCCAATGACTTAATTAAATTCTTCACTGCCTTCTCAGGCGTTATGCCTGTAATTACTCCAGTTAAAACTAAATCCTCAGCACTCTCCATCGCTAGATATGGATTTACCGCAGCAGCTCCGTAGCCAATTAAAAGCGCAACGTGGTGAACTTCTCTTACCTCGCCACTTTCAACAACTAATCCAACTTTAGTTCTTGTTTTCTCGCGAATTAGGTGATGATGCACTGCCGATGTTAGTAGCAGGGATGGAATCGGTGCGTTCTCTGCATCGCCATCACGATCAGAGAGAACAATGATTCGAGCACCTTGAGAGATTGCCTCCGAGACTTCAGCTCGAATCTCCTCAATTCTCTCTTGCAAGCCTTGGCCGCCTTTAGAAATTGGGAAGAGGCCGCGTATTACATAAGTAGATAGCCCTGGATGATTGTTGTCAGCATTGACGTGAATTATTTTTGCAAGCTCATCATTATCTATAACTGGAAAAGCCAAAGAAATCTGCCGACACGATGCTGGGCCTGGATCTAGAAGATTATGTTCTGGTCCAATGGATCCCCCAAGTGAGGTAACTAGCTCCTCCCTAATGGCATCAAGTGGTGGATTTGTTACTTGCGCAAAAAGCTGCGAGAAGTAATCAAACAAGAGTCGTGGCTTCGCAGATAGAGCTGCAATCGGAGTATCAGTTCCCATAGATCCGATTGGTTCAATTCCACTTTTTGCCATCGGAGTTACAATCATTCTTAACTCTTCTTCGGTATAACCAAATGCGCGCTGTCTTCTTAAAACAGATGAGTGTGGATAAATGATGTGCTCTCGAGCTGGTAAATCAGAGAGGCGCACAATTCCGGCATGGAGCCATTCGCCATAAGGAGCGTTAGTTGCAAGGCTCTGCTTAATCTCCTCATCTTCAATGATGCGACCAGATTGGATATCAACAAGGAACATGCGACCTGGTTGAAGTCTTCCCTTGCGAATAACTTTTTCTTGCGGAATATCTAACACGCCAACTTCACTTGCCAGCACCACCAAACCATCATCTGTGACCCAGTAGCGAGATGGACGCAATCCATTTCGATCCAATACTGCACCAATCTGCTTTCCATCTGTGAAAGTGACGCAGGCTGGGCCATCCCATGGCTCCATTAAAGATGCATGGAAACGATAGAAGTCTTTTAATTTTTCAGGCATTGTTTCGTGATTTTCCCAAGCCTCTGGAATCATCATAAGAACGGAATGTGCAAGGCTGCGCCCGCCCAGATAAAGAAGTTCTAACACCTCATCAAAGGAGGCCGAATCACTTCCAGAGGGATCAACTATGGGAAATAGTCGAGAGATATCGCCAGGGATCAGATCGCTTTCAAGGAGTGCTTCACGGGCTGCCATCCAATTGCGATTTCCTCTAACCGTATTTATCTCACCATTATGAGCGATGAATCGATAGGGATGGGCAAGTGGCCAAGATGGAAAAGTGTTGGTAGAAAATCTCGAGTGAACTAGAGCAAGAGGTGATACTAAACGCGGATCTGAGAGATCTGGAAAGAATTCCTCTAATTGCCCTGTAGTGAGCATTCCTTTATAGACAATCGTCCTACTAGAGAGCGAAGTAAAGTAAATTGAGAGTTCATGCTCAACTCTCTTTCTAAAGCAGAATGCTCTTCGATCTAAATCTAAGTCACTAACTCCATCCTGGGATGAAACAAATATCTGCTCAAATTCAGGCATTACCGATAAAGCTGTGGCTCCAAGAGATGATGCGTTAATTGGCAGCTGGCGCCAACCTAGAATTATTAGATTCTCCTCGCTTGCAATCTGCTCAATCCTTGA
>JACCDI011335966.1_pt1 | contig 10462 bp, 12 predicted proteins | sample 7442791 | NCBI WGS metagenome assembly JACCDI01 (sample SAMN15323434, study PRJNA562643) | freshwater metagenome | isolation source: river surface water | place: USA:Blue River Watershed | collected 2017-08-15
CCCAACCTACCAACCAACCACCCACCCAGCCAGGCAACCAACCAACCAACCACCCGACCAACCAACCACAACTCTAAAATCTTCCCCTATTCAGTCTGCAATTGTGCCATCACCCCATGATGCCACACACAACAACAGAAGTTGTACCATCACCACAAGATAACTACTCCAAACATTGGAAACTCCTACTCCTGTCCTGTGTCTGCAGAATAACAGAGCAAGAAGAAATACAAATATGAATGTAATGTAGTGCACCAAAAAAAGGCAATGGCACAACATCTTTGGGACATCAAAATGTCCCTTGTCTTTTGCACCTATAACAGTGGTTCTCATCCATAAAAATGTGGCAGCAGATTAACTCCACTAACACAATAACATCTCTCAAGATAACAAAGATGGCAGATTGACTGAATCAGTTTCATTGACCATCAAGTCTGGTTTAATACTACACAAATCCATTCACTGACCACATCAAAGGAGGCATCAACAGAATATAAACACTTTGAAAACCCAGTGGTCCATTTAGAAATAGGCCACACCATTATAAGCTGTAGAAAATTATTCAGTAAGCATTATCAAATGAAACATGGATTTTAGCAATTACTATGGAATAAGGCAACTTTCATAGCATTACAAGGCCACCAAAACACCTCTAACAAATGTAGAATGTCTCCTTGACCATGAGGGAATCAAAACCATACCTGCAAATTAAAAAGTTATGTTTGATCAATACACAAACTTTGGTAGACTACAGACCCAAAAAGTCAGATCCAAACAGAGGCAGAATCACAGAGGGCGGCAACCTTAGCAATCATCTAAAAGAGGTCTACAAAAACCTCAGATCTTGTCAAACTCCAAATACTCTTGAACAACACTATTTTGTCCCAAATACAAAATAAGTCTGTGTTGATGTTGAGATCTTGTTCACAACACTCCTATGGAGGTATTTGAATGCATCGGGATTTGGAAATAACTATTTCCCAAAATCTCCAAGAATGTAAATTCAAATGCATGAAATTCAGAAATGGCACAAAGATTGTCCTAAACTGGTAAATTAATCAATCAAATGCTGAAAACAAAATTAGCAAAATATGGATATTATGTATATTATGGAGTACCACAAACACACACAGCCTGTCAAAACACCACATGTTATCCATCCAATTTACTCTAGTTGATGATGACTTTGGCATCAAACATGTCATAAAAAATGGCACAGATCATTCCTTGACACCATCAATGATCATTATAAATGGGAGTTAATTGGACTGGAGGTCTATTTCTGCATCACCCTAGAATGGAACTAAAGGGGAAATGTCAATTCCCTGACAGAAATATGAACACGTCTTTAGCAGATCACCCCAAGATTGCCCCTACCATATCCAGCAAAAATATGACAAAGAAGCTTCCCAAGATTTCCCAGATGTCAATACAAAGGAACTAACCAATGACAAGGAGAAAAGAGTGTATAGGTTTTGGGATGCATATCATATCATACGCAAGCTGTTGATATCAAATCTAATCATTGTACTCTGCACCACTGTCACCATACAATCCAAGACCACAGAATACACAATGGACATTGTAGAACAAAACATAGATTGCTATACAAACAGACCTGATGCCAAGTCAAGATACAAGAAATCTGGCATAATTCTTGACACGCACTCTGATGCATACCATGGTGGAGCAAATAAAAAATGTTGAATACAGGATACTAAACCTTGGATGACTACCTAATCACAAACAATCATTCAAGTTAAATGGACTAATCCAAGATCTCAACTCCTCCTCCATAATATTGCTACCTCTGCAGCAGAGACTGAAATTTGCACTCTTTTGTCAATGACAAAGAAAACAAAAATATAATATTCATTCCTGAACAAATGGGACACCCCCAACCACCCACAATTTATCACTGTACCTATATCACAGCCTCTGAAATTGCAATTGACTCTGCCAAGAAACAGCACTCAAAATCTATGGAAGCAAGAAACTTTTTGGTTGAAGACCAAATTGCATTGAAACAATTCAGTGTAAACTGGCTTGCAAATCAGGAAAATCTTGCAGAATTCTTAACTAAGCATCATCAGGCCACAAAACACACCAAAGTTGGCCCACATTCCATTCACACTGATCACTCTTCATCCAATCTCCCCTGAGTAATGCACCAAGTGTCATGTGAGAGTGTGTTGAACAAATGGATACACTAACCATGCCACATTTTTCACACTTCCAGTAGTATGACACAAGGGCCACCAAACAATGTACCTGGAGACTTAAGTCTATGCTGGGATGTCTAGCACTGCACCCAATGCTCAATACTAACCAAAATCCCAAAATTTTGGTAAGGAAACCAGTTGACTTCATCATGGTCTAACTGCCAGCATCAACACTTGCATATTTTTATGGACCTTCCCATATTATGATTTCTCATATTTCTGGTCAAAACTCACTCGATTGGTAGAAAGCAGATAGCTGAGCACTACATTGTGACTTGATGGACTCTACCGGGTCCCTATTTTCTCCTTTCAACTCTCTAGAGTGTTCATAACTTGTAGAAAGATCAAGTTTGGGGTTTGTGACTACAGTATGATTATGGAAGAAATTAATTGCTAAGAACCATTCAATAATCGCATACTTAATTTTCTTGCATTAACGATCTTTTCATCCTTGACTACGTCTTGATAAGAAAAGTAAAATGGCTGATATCAGATCTATCTTCCGTAGCGATTGACTGGAATCGGTGGTTTTTGAACCTATCTATGGTTATTACTTGTCCTTTATTATATTACCACTCTATATCGTACCCCTCAGATGACGCACCTTCATCGATTCCAAAATCATGGACACAGACAAAATGCCCCATACCGTTCGTAACAAGCAAATCCCGGCCAAGGCAAGCCAAGCTAGATAAATTTTCAGAAAATCCATCCATTCGAAACAATTCATCTCCACTGGCGGCAGACCAAACAAATATTGTACCATCTCGGCCGCAAGATAAAAATTTAGACGAATCGTATGCACTCTGCTGAGCAAGTGTAGTCACTGGGCCATCATGGCCTGGGAAAAGATGGCACCTTCTCTGCATTCGTTGAGTTGGTAAGCGAGGCCAGTGCTCCATTCTACTTCCTGATGACGAAGATTCCTGGCTAAGAATCTCCCTGCACGATCACATGGATGTTTTAGTGCGAGATGCGTTAGAAAACAGCTGCCACTTTCTTGTGAGTCCTGATAGTCAGAATCAAATCAAGACCATAATCCAATAACTTACCACTGCTTCACAGATCCGTCTTCTCCACCTGTCAAAAGGATCAAGCTGGACATCCTTTGTGAACTTCTTCCTGCTCCTTCTCGTGCTGCTGACATTGGGATCGTACCATCGCCCCCACAAGTGATTGCGGTTATTGCATTTCCTTTTCCGCTATTTGCCGCATGTGCGCGAAATCGAATATTCGGCACGGGGCACTCGCCATTCGTTTCTCGTTGCAGTAATTGTTCGACGATGTACCCGATAACGTAACCCTCTGATGTTCCCAAGAATATGACGTCCTTTTTCTTTTGTATCACATTGTTGCCATCAAATCCAGAGCGGTCTCTCCATATTGTTGGGTTTGATACATCAGCACAAGTCAAGTTATTATCATCATCAACAAAAACGCTCTTGTAAGACACGATTAATTCTCCATTCTTGGAGAGATCCCACAAAGCAAATGATCCATCCCTACTTGCAGAGAACAAAACGTGTCTTTCTCCATATCCTGCATCATCAAATGGGAGCACCATCGTCTTTAGGGCAACAATTTTATCGGAATGGACGCCTGTCATGGTTGCAAGTAGAGTTGCCTTACTTTCAGATATTCCAGAAGAGGATGATGGAAGTGCCCACAGCAGAATTTCACCAGAATCACCTACAGCCGTGCATACAATTTTACCCGAATCATATCCATCATCAATGTCGTGGAAAACCAAAGTGTTGATTGGTTCTCCATTCGGTGAGGCTTGGAATTGAAACAAGATTTGAAACGGTTGACCATTATTTGATGATGGCGTTGTTGGCAGTTGCATCGTTTCGTCCGGTAGTCCTTTCATTGCTTCGTCCAAATTTATCCACTCCTTCTCCACCTGCACCATCATTTCCGACATTTCCCCGTTGCCTTCATATTCGCCGTTTTTCAAAACTATTTTGGGAACTTCCGAGAACTTAGTGAGATATTGTGAACCCAATTGGACAATGAATACCGACCCATCGGTCCGACCGACCGCAACACTTCTCTCCTCGGGTAGTAACTTGTCCACTGTCATTAATGTCGACTCATCCGGATAAAATTCCGATGATGGCGCCGCGATCACAGATATGTGAATGGGCGCCATCTGGTTTTCATTCAACTCACTTGTGCTGCCTCCATTTCTGCGATTTGACACCAAACTAGGTTTTGCAATACTTTCTTTTGGTATCAATCGATTTACCGCAGCAACAGAGGAAGAAGAAGAGTGATCCTTGTCTAACGAAAATCCCCTGACACTCCAGTTACCCTTTCTCCAATTTCTAGCCAGTTTTGCATCGTACGCTGCCTCGGCTTCCCGCGTTTGGCCCATTCGTGATTGAAGACTTGTCAACATGTTGCCATCGAAATCGACAAACGCATTGCCGCCATCATTTGATGGGGAGTTGCCCACGTTGGCACCGCCGAAGTCGTCATAGAAGACGGAATTATCAGATGAATCTTGTTTCTCGTCGCTTGTGTCGTCGAATGGAGAAAATGATTCAGATAGTTGAAGTTGACGGGTGGAAAAAGTCGTAGGTGCCTTGTCGTATGGATTGGTGAAAGCAAAGGATGATGGAGCCAGTGATGAGATTATGAACATGAAGAGTACAAAAATAAAAGTTGCGGAAGAGACATTACGGCGTCGAAGACTTTGACATGATAGCATTTTGATGGTGGTTGGGTTGGTCATGGGCGTTATAAAAATAGTGTGGAAGGGTGGAGGATTATATTTTAACAAGTTGAACCCTGTTTGTATCGTTGTTTTCCACTACTACTACTACCTTTCGAGAGTTCGCGAGAGAATATGATGATGTCGTATCAAAGAGTAGTATGGTAGATAGTACCTAATATCAAAGGATCGATGAGACTGGGTATGGCAAATTACCATGATTATCTTACCTACCACAAGTATGTACCTTTCTTCCTTTTTTAAACTTTTTTATGTCGCAGAATATATCGTGTACGATACAGTACAATTGATAGAAAAAGAACAATAATAAAAAATAGCGATCGACATAATTAAATTCCACGTGACTGAGAATATATGGCTTCTGGCGGATTGAGAAAAATCTTTCTCTAGCGAGTACGAAATTTGTGTTAAATTAATTATCACTTAGGAATAGGTATAAGTGATAAAAATAGAATCTTTTTGACATTCTTTCTCTACACTAGCTCCTATCATTCTCTTCGGAGAGAGAGAGCTAAGCTATAAAAATTCCCACACAAAAAATAATCCTAAGTGTACGTCGTAGAGTGTGGGATAAAATTACATACACCCCAAAGTATCAAAAGAAAAAAATGAACAAAAAAAAAACAACAACAAAAAAGTCACATTTCGCTATTTATTATCTGCCATCAGTATTTGATGTCCCAATCCCACAAGACTAATACCACCCACAACTCAAGATGGCATCGGGACCAACAGAGGCGCACTTCTACCTCGTACCAAAAGATTGCCGTCTCATTATTCTTGGATATCTATCGCCCACAGAACTTTATACCTGCTACGCGCTGACTTCTCGCTTTTGCCACACCGACAGCCTCGACGGCAGGCTCCCACAAACCAAATGGGGGGAGCTATGCATCTCCAGATGGAATCGCGCCGACGATGAAATCAAAGCAGAAAGCAAAGTTCGGCATGAAATCAGCATGGATGCCTTGCTTCGAAGATTATCGCATCCGTCATTTCTGTGGGCATGGAGCGCTCCAAGGCGTCATATGAAGATTGTTGGTCACGAGTTTCAAGGGTGGGTGGTCACCTCGAAAACAGATGATTTGAGTTTTGAAGAAATGCAAGAGATCGTGTCGTACATTTCCTTCCCAGATGTAACGTCGCTGGATATATCAGTGAGCGAAGAAATGAACAGAGAATGTGATCAACGAGATCCAAAAACACTGGCGTCGATGCCACTTGACCGCGTGTTGCCTCGAAGTTTGCCATGGCTACTTGCAGGAATACTACCCGGTTTGGTCGAATTGAATTTGAGCAATCTTCAGGGTGGACCAATTAGTGAGGGCGACTACATTTCCGAGCTTTCGTTATTCAATTCTAGCAATTGCCCTAATCTCAGAGTCATACGTTGGAACAATCGGCTGGGCGGGTGCTATTTTCTGAGGGGTAAAGATATGCGGACGTTGGGAAATTTGAGAGAACTCTACGTCGACAATATACTTTGCGATTGGAGATTTGATAAATTATTCGCTCCGTTAATGAACCAGTTCTTCGAAGAAAACTCCATCATTCAGAGATTTTTCTTCTTCGCTTGCAATTCCCAACTCGAGTGTGTCAGTATGCTTGGAGGTAAATATATCACGATGGGTCCTGTGGCGGCGATGATTGAATTTCCTCAATGGGCACTGATGAGATTTGTTCGCAGATCTCCGAGATTGAAGTGGTTTCGGAGTGAGCTAACGGAACAAAATAGGCAAATACTTTCAAGAGAAAGACCAGAAATCACATTCTGTTGACGAAAAAAGTTGTTCTCTCCAGAAAATTAGTTTCTCTAAGAAGTTATTCAAAGTTTTGAAACAATCGATGTTCCACATATCGTTCGATCCATAACGACAATGCCTTCTGTAATTGACGCAACACTTTTGCCAAGAAAGGACACCTCGTAAATTACACGAAACAGGGGGAAGGATTCCAGCAGTCCCCGACTCTCCAACAATAAATACACCTCTTTGCAAGCTAGTGTTCCTTGTAACTTTTGACCGTTAAGAATCTCATTTTCTAACCCCGACCAAAGTCTGTTGCATTGTCCGGGGTCAATGCTAACACTTGAATCGTCTCGAAGTCGAAATTTGACGAACTCCTCCGCACACTTTCTATTTCTCCCACCATAACATGTCGTAATCAAATCTGCAATGCCACAACTCTCCATGAAAGTTCCTGATTCGACTCCTTTAAAGAATACTGTGCAAAACTTCGCCATTTCCAACAATCCTACACGAAGTAGAGCTGCCTTCGTATTGTCTCCAAGCTTCAGGCCATCAATGAACCCAGCACCCAACGCTATCACATTCTTTAAAGCTCCGCAAGCCTCTGCTCCCGCAACATCTCCAATTCTTGCTACTCGAAAATTGGGACTCTCGTCAAATATTTGTCGTGTTCTTTCATTGAGTTCGCCATTTCCAAAGTCACAAGCAAGAGTTGATTCACACATTCGACCCCTTGCCACTTCGTTATTACATCACAATCGTGTAAAAATGTAATAAACGGTTGAGCTCAGAAGAACTGCACTCATGATTCGCACATTCAGAAAGCAAATTGGTACAGTGTATCTCACCCTCATTCGCCACATTTGCTCCCATAAGAACGCCGCAATGAAATCCGTCACCCATTTCTTTTCCAATCGATTGTGATATCAACACAGGAAGCTTAGTTTTTTTGTCGAAATCTAATCCCTTGATCAAACTAACACCTCGGCATCTCGTTGGATGAATACTAGAACGGATAGTCGGCATCAATTTTGGAAGAAATTGATGAGGTAATACGAAGACCAATAAAGTTGCATTGAGGCATGCCTCTTTTAAGTCGGGAATAGCTTTTACATTTGTCGGCAGTTTTACTCCTGGAAGGTATTTGATATTTTCATGGCGGGAATTGATCACGTCGCTCAATTTTGCCTTCTTAGCGGGTACATCGTTGCTTTCTTCGGATGGGAGAGCCACCTCTTCTTCGAACACCCACATGCGGACCTCATCATTGCAAAATGGAAGACGGGCCGCGTTTCTTCCAAGAATGGTGGCAATAGCGGAGCCCCAATTTCCCGACCCGATGATGCAGATTTGCTCCGTGTTGTCTTCTGGCATGGACTCTTGACTGAAGGCTGATGCTTTGATGCTTGTATCGTCTTGGATTGCACAAGACGACGAAGGAAAATATTTGGAGGTTGACGGACTAATTTGGCACTTGCTCACAGAGGCTTGCGAATTTGATACATCAATTAGAATGAGTATAAAAAATATTGTTGTAATGGTAGAATTCAGTTTGTGCACTAACGTCATGATAGGTGGTGAATAATATATCGCAGTAGAAATAATAATATGATATCGTTTTAATATCGTCTTTTTAACAGATTATTTGGTTGTGTACCATAGTGAAGTGTCGTATGGTCTACTGTACGTACAGTCGTGGGGAAAATAAAAGCATTGTGTCCTTTATGTTAACGCGCATTTTTTTCTATCCTCTTCAGTCGAAGATAGAGAAGATAGAGGAGAGTTTTCATGTCAATAAAAAAGTTCATCCTCCTCTCTCTAGAGGACGACTTTTCATTAAGAAGTTAATGTACTCGCGTGCGTCACCCTTAATTCGGTAAATTATATATATAAAAAAAATTCTGCAAACGAGCCGTGACACAGGTAGGTTAAAAAAACGTATCCATACCGATCCATTTGGAGGTCAGGTTGAATTCAATCTAATAGATTGAAATCAATCCCTTTTCAAAACTTCCATTGCACCATACTACCAAGTCAATTCAGCTGGAATTGAAATTATGAATTCATTAGACATGATTGAATTGAAAATGGTTGAATTGCAGTTTTGCCCCAATGACATTGTGGTGTTTTCAATTATTTACCAACTATGTTTTTGTGTTTTTGCTGCCTTGTCAAAAAAAGTTTCTTCCAAATCATCAATCCTGCCAAATTTTCATCTGGCCATCCACCAATACATATTGATTCCTACAAAAAAATTACAGGAAGAGCAATCAGACAAACTCACAAAACTGACAACCATGGTAAGATCACACCACCATCTTAGACTTGGTGCTCATGCAATATGCTCTGTCCTATTGAGCATGTTGCGCCCATCCGCCATTATTGACGCCCGAATCCCCAACTGTCATGCACAGATGCGCTTGAAAGACCTTGTTGCAGTTAGGATTGCCAATACAACACATGGAGGTTGAACAATGAAATCCGTGTTCTTCACATCACCCACCATCCAAAACAAAGAGCTTTATTGCTCAAGAAAATTTTGTTCCATTATTGAGGAGGGGCCCAAAGAATTAATTTTTGAAGAGGAATCAATTGTACCTTCAAATGCAGATGAAGAAGAAGAGGCCAATGAGATTGATGGGGGTGTTTTTTGTGTGGGGAACCAGGCCAAGGATACCAAATTTGTCTGGACTCAAGGTCTCCTAGTCAATGATGACAATGATCCAGCTCCTGAAAATGTTCAATAACAAATTAGTTTTTCTTGCCTCTTTGATAGGCAGAGTTGAGGATATAATGGGATTGACAGGAGGGCAGCTTTGGTTCCTGTCAAACAAGAACCAAGCTTTCAAGGTGGTTGGAAGCTGGCAAAGAAATCCCTCCTCCAAGTTTTTAAGAAGATGGTCCCATACAAGTTTTACATGGATGTAATCCTTGAGCAAACATCCTCCTGTCTTGTTGATGAGCACCTTCCTCATTTGACTGAAGGTGAGTTTCAACAATACATTGGCGTTTGGCTTTTAGTATCAACTTGTTCTGGGTGGAGCCAAAAGATTTTTGGTCAACAAAAGAGTACAACAGCACAACCAATGCTTGTCCATACAATTTCAAAGACAAGATGAGCAAGAAACGCTTTGATGAAATCACAAGAGAACTGCAATTCACCAATCTGAGTCCTCCTGCCTATTGAGATTGATTCTGAGATGTTTGCCAAGTAATCAAGGAATTGAATTCTCACATGGATGATACCTTGTTCCTGCTTGGGCGCTCTGCCTTGATGAGAGCATGTCCACCAGGCACTCTATGTATACATGCCCTGGTTGGGTATTCTGTCCCCAGACGCCCCACCCCTTTGGGAATGAGTATCATTCCATGTGCTGTGGCAAGAGTGGATTAATGCTGAAGGTCAAGTTAGTCAAAGGCATGGACAGTCCAAGCAAGTTGGGACAAAATGAATATGAAGACCATGGTGGAGAGACAGTTGGTCTTCTTTTGAGGATGCTGAAGAAGTATTTCTCCACTGGAAGATATGTCGTCCTTGATTCTGGTTTCTTTATATTGAAGGTAATTGTTGAATTAAAGAAGGAAGGATTTTTGCCGGGGCCTTAATCAAGAAACCATGCTATTGGCCATCTCTTGCCCCTGGGGAAGCGATTGACTTGCACTTCCAATGCAAGGAGGTTGGAGATACTGATATTCTCAGTGGGATTTTGAGCAATGTGGAGTATTTCATTTGGGGTATGAAAGAGCCAGACTAC
>JACCDI010559786.1_pt1 | contig 10460 bp, 13 predicted proteins | sample 7442791 | NCBI WGS metagenome assembly JACCDI01 (sample SAMN15323434, study PRJNA562643) | freshwater metagenome | isolation source: river surface water | place: USA:Blue River Watershed | collected 2017-08-15
GTTGATTGACTGTCATCCTGATTCCGATTGGGTATCATCGTCAGTCGTTGTCAACTGACTTACCGCAGTCATTACACCACCAGCAACAGTCAAATAACCCGCAGTCGTAGTTACTATAACAGGTAACGAAACAGGAGCAGTCAATACCACACCTCCAACTGTAGCCAATACCAGTCCGATAGTTCGAAGCACTTTAAAAAACTTTGGAATGGGTGCTTGTATTCTCTTAATCAATCTCATAACTATATGCTTTTAATTGATTCAAACAAGCAAAACAGTAGTCGTAGCTTTACCTCCTCCGCCAATATCGAAAACGATAGTTTCAGGGTGGAATTTGATTATAATAATGTCTCTTCCACCACCAATATCAGCATTCGAAGCAGCAAATCTTGAGATGTTACCTGTCAAAACAGTATTTCTACCTCCTATATCAACAGCAGCAAAAACCATTTTTCCAACATTCGTGCTTTTGCCTCCAATATCAGTTGTAGCAGTTGCTTCTGAAAATTGAAGTCCTCCACTAGAATTTTTACCACCTCCAATATCGGTAACAAAAGTAAAATCACCTTTAATGGTTTTACTACCGCCAATATCATCTGTGTAGGCTAATTCTTTTCGAATTTCCTGTCCACGAGTGCCGCCAATATCGGCCACAGCTTTTTGTGAATTATCACCACATCCAACAGTAATTGTGGTGATGAAAACAAGCATTACAAATACAATGCTTTTTAAAATACTTGATTTGTGCGCCACCGCGCCATTTACATTTTTCATGATCTTTAAAATTTTAATAATTAATTAAAAATCCCCTCCAGATAGCTGAATATCACTTTCATTGTTCACTCTCATTCCACTCAAACAATCCTTCAGGGAAATACACTTTTTTTGTGGATTACACTCCACCATCAATTTTCACCAAAGCCAGTGCATTGTAAGACCCATTTTTCAATGAATACTGAGCGCCGTTAATCTCTTGGTAAAACTCAATTCCAAGTACCAAAAACAAGGGTTTTGTACTTGCTGCAGTTACAGCATTTAGTAAGTTAATTGCAGCCGTTGGCGTTGCGTCGTACGGCAAAATAGCCGTTGAACTTTCTGCGCTTACAAAAGTTCCTAGCTCAAAATCAATTTCAGCTCCCGCCGAAACAATTTTAAAATGCGTAGTTCCTCCTGGTGCAGCAATCATGTTAATAGGCACAAACGAGGCCAAATCAACACTCAATTCACCCGATACGCGGTTAATAGCACTGGTAAACGGAGCAAACAAAGTAGTGCCCAATTTTCCGCTAAGATTGAATTCGAAGTTTTGCAACAATTCCAATTCGCCATCCAACACATTACGCAAACCACGTTCACTGACTTGGTCCTCTTGGATTACCTTAACCATTTCTCGGGTCAATCGGCTTACCATTCTAAAATCAGACGCATTAATCAATAACGCTCTGAAAGCCGTACGAAGCACTTTCCCTGCGGCACCAGCTCTACCAAACTCACTTCCATTCTCGCGAGTTCTCTGAAAGGCTGGGTCATTCATGATACGGTTTTTGTCCACACCGCCTTTCTCTCTGGCCAAATGCCCATCTCTCGATTTGTAAAAAGAAACACCTCCAATCGTTCCTTTCAACTTAATAATTCCGGTCTGTCTTGCCATTTCAATTCAGATTTTAATTCTACATTCAGAATGTTAGGTACATTCTCTCAAACCACATAAATCCTCCTGATGCATCTTGTAACGATTTACATTGCAAAGTTTACAGCAAGTCAACACAATTGGTACTCCACGCCAATCATATCGATTAAAACAAGCATTTTTAATCAATTTAAAACACGATAAATAAATCAGAATAAATATCTTTGAACTAGCGTTTATTATCCTTGCAGAAAATAGATAAATGAAGTATAGCATCCCCAAGGATAAAGCATAGATAGTGTATGAAAGCTGAACAGAAAAGAGTTTGCATATACCCAAAAGACGTTCAAAGAATTACTGGTAAAAGTTATAGTGCCTCCAGAATACTATTAGTACAGGTTAAAAAGCACCTACACAAGCAAGAACATCAATTCATTACCATCGATGAATTCTGCGCTTACACAGGCTTAAAAACTGAACAAGTACTTCCTTTGATTGTTGGGTAAGATTGATGAGGTGAAAAACTACCTATCATGTACACTATGGAGTTTATATACATGTTCAATAAGTAGTTCAGAAATTGGTCTAAATAATTGGAAAATCAATGGTTTTTAACTATATTTACATCATACAATTTAGTAATAAATGATGTAAAGAATCGGTGGTCAAATAGGTGTCTGCTGATTATTGAAGTTTTATAAGCCTTATAAAATAAGGCATTAAGAAGAGAGTACAACACCCATCTTCTCCACTAAATAAAAACGTAATTATTTGAAATACAAATAATTACGTTTTTTTATTGATGTATTTTGTACGCTTTTGTTTTAAAAAGATTACCTTTATTATATCAGAATCAGTCCACTATTTCTAGTAATTTTCCATGAAATGCCTATGAACATGAAATATACACCTTTTGTGTACCTTTATTAGACTATAAAAAAATAATTTTGGATTATAAATTCACGAAAAGGTAAAAGAGGGGTTACCTCCCAACAGTGGCACAAACAAAAAATGCTTTTCTAGTTTTTTGTAGGATTCTTTTAGAAACGTTTTGTTACTTTTGAAAGCGTTGGTTATGTAACAGGACGACAAAAAAACCAACCACAAAAAAACAGCCATACCTAAAATGTTTTCGACGACAGATAGTATGACTGCTATTAATAAATTTAAAACACAAAATTATGAAAAATTTTTTATTCGGCTTAATTGCCACAGTTTTATTTTCAGCTACTAGTTCAGCAGCTATTTTTACTAATGCGAAAAATACGCAAATCACAGCCACAAAAGAGCAATCTCAAGAGGTAAAAATTGAATTTTCTTACTCTAATCAAAAAATTGTAACCACCAAATCTTTTAACTCTCTGGAGGAAGCTCAGGTTTTTATTGAAGCTGAATTTGAAAAAATGCAAGCCCAATTAACATCTTTGGAAAATGCTGATGAGATAACTTGTTCTGCAACCGTACATGTTGGTGTGCCAAGCAATTTCATTGAAGTAACAGTAAGTGGGCCTTGTTCCGAAATTGCTGCAATTATCAAAAAATTAAAAGCGCAATTAGTTGCACTACTTTAGTATATTTACAACAATAATCCTTCAATTATAACTTGAAGGATTATTATTAAATCCTTAATTAATTATGAAAACAGTATCGTTTATTTTAGTTGCTCTATTTATTAATTTAACCTATTCACAAGAAAACATTTCAATAGGTAAAGTAGAATATGAAATGACATTTTTATTAGAAAACTATGCCGCTGAATTAATTTATAACAATGAAAAAGCTGCATTTATATATTCCAAACTAGTTGAAAATTCAGAAACTACAGATGATCAAGGCAATATTAACATAAAAATAGCGGACACTGTTCCTCATATTATTTACAATGATTTAAGGGTAAAAAAACTTTTTAATTACAGTTGTATTTTTGCTATCAGAGAACACGATTGGATTGAAGAAAAAGCAATTAATTTTAATTGGATACTTATCGATGAAACCAAAAAAATTGGGGATATTGAATGCCACAAAGCTACATGCCGTTTTAGAGGAAGAAATTACATTGCATGGTATGCGCCTGAAATTCAAAGCTATTTCGGCCCTTGGAAATTTTCTGGTTTACCAGGACTAATTATTGAAGCTTACGATGATGAAAACAAAGTGTTTTTCTTTGCAAAAAAAATCACAATTCCTTTCAACACTTCAATTGATTTTAATCCTTCTGAAACTATTCTTTTAGAAAATGTTAAACAAATTCAAAAAGAAAAGGCTGACGAATTAATTAAAAACATCGAATCCAAACAAGAAAGAGGCATGATGATAAAAGTGAAAGTAAATACAACCGAACAAATTGAAAAAGAGTAAATGATTTTAAGTCTAATTCTTGAAGCTTAAAATATCATTGATGTATTTATCAAAAATCATGGATGTACAATTAGTTAGACAAAACTGAAATTGTCAAAATTTTATTGAATTCTCAAAACATTAATTACAATGAAAAAAATATTTTTTATGATAGCATTCGTGCTTATCGGAAGTTTTGCCTTTGCAAACAACACAAATCAAACCAATGTTTCAAGCAAACACCTAATTTCTAATTTCTCAAATTCAACTGATACCGCTGAGTTTAGTGAAAGTTTAATGGGTATTTGTTACATAACCATTAACGGTTATGATGGTGATGGAAATCTGATTTTTTCCAAAACCATTCAAATAAATGGTATATCAGCTGAAGATTGCGATCTAATAACTAAAAAGCTAGAAAGAGCATTTGCCAGTATGTAAAACAAAAAGAGTTCAAGAGTTACTGTCTTGAACTCTTTATTTAATCCATTTTTATGAAAAAAATAATTCTAATTTCAACACTACTATTCTCAATTACAACAAATGCTCAAAACAGAATAATTAATATTGAGTATGAAGTATTTTACAATACAGAAAAACCAAATATACAGATAGCCAATTTATTCGTTTGTGAAAGTACTGGTGAAGCGATTTACAAAAAAGGGCCAGCAAAGCAGAAATCAGAGGTTGAAAAAGACGAATTCAACAATCTTTCTATAAATTTCAATTCAAAAAAAACAAATTACAATTATACTAATCAAAAAAAGGATTCTATTTTCTCAATAGAAAGTATTGCAGGAGAAGAATACTTCATTTTCGAAAAAAAACCTATAATCAAATGGGAATTGGTAGATGAAGAAAAGCTCATTGATAATGTAAAAGTGTCTAAAGCAATAGGTAATTTTAGAGGAAGAAATTATATAGCTTGGTATTCCATTGATTATCCTATACCTTTTGGTCCATGGAAATTACATGGATTACCAGGATTGATTTTTGAAGTCCATGACGATTCTAAACGATTTAACTGGTATTTAAAAAAAATAAACTACGCTGATTATTCCGCAGATGTTTTTAAAATAGATTCAAAAGATGTAAAACAAATATCCATTCAAGAATATCCAAAAATAAAATATAATAGTGGTGCTATGAATGAAAAACTAACTGCCAACTTCCCCAGAGGAACAATTATATCAAAAGAAGTAAGCATCAGAAATGGACTTGAAATTAAATTTGAATGGGAATGATGAATAAAATAGTTACTTTTTTAATGATAATAATGTCTCTACTTTGTTCATCTCAAAACAGAATAAAGGGTGAAATTGTTGACAACGAAAAACCTGTAATGGCAGCTAGCATTATTCTCAACGACAGTTTAGGAAAAATACATGCCTACACTCATTCAGATGAGTTGGGTAACTACACCATAATTGCAACTAAAATTGGCAAGTTCACTCTATCAATTAATGCGCTAGGATATGAGAAACAAAGTGTTGAAGTTTTTTTTGAAAAACAAAATACAGAAAAAATCTTCAACTTCAATCTGATCTCAAAAGCAACTGAACTCAAAGAAGTTGTAATTAAAAGTAACCGTCCAATTTCTTTTGATGGAGACAAAGTAATCTTTAATGCAAAAGCATTTTCTCAAGGAAACGAACAAGTAGTGGAAGACTTACTCAAAAAAATACCTGGGATAAATGTAGCAACTGACGGAACAATAAAAGTAGGTAACCAAGAGGTGGAAAAAGTAATGATTGATGGCGACGATTTCTTCGAAAAAGGGTATAAAATACTCACCAAAAATATGCCTATAAGTCCCATTGAAAATGTTGAATTACTAAGAAAACACTCAAATAATAAACTCTTAAAAGGAATTGAAAACAGTGATAAAGTAGCCTTAAACTTAACATTAAAAGAAGGCTATAAAAGACAATGGTTTGGAAATTTAAAACTGGGATACGGCCTAGCATCTGATAATTTTTATGAAATCAGGGGCAATCTCATGAATTTTGGTAAAAAAAACAAATACTATTGTATAACCAATTTGAATACTATTGGAGAAGACGCGACAGGAGATATAGAAAACTTAATTCGTCCATACAACTCAGACGCCAGAGACGTGATTGGCGATAATGAAAACGCAAATTCAATTATTAGCTTGGTAGCCGAGACACCAAATCTTAAGCAAAAAAGAGTAAACTTTAATAATGCAGAAATGCTTTCTTTAAATAGTATTTTTACACTATCATCAAAAACAAAACTAAAAACACTCGGTCTTTTTTATTCAGATGAAAATGACTTTTTCAGAAACAGCTTTCAAGCTTTTAGTGTAGGCAACACCAATTTTGAAAATAATGAAGACTTTGTGGGACGAAAAACCAAAGTAACAGGTTTTGGAAAAATAGATATAACCCACGATCTGTCACAAACCAAAACCCTCGACTATACGGGTAAGTTCAATACTAGCGATGAAAGAAATTACAGTGACATTATTTTTAATGGTGATGCATTAAATGAAAGACTTGCAAGCAACAACGAACTATTGGATCAAAAAATAGTATTTACCAACAAATTCAAATCCAATAAAGTAATCCTCTTTTCCGGCAGGTACATCAACGAAAAAACACCTCAAAATTATACCGTTAATCAATTCATTTATCAAGACCTGTTCAATCAAAACGCCAACAGCATTGCTCAAAAAAGTCAAAATCAAATGCAGTTTGCCGGAGTAAGTGCCCATTTATTAGATCGAAAAAAGAAGGGAGATTTGTTGGAAATTGAAATAGGAAATAAATTCAGAAAAGACAACTTAAGTTCCAATTTTCAACTAATTGACAGTAATAATGCAGCAAACGATCCAGAGGGTTATCAAAACCAATTTGAATACATAACTAACGATTTATATTTGAACTCTAAATATGTTTTAAAATTCAAAAAAGTAAATTTTCTATTGCAATCCGATTTCCATCAATTTTTCAACAAATTAGAAAGCTTTAACGATCAAAAAAGCCAATCCCCATTTTGCATCAATCCTAAATTGGGATTCGAATGGGAACTCAACAAGAAAAACAAATTCTTAACATCTTATTCTTACACCACTACAAATGCTTCAATTATAGAAACATACAACAATATAATTCACACGGGATTTCGTTCTTTTTCAAAAGGAACAGGTAATTTCAATCAATTGGATGCTTCATCAGCGCTATTCAGCTATTCTTATGGCAATTGGGGTGATAAGTTTTTTGCCAATACTTTTCTAATGTATACCAAAAACCACGATTTTTTTAGCACCAATACAATTGTAGAACAAAACTATTCACAATCAGAAACAATTGTAATAAAAAACAGAGAATTCTTGAACTTTTCAAACAGTATAGATCGATTTTTTAAACCCATCTCTTCCAATCTAAAACTATCTCTGAATGCTTCAAAGTCAAATTACAAAAACATCGTTAACAACTCTGATTTAAGAGAAATTAAAAGCTCTTCATTAGAATATGCTATTGAAATGAGATCTGGTTTTAAAGGAGTTTTTAACTACCACATCGGTTCTAGATGGAACTACAATGAAATCCAGACAACTACTACAAATTCATTTACCAATAACATGAGCTTTCTCGATCTAACATTAGTATTTAATGAAAAAGTCAATTTTCAAATACAATCCGAACGTTATCACTTTGGAAATCTGGAAAAAAACAGCAATAAATATTATTTTTTAGACATCGAAGGACGTTATACCATTAAAGAAAATAAGCTCACCTTTTCAATCTCAGGTAACAATCTATTTAATACGAAAACATTCAAAAACTACAGCATATCCGACATTAATATTTCTAAAACAGAGTATCGACTACAACCTAGATATGTTTTGTTAAAAATGGAATTTAGATTTTAATATTCATTGTCAAATCCGTGTTATTCCAATATATAATTTAGTAAAAGTTTTATTTTCCGTTCTTCAGATCTTCGGCAACTTTCTCAAGCTCCAAATACCAATCGTCGCCAAATCTTCTGATTAAAGCTTCTTTTACAAATTTGTAGACTGGTACTTGAAGTTCTTTGCCAAGCGTACAAGCATCATCACAAATATCCCAACGATCATAATTTACCGCTGCAAATTCGGTAAAATCTTTCACACGAATGGGATATAAATGACACGAAACTGGCTTTTTCCAACTTACAACACCTTGATTGTAAGCTTGTTCAATTCCACACAAAGCGGTTTTTCCGTCAAAAATTACATAAGCGCAATCTTTGTTATCAATCAAAGGTGTTTCCAAATCTTGGTCGGTTCCTTTTACCCAAGTTCCCAATCGTTCTATGGCTTCTATTCCTTCTTTTCGCAGAAAGGGTTTTACTTTAGGATAAATTTCTTCTAATATTTTAGTTTCCTCTTCGTTTAAAGGCGCACCAGCATCACCATCTACGCAACACGCTCCATGGCAAGCCGATAGATTACATACAAAATCTTTTTCTAAAATATCTTCCGAGACTATTGTCTTTCCCAACTGAAACATAGCTATTGACTTATTTTGGGACAAATGTACAAAGGTTTTTGTATTTTCAATTCAATACTTTTTTTTGAAAATTTACTCAAGTACATTTCCAAAAGGACTAATTTTGCAAACTAAATTTAAGCGTATGTTAGGATTGGATTTTAAAGAAATAGTGACCATCGGAATGGTACTTTTTGCGGTTATTGATATTGTTGGAACCATTCCGATCATAGTTGAATTGCGTCAAAAGTTTGGACACATCGAATCGGAAAAAGCTTCGTTAGTCGCTGGAGTGATTATGATTGTATTTCTTTTTGTGGGTGAAGAGTTACTCAAACTCATCGGAATTGATGTACACTCATTTGCTGTTGCGGGTTCGTTTGTACTTTTCTTTTTGGCTTTAGAAATGATTCTGGGAATCCGAATTTATAAAGAAGAAGCCAATTCATCAGCATCAATTGTACCTCTTGCCTTTCCTTTGATTGCAGGCGCTGGTACTATGACCACTTTACTTTCCTTGCGTTCTCAATACGCAACCATCAATATAATTATCGCTATAGTTTTGAATATTTTTGTAGTGTATGCTGTTTTAAAATCATCAGCTAAAATCGAAAAAATACTCGGTAAAAATGGATTAGGAGTCATTCGAAAAACATTTGGCGTTGTACTATTAGCCATTGCTGTTAAATTATTTGCCGCTAATGTTAAAGGCTTGTTCGTTTAACACTAAAATTATTATTTTTGTCCAAATTTATACCATGAAAATTTTTACTATCATACTCATTCTAATTGCGGTTGGCTTGATTGGCTTCAATTTCACTTTATTGGATTTTGAAAAACCCTTTGAAGGAAATAGTCTCGTTGCTTTAATTGGAATCGTTGCTTCGTTCTGCGCTGTTTTTATTCTTCTGATTTTTAGAATGTCTAAAAAAATTGAAGACCAACTCAAAAACTAAGAACAAAAATTCTAAAGAGCAAAAAAAATCCCAAAAGAGTTAAATTACCTAATTATGTTGGATGTATTGATTATTGGCGGCGGTGTTTCGGGTGTTTCGTGTGCTTTGATTTTAGGTTCAGCGAAAAACAAACCGTTTGTTACTGATAAAAAAATCGGAATTATTGCTCATCAAAAAGCTTCTTCATTGCAAGATGCTTTATTCAATAATGCATACGGAATTCAAGCTGGGAAATTAGGTTCCGAAATTTTAGTTGAAAGTCTTGAACATCTTCACAATTTGTATCCGCACATTATTCAAATTGAAGGCGAAAAAGTACTTCGAATTGAGGGCAAAGAAGGAAATTTTACCATTACTACCAATAAAAACACCTATCAATCTAAATTAGTTGTCATTGGAATTGGAGCTGGAAATCCTTTTACAATTGAAGGTTTGGAAGAATTTGTTATTCCGCATCTAAAAGTAATTCCAGAAAAGAATCGAATCCAACTAAAAAATACTGATCATAAAGTAAAAGAAGGAATTTACGTAACGGGAACTTTAGCGGGTTGGAGAAGTCAACTTTCTATTGCTGCCGGAAGTGGCGCTGCAGTAGCTACTGATATTTTAACCTTGTGGAACAATGGCGTTCACGTTCAAGCGCACGACAGCATCAAAAAATAATTACTTCACTATCGACTTGATCATTTTGTCTTCTTTCAATACAATTTGATAGTAATAACTTTCTCCCAATAACTGACGCGCAAATTCGGCCGCAAGGTATCGATTAACCAATGTTTGGCTTTTTTCTAATTTAATTTCCAAACCTAAATTGGTTAAATACGAAGTGAAGTTTTTAATGTAGTTCGGATTACTATTTACTTTAGCAACCAATTGCTGTAATTGTAAATCTTTATATTGATTGCGATTTTTATCCAATTGCTCAAAAACAAAATGACCCAAAACTCCAGTATTGAGAATGTATTCCACACTTTCTTGTCCATGATTGGCTTCTAAACCCACAAAAACATCAGGTACAATTCCGCCGCCGCCATAAAC
>JACCDI011356010.1_pt1 | contig 10459 bp, 10 predicted proteins | sample 7442791 | NCBI WGS metagenome assembly JACCDI01 (sample SAMN15323434, study PRJNA562643) | freshwater metagenome | isolation source: river surface water | place: USA:Blue River Watershed | collected 2017-08-15
CCGCCCTTTCACGGCGGTAACAGGGGTTCGAATCCCCTAAGGGACGCCAATTTGTTTAGTTTTTCCAGATGTCCCTTTCGTCTAGAGGCCTAGGACACCGCCCTTTCACGGCGGTAACAGGGGTTCGAATCCCCTAAGGGACGCCATCTATTGAGTGACGCTCATTGATGGGGCTATAGCTCAGCTGGGAGAGCGCTTGCATGGCATGCAAGAGGTCAGCGGTTCGATCCCGCTTAGCTCCACCAGCATCGAATCTCTGCAGAAATACTTATCACCCTATCTCGAAATACGTATCCAGCGTTTAAGCATTATCTCCATTTATGAGCTTCCAAATTTGTTCGATTGAATCGCCAATCAACAATTTTTTATTGCTGCTTGCTTAACATAGCCAATCTCTTTTCCTGACTGTTTACAACGCCTGCGTTAAAGCAGTCATCTTTGCCGTTTGCGTGACTCACCGATAAAGTAAAAACGAAGACATGTGCCACAACCAACTGTTTGCTGGATTGCTAATGGTGGCTCACGTCTAATTTTTGAAACAACTAATTCATTTGGTTACAGTTGTTTTAGCACTGGGCTGACCAAATCTCTTATCATGGCTTGTGCTTTTGCGGTGGGGTGCAAACCGTCTGGTTGCATCAACGACGGATCTACCGCGACTTTTTCCATAAAAAATGGCCATAAAATACTTTCGTGTTGTTTCGCAAGTTTCGGATAAACAGCGATAAATTGTTCAGTGTATTTTGGTCCGTAATTCGGTGGGATCCGTATCTGCATCAGTACAACCTTACTGCCACTGGCTTTGCTTAAGGTAATTATTTTGGCGAGGTTTTGTTCGATGGTTTTAATCGGATAGCCGCGCAAGCCATCGTTTGCACCCAATTCAATCAAAATTGCTTTAGGTTGATGGTTTTTTAGTAGTGCAGGTAGGCGTGCGAGTGCGCCTTGCGTTGTTTCGCCGCTAATACTGGCATTGACGATTTGCCAGTCTGATTTTTCTGCGGTCAGTTGTTGCTGCCATAGCTCTGGCCAGCTTTGTGATTTTGATAAGTTATAGCCTGCACTTAGGCTGTCACCAAGAATGAGAAAATTTTGGCTTGCCGCAAACACAGGCGACAACCAACAGCATAACCATAGAAGGACGATTTTTTTCATGAATGAGTTACCTAGCGTATTTATCGAAACGAGAAATTTGCAGAAAACGGTACAATTACCAAGTTCAAGCCTTACTATCCTGACGGATATTAATCTGACAATCAACCGGGGCCAAAGTGTGGCTATTGTCGGCGCTTCAGGTTCAGGCAAGTCGACCTTGCTTGGAATTCTCGCTGGTTTAGACCAAGCGACGCAGGGCGAAGTTTTTTTGGCCGGACAAGCATTACATCAAATGTCGGACGACGAGCGGGCCGCACTGCGGGCGAAAAAGGTTGGTTTTGTTTTTCAGTCATTTCTCTTACTTCCTGCATTAACTGCACTAGAAAACGTCACCTTACCGGCTGAACTTGCTGGCCTTAAAGATGCTCGAGCAAAAGGATTAGCTCTGCTCGAACAAGTAGGACTTGCAGAACGTGCTGATTTTTTCCCTGCACAACTATCAGGTGGTGAGCAACAACGAGTTGCCATAGCTCGCGCTTTTATTACTAAGCCGGAAATCTTATTTGCCGACGAGCCTTCGGCAAACTTGGATGCTAACACCGGCGAGATGGTGGAAAATTTGCTGTTTGACTTGAATCAGCAGCAGGGCACAACGCTAGTATTGGTGACACATAAGGCAAGTCTCGCTGAGCGCTGCCAAGCCCAGTGGGTGATGCAAAGCGGTCGGTTGACCTTGTCAACAGATTCTGGAGCAAAGCATGCACTTTAAAATCGCTTGGCGGATGTTTTGGCGCGAGTTGCGTAAAGGCGAATTATGGATCATTGCATTTGCCTTAGTGCTGGCTGTTGTCACTGTGGTGAGTTTAACCGGTATCACGGAAAGCGTTCGTAGTGCGCTTATGCAGCGCAGCAGTAGCTTTATGGCAGCAGATAAAGTGCTACGTTCACCATTACCCTTTAATTCAGCGTATTTTGATACCGCAGCGCAGTTGCAACTCAAATCGGCTAGGCAGATGCAGTTCAATACCATGGTGTTTGCTGATGATGTAATGCAGCTGGTCAGTGTTAAAGCCGTCTCGGCAGAATATCCACTGCGTGGCAAATTAGTGTTAAAGGCAACAGATAAAATAGTCGAACTGACGCCTCGCCATGTATACGTGGAAAAACGTGTCATGCAACTGCTGCAATTGGACATCGGCGATAAGCTAAGCATTGGTGCTACTGAGTTGATTTTAGGTGGAGTCATCGATCAAGAACCTGACGCACCAACAGCTGGTTTTACCGGGCAGCCGCGTATACTTATGCATATCAATGATGTTGCGGCAACTCAGGTCGTGCAACCAGGCAGTCAGATTAACTATCTGTATTTGTTTGCCGGCACTGAAACTCAGTTAAAGCAGTTGCAAACTAGCTTGGAAGCGAAATTGACCCCAAGCGATCGCTGGCAGCAAGTGGACCGTAGTTCGTCAATCGGCAGTGCACTTGACCGTGCGGAAAAGTTTTTGTTACTGGCTGGATTGTTGGGCATCGTCCTCGCGGCTTGTGCTTCAGCTGTGGCGGCAACTCGTTATAGTGAGCGCCATCGCATGGCCGTTGCAGTAATCAAAGCCTTGGGTATGACTGAACGGCAAACCAAGCTTTTATATTTTAGTCAGCTGCTGCTGATCACTATGCTAAGCATGATAATTGGCTTAATTCTTGGGCAATTAGCCTGTTTTGGCGCGCAATTTTTGATAGAAAAGTGGGTGCCAGATTTTGTTCCGGTGTTTAGCGCACGTCCTTTGCTGATTGGCATTGCCACCGCATTTATCTGTTCAATGTTATTCGCGCTTAGACCGGTCTTGCGTTTAGCTGAAGTTCCGTCGCTTGAAGTACTAAGGCAAGGGGCTCCATCGGTCCGTCTTGATGTTGTGCATTTAATTACAGGTGCAGTCGCGGTATTCGGCTTGATGTGGATGTTTAGCCAAGACTGGGTCACTTCAGCTCTATTGTTTATTGGTTGCGCGATTTTTGCCGGCGTGCTGTTGCTGCTCGCCGCGCTGTTAGTCCGAATTGTAAAACCAGTAGCTGCTGGGCAAAGTAGTGCGCTACAGCTAGCGCTTGCTAATCTACGACGTCGATTGTGGGCAAATAGTTTCCAACTGATCACTTTTAGCCTAGCGATATTTTTGACTCTTTTATTGTATTTTATCCGTGTCGAGTTAATCGGTCAGTGGCAGGCACAAGTCCCTGCCAACGCTCCTAATCATTTTATGGTCAATATTAATGACCAGCAAAAACTTGAACTTACAACGGTGCTGCAACAGCAACAACTTAGTGCTGGCAAATTTTATCCGATGATTTCAGGCAGGATTTTGTCTGTGAACGGCGAGACTCTGCAAGAACCTGAAATGCCGGATAGCACTGAAAATGGACAAAAGAGCCAACAGGCTAAAAACGACAATAAGCGCCAAGGCTTTGGTCGAGAGTTAAATTTGACTTGGTTGTCTGAGCTGCCGACTAATAATCAATTAACGTCGGGCAAATGGTTTAGTGTTGAAAGTCGTGCGGAAGTTTCGGTTGAAGCCCGTTCTGCCGAACGAATGAAACTGACGCTCGGAGACAAGATGGCCCTGTCGATCGGCGGTCAGGAAGTAATCGCAACTGTGACTAGCTTTCGAAAAGTAGATTGGAATAGCCTACAGCCCAATTTCTTTGTGATATTGAGCCCAGATTTGATGGTGGATTTTCCTGCTAACTATATGACAGCAGTTCATATTCCTGCAGAACGAGCTGATCTTCTAAATGAAGTAGCACGGCAATTTCCCACGGTATCAGTGATTTCAGTGTCAGCGATATTAACGCAAATCAATGAGATCATTGCGCAAGTGTCAGTAGCACTTTCAGTAATTATGGTATTGGTATTTGCTGCGGCTGTGCTAGTGCTGATTGCGCAGGTACAAGCGAGTTTGGATCAGCGTGAACAGGAAATTGCTATCCTTCGGACCTTGGGGGCAACTAAGGCCTTTTTGTTAAAAGCCGTAGTATATGAATATTTAGTGCTTGGTTTGCTGGCTGGTGGTTTTGCCACAGTGCTTGTAGAAGCATTACTGTCAGTTTTACAAGTAAGGTTATTTGAATTGCCATTTCAACTACACCCAATGCTTTGGTGGATGGGGCCGACCTTAGGTGCAGTAATTATCGTAAGTTTAGCGATGGTACAGTTGCGGGGATTACTGAATATGCCATCAGCAGTGCTGTTACGCAGAGCTTTACATGCCTGATAAAACAATACGCCTGTCTAGAGATAGACAGGCGTATTTTTTAAAGCTGTAGTGAAGCGAGCGCATTTCTTAACTGATTATATTTAAACAAGAACCCAGCATCCAGCAGCTTTTGTGGGTAGACGTTTTGTCCAAACAACAATAAGTCGGACATTTCGCCAAACATCAACTTAAGCAAAAATGCCGGCATAGGTAACGGCGTTTTTTTCGCTAAACGATCGCCAAGCAATTGTGTCCACTGGCTATTGCTAACCGCCATCGGCGCTGTCGCGTTATAAACGCCTGAGCACTCGGTATTCGCGAAAACAAAATTGATGGCCGACACTAAATCGTCGATATGGATCCAGGACATCATTTGCGTGCCTGAACCTATTTTTCCGCCCAAACCGAGTTTAAAGGCTGGAAGCATTTTACTGAGAGCTCCGCCTTTTTCCGACAGAACTATGCCAATACGCAGCACACACACCCGAGTTTGTTCGCTTCGACAACGATTAGCTAGATTTTCCCAGCGAGCACAGACATCATGGCTGAATTCTGGGTAAAAGGTCGAGAAGCTCTCGTCGATCCGCTCCGCTGATTGTCGACCGTAAAAACCTACAGCGGATGCGTTAATCAGAGTATGCGGAGGTTTGGTTGCGTTTAGAATTTTACTGGCAATAGCTTCAGTGAGCTGCCAACGGCTTTCACAAATCACAGCCTTCCGAGCGTCACTCCAGCGCCCATCAGCAATAGGTTCGCCAGCGAGGTTAACTACAGCGTCCAATTGATTAAAATCGATGCTGTCTAGGGAATCATAAACTTCGCAAGCATCACCAAATAGCTGCTTAGCTTTTTTAACCGATCTGGAGAGTACGACTAACTGATGATTGTTTTGCCAAACCTTTACCAAAGCAGAGCCTACTAACCCGGTTGCACCCGTCAACAGTATTTTCATAGCGCGCCTCAGTCACAAACATTCACGTGAGTATAGTCAGTTTTATGCTTTTTGAGTCGACAAGGTTAGCGACACCGAATCTGCGAATCGAAGAGCGTGTGGCTTATCAATTTCCACCTCGGCATAATTTACCGAAGCATGTGCCGACGCTATCGCTAACACGTCAGATGCTAATTTCTCGAGTAATAAGAACCGGTTATTTTCAACTAGGCTAATAATTTCTTTGGTAATGGTGCGGTAATTAAGTGCGGTATTTACGTCATCGGTAGTCGCCGCTTGACTGGCCTTATACTCAATTCTGACATTGATGACGACATCTTGCTTGTTCTGCATTTCATCGTCTTTAAAACCGATAAATGTTCGTAAGCGCAGGTTTTTAATTCGGATAACAGCATTATTGATTTGCATAGTGGCCTCGAGACCGAAAGCTAATAAATTATTGAAAACTATACGGTGGTCAACTTCGGCTAGATCATTAGTAAGTAATTTTACTCAGAATATCAATTTGTTGCTCTAACTGGTTAATCATGCACTTCTTATATGCTGAGGCGCCAGCATTGCTATCAGGGATTAGTGCTAGATACTGCCAACGGCAATGGTCTGTTGAATATTGTTTAAACGATTGTCTTGAACGCTTAAAAACTTTTAGTGGGTCGGTACGGCCAGTTTTTTCGGCAATCTCTTGTAACTGGATCAGATGATTATTTTCCCAAGTGGTTAAATCACGTTGCATGGTTTCTATTTGTTGATCCAGACAACGGGAATACTCAATTCGGAATTGCTGCTTTTCCGCACAAATGTCGGCCGCGTTTGAGTCCAATGTAAAAAAAAGTAGCAATAAACAACTAATATATTTCATGATTTTCCGCTTATGCCGCGAGAATTCGCTAAAGACAATTCTAGTATTGATGTTGAGGAAACAGCAACCGGAATATTGCACCACCAAGTGCACTTTCACCAATGCTTAACTCACCCTCATAGGATTGACACAGCTCATCGACAATCGACAGACCAACACCATGACCATCTTGGTAAGTATCCAAGCGGATGCCACGACCTAGCAGTTCTTTCGTCTTATTCGCAGGGACTCCAGGCCCATCATCATGAACTTCAAACATGAGCGGTTTAGTCTGAATTTGCAAGCGTACTTGGTGTCGACATGCCTTACAGGCATTGTCCATTAAATTACCTAACATCTCCATCAAGTCTGTTTCATCGCCACGAAACATTGCGCCTGGCGGGATCTCACAGACTAAATTGATTTGTTTATCTCGATAGATTTTATTTAAAGCATTTTGTAATTGCTCAACAATAGGGGCGATAGCAATTTGCTTCTGCCACACATCTTGACCTGAACTGCTCGCACGTTTTAATTGATGCTCTATCATCGCGGTGATGCGGTCAATTTGCTGCCTAAGTTCGGGTTGCTCGGCAAGTGCAGAAGTTCGCAAGACAGCGACAGGGGTCTTCAGTGCATGTGCTAAATCGCTTAGATGATGGCGGTAACGTTGTTTCTGACGGTTTTGACTTGCCAATAGTAGGTTTAAGTCTTCTTTAATTGCTTGTAATTCAATAGGGTAGATTCGATCCAATTGCTGTTGTTGACCACTTTCAACCAGTCGAATTTCGTGATCGAGTGACGATAACGGCTGGGTCGTCCAGTAATATGCCAATAACATTACTAGAAATAAGACGAAGCCGATGCCGATAAACCAGCGGACTAAGGTCTTTCGAAAGCTCTTTACCGGAGCCTCCAATAATTTTGCATCCTGCAGAATGTGAATGGTCAGCGGCATACTGCGCTCACCCATATCAAACAATAACGCAAAGGAGAGGGTCCAGTAGGTTTTTCCCGAAACTTCCAATGGCACAAACTCATGTTTGCCGGGCAGCATATCAAAGACAGGAGGAATGAAGTCTTGATTGAGCGATGAGTCTGACTGCCACAATAATTTGTCACCGCTAACGATATAGGCGCTGGTTCCGGAATCCGCACGCAAAAAATCGGCTGGTAAAATACTATTATTGATCTCGACAACATCGTTTTTGGAGCTTAATTCTGATAGAAACGAATAGAGATGAACTTCTAGTTTTTGTTCGGTGCTAGTAATTAACTGCGCGAAAAATGCACGTTCAATTGCAAGAAACGAAGCGGGGAGGATAAATAATAACAACACCAGGCTAATAATAGCCTGGCGAAGTTTTAAAGATAACAGCATTAGCTTACTGCCAAGTTAAACCGGTAGCCACGTCCTCGCAGTGTTTCTAGCGGTTGAATTGTGCCATCCGGATCTAATTTTTTGCGTAACCGAAGAACGAAAACTTCTATTACGTTACTATCTAAATCAAAATCTTGGTCATAAATATGTTCAGTGAGTTCAGTTTTGGAAATGACTTTTGTCGGGTTCAACATAAAGTATTCCAATACTTTGTACTCATATGCGGTAAGCGGCACTTCTTCGCCATTACACCAAACTTGTTGCGTGCGGCTATTGAGACTCAGTGGACCTGCGCTTAATGTTGGATCAGGTTGACCTGCAGCTCTTCTAATCAACGCATTGCAACGAGCGAGTAGCTCTTCAACATGAAAGGGTTTGGTCAGGTAATCATCCGCACCGGCGTCTAAACCTTGTACTTTTTCCTGCCAACTGCCCCGAGCCGTTAGAATAATTATTGGTGTTTTTAAATCTTGCTGACGGGCTTTTCTGATAACAGATAAACCATCTAGCTTTGGCAAGCCGAGGTCGATGATAGCCAGATCATATGGATATTCGCTGATTTTAAAAAAACCATCGATACCATCGTGTGACAAATCGACAGAAAACTGCTGTTGTTGTAGATGATTTTTAATTTGCTCAGCGAGCAACATTTCGTCTTCAACGACCAGAACACGCATGTGAAATCCTTTTAAAAAAATAAGCCTGTTTTATATACAGGCTTTATCGATAAAATTCTAGCTGCATTAACGATTTATTGACGGGTCAACGTACACAGGCATTTGTGGACCAGGATCGCGGTCCATAACTACAGTGTATTCGCGACCATTCAACTGGTAAGTCACTTGGTACCCGTCAATCACGCTCTCGTAGCTGATTTCATCGCCAGCGCGGTAGCAGACTGTTTCTAGATGAACTACTTCTGACCCGTTTTGTTTAGCAACATCGTTACCGATAGCACCACCAATTACAGCACCAGCAACCATGCCAACGTTTTTGTTAGAACGTCCGCTAGCAACAGCACTACCTAAAGCACCACCAATAATTGCGCCAACAATAGTAGGGGCGGCAGAGTCAGCTTCACGTTTGACGACTTGACGCTCTTCGCATACTTCTTTGGGTTTACGAATTTCAACTGTCTTGTAAACAGGAACAGCCGATGTCACTGTCGCTTGCACATAATTCTTCCGAGAATAATTATGATTGGAACAGGCGGTCAACAGCAGCACTGGTACGACAATGAATAACGATTTCATGATTTCACTCCAATATTTAAGCTAGCTCAACCTTAGCCTAACGAAAATTAATTCCAGCTGAATCTTAGACTTAGCAAAAATTAATGAAAAAAGTTAATAAAAAGATAGCAAAATGTAATTAATGTTCTAACTTTAACTCAGGATCTGGCGGAATAGACAACACCGCTTTGATTCAGTTCAACCCGTTTATCAACGCGGTTTTTATCATGATCGAAGTTACAAGGAAAGCACTATGAACATGAAATCTATTATTTTTTCGTTGATTTGTACCTGTGGAGCTTTTGGCTTGCACGCTGCGGTAAATAGCTCAGCGAACCCAGTCAAAAGCACCGTTGTTGAAGCGAAGTCTGCAGCTAAACAACTGGTTTCAATTAACCAAGCCTCACAGCAACAACTTGAAGCAATTCCAGGTATTGGCGCTAAAAAAGCGCAAGCAATTCTGGATTATATCAAAGATAAAGGTCCAATCCAAAATCAACAGCAGTTAACTGAAGCGAAAGGCATTGGTGAGAAAATGGCGGCGAAAATCGCTACTTTTGTCAGCTTTAGCTAGGTTGTGAAAAATAGGGGTAGTTCGCTGGGGGGCGCTGCCCTTGTTAAAAATGCCGGCCTGTACCGGCATTTTTATTGTTCTGAAGATGGCGAAAACACGACTGAGTTAACAAGATTTGGCAAAGCCTGCTTATATCAGCTTTCCACCATGTAGCAGCAAACAAACAACGTTCATACAGATGACTAGAGTTGTCGGTAAGTTTCAATCAAATTAACGATCACCTAGCGCTCGCATCTGTTCGTTAGCCCATTGCACTGCCTCATGATAGGCGTCTGGGACGTTAGCATTGGCTAAGCCGAACTTTTCAATTAAAGCATTTGCCGGTTGCCACTGCGCTTGTTCATAAGATTTAACCAAAGTCAGATACTCACCAAGCAAACCGGGTTCGCCAACTAAAGCGTCTTTAATCTCTTTGGCTAATGGCAATTTGCTCAGAACCGATGACATTGGTTCATCCAAAATCGCATCGATTAGCGACATCATCCCAGTTAGGAAGGCTTTACCGGTATCAGTCTTCCGATGTAGACCGGCAATACCTTCGGCAAACCGCGCGCGCGTCATTGCTAATCTCATCAGTTCAGCTGGTTTTTCTGAACTCACTTGCGCAGTAAACAACACCGATAAAAACTTCTTCAATTCCACTTGGCCTAAAACAACTAAGGCTTGTTTGATAGTTTCGATTTCCGAACGGCGTTTGAATACTGCTGAATTACTGTATCGAAGTAACTTGTAGGATAGATTAACGTCACGTTCGAAGATTTGGGTAATTTTTGCTAAATCCATCTCCGCTTTAGAAGTTTCATAAAGCAATTCAGCCAACGTCATTTGTGCAGGAGATAACGCTTTACTCTGCAGCATTTCTGGTTTGGAGAAGAAATAACCTTGGAAATAGCTAAAACCCATATTCAGAGCACGTTGAAACTCTTCGATAGTTTCAACCTTTTCTGCCAATAACTTAATGTTCGGAAAGCCAGCAGTTGCTACCAAAATTTCATCGATAGTTTCTTGCGAGGTTTCTCTAAAATCAATTTTGATAATATCGATCAGTGGGTAAAAATGCCGCCATACCGGTTGATGTATATAATCGTCAAGTGCGATGGTATAGCCTGCATCTTTCAGTTGCTGGCATTCGGTCAACAACC
>JACCDI011070423.1_pt1 | contig 10457 bp, 8 predicted proteins | sample 7442791 | NCBI WGS metagenome assembly JACCDI01 (sample SAMN15323434, study PRJNA562643) | freshwater metagenome | isolation source: river surface water | place: USA:Blue River Watershed | collected 2017-08-15
AACGATCGTACCGTTTGCCTCTTGTTGTAGCGACACCCAAAAGTCTGCTCAGACATCCCCAAGCGGTCTCACATCTTGATGATTTTACAAAAGGACAATTTCAGGAAATTATCGACGATACAAATGAGACAGCAAAGGCAAAAGCCACACGTGTGATTTTATGCACGGGTAAAGTTTACTACGAAATTTTAAAAGAGCGTGAAGCACTTGGATTACAAGATATTGCCGTTGTCCGTATTGAGCAACTTTATCCACTTCATAAAGATAAGCTCAGTCACATTCTAAAAGGTTATAAAAAACTTAAATCTGTCATTTGGTGTCAAGAAGAACCCGAAAACATGGGTGCTTGGATGTTTATCAAATACAACATCGAGAATCTTTTGGGTAAATCAGTGGAACTTCATTACGCGGGACGTCCAGCTCATGCCAGTCCAGCCAATGGTTATGCTCATCTTCATGCCATTCAACAACAAAAACTTATTCATAAAGCTTTGAAAGGATAATTTATGTTACACGAAATTAAAGTCCCCGCAGCAGGAGAATCAGTCACCGAAGCCTATATCGGAACATGGCGTAAAAACAATGGTGATATTGTCAAAAAAGGCGAGATTCTTGTCGATTTAGAATCTCAAAAAGCCACTTTTGAATTAGAAGCTGATTTTTCTGGCAAGTTGCAAATCATTGTTTCTGAATCCGGTGCCACCGTCACTGTTGGCGATATTATCGCAACCATCGATGACAGTGCGTCAGGATCAGCAACACCTCAAACGCCATCAGCGCCTTCAGGTGGTGTTGATAATTCCCACGATACACTCTCAAGTCCTTCTGTTCGCAAACTCATGACTGAATTGAATGTATCTGCCGACAATATTCAAGGCAGTGGGAAAAATGGACGCATCACCAAAGATGATGTTCTCAATCGTCAATCTCCCGCATCTGTGCCAGCTCCCGTTGCGAGTGCCACAACATCAGTTGTAACGTCTCCTTCCGCTCCTTCCAAAGCGACAGTCATTCAAGTTCCTGTCGATACAACCCGAGGAGATCGTGTTGTAAAAGCACCTCGCATTCGTCAGCAAATTGCCAAAAACCTTGTTCAAGCTCAGCACACGGCGGCCATCTTAACCACATTTAATGAAGTGGATATGACTGCCATCATGGCGTATCGCAAAGCCAATAAGGAAAAATTTAAAGCAGAGCATGGCGTTAATTTAGGCATGGTCGGATTTTTTGCTCTTGCGGCCTCGCAAGCTCTGCAAGAATTTCCTTTAGTTAATTCTTACTTTGATGGTCAAAACATTGTGTATCATGATTATGTTGACTTATCTGTCGCCGTCAGTACAGAAAAGGGACTTGTTGTTCCCGTGATGCGTCATGTTGAGAAAATGTCACTTGTTGATTTTGAACGATCATTGATGGCTATTTCTACAAAAGCACGTGATGGAAAATTATCTATTCCAGAAATGACAGGGGGGACTTTTACAATCACGAATGGTGGTGTTTTTGGCTCCATGCTGTCAACGCCGATTCTAAACATGCCACAGGCGGCCATCTTAGGTCTTCACAATATTGTGGAGCGTCCTGTTGTGATTGATGGTAAAATTGAAATTCGCCCCATCATGTATGTTGCGCTTTCATACGATCACCGCATTATTGATGGCAAAGAAGCTGTTCAAACCCTAGTCAAAATCAAAAAGCTCGTTGAGGATTTAAGCTGGGTTAAATAATATTTAATAAAAATAAATCAGATTTTGGGAGTCATGTCTTGACTCCCTTTTTTATTTTTTATCCATTAAGGCTCTATTAAATACAAAGCCTGCCAATTGAGTCATTCCTGTCACGGGTAAAACTTTCGCTAATAATGTGGATAGACGATTCAAAAAACCTGTCACCACAACAGGATCTCCACGAAGCATCGCTTTTAATCCTAATGAAGCGACTTCATCAGCTGTCATTGCCGTAAAATGAGCCCAATCTCGATTTTTCCGCTTTGATTTATCAAAAAATTCAGTCAACGTAAATCCCGGACATAAAGCCGTAACACTTATATTTTTGCCTGCGAGCTCCACGCTCAAGGCATGACTCAATGACAAAACATAGGCTTTTGTGGCACTATAAACCGCAAACATGGGAATCGGTTGGTACCCAGCAATCGAGGCCACATTGAGGATGTACTTTTTTCCTTCGTTTGCAAAAAAAGGCAAGACGGCGTGTGTGATTTGTGTCAACGCATACACATTCACCATCAGCATACTATGAATGTCTGAGCTGTGGTGTTCCTCAAATGAGCCATCATAGCCTAAACCTGCATTATTAATTAATGCCGAAAGACGAAGGTTTTTTTCTCTGAGAACATTCACAAGAAGTTGTGGTGCTGAAAACTCGTTCAAATCACAAGGCACCACAATAACATCAATTGCGTAATGATTTCTAAATCGAGTTGCCATCTCTTCGAGTTTTTCAATTCGTCTTGCCACTAAAATAAGGGGACATCGGGACTGAGCCAATTGTTCCGCCATGGCATAGCCAATACCGCTTGAGGCGCCTGTAATGAGCACATAATGATTGAGCATTCCTCCTCCTTTTGATATTCTTTACAAGATATACTGACAGAAATTTGCAGAATGTCAATGAAGACACATTTATACAGATACATTTATACAGACACATTTATAAAATTGCATCTTGAGGTGATTTCAGGCAAAGTTATATTAAAAATGGAGATGATATGAATCCCTCGCTTTCCCTACAAGAACAATATGCAAATAAAAGCATTTGCTTTGGCTGTGGCCCACAAAATCCAAAGGGGCTTAAAATAAAAAGTTATGTCACTAATGAAGGTGTGAAAGCAGAATTTATCACCGAGTCCTACATGCAAGCGTTCCCTAATGTCATCAATGGTGGTATTATCGGCACTCTTCTTGACTGTCATTCGAATTGGACGGCCAGTTGGTCAATCATGCAAGATCAAATAAAAAATGGGAATAACCTCACAGAGCCTCCTTGCACCGTCACGGCTGATTTTCATGTTACACTCAAACGTCCCACACCCGCACATATTCCACTCCACTTAATAGCTCATGCAACAAGCGTCACTGGCAATAGAGCTCACGTTTATGCTGAACTCTGGGCTAATGATAAACTTTGTGCAACGTGCGAGGGTTCATTTGTAGCGGTTGCTGAAGGACATCCTGCGTTTCATCGCTGGTAAAATTTAAAATCAATTCTTAAGTTGTGGAATTAATTTTAAGGTCTCCGGATTTTCAAGGCTGGAGGTATCAAGATTGACATCGCCCAAATAATATTTTTTTATTGCTCCGCGCACTATTTTTCCGGAACGTGTTTTAGGCAAAGCCTTTACAGCGTAAATTTCTTGAGGACGGAACAAAGAGCCCATACTCTGAATCAAATTGTCTTCAAGCCTTGCTTTAAGTGCTTTTGAGATTTTAACACCTTCTTTTAAAACCACGAAACAAACAAGAGCTTCGCCTTTAAGTGCATCAGGCACACCAATCGCCGTTGCTTCGGCCACACTCTCATCATGGCATAATACACTCTCGATTTCGGCTGGTCCAACTCTTTTACCAGAAATCTTTAAGGTATCATCCGCTCTGCCACGTAAATACCAATGTCCTTGTGAGTCACGATAAGCCCAGTCACCATGATTCCAGACATCTTTAAATTTTGAAAAGTAGGTTTCCAAATATCTTGTCTTATCATTATAAAAACCACGCGTCATGGAAGGAGCAGGCTTTTTTACAACGAGATAGCCAACATCGCCAGCCGGAACAGAATTGCCATTTTCATCCCATACATCGACAGCCATTCCCAAGCAGGAACTTTGCAATGAAGTTTGTTTGATTTCCTTAACTGGAAGTGGCGCAAGTAAACAGCCCATGAGCTCCGTACCACCCGAAATATTAATAATTGGTCGTTTTGATTTGCCAATTTTTTTAAAACACCACAAATAGGACTCATCATCCCACAATTCCCCTGTCGATCCAATGTAGCGCAATTTCTTTAATGGATAGCGTGCCATCTTGAGTGTGGTTTCATTCATACACAGACGAATTAATGTTGGAGAAACTCCCAAGTGTGTCACCTTAAATTTTTCACACAATTTAAAAATGCGATCGTTCTTGGGGTGCAAGGGAGCACCCTCAATCAAAACAACACTCCCAGCAAAATGAGTGCTTCCGATTATTTCCCACGGCCCCATCATCCAACCTATGTCTGTCACCCAAAAAAAGCTGTCTTTAGGTTTAAAATTAAAATTAAAATAAAATTCTTTAGTCACCTGCGCCAAAGTTCCTGCGTGGGTGTGGACGGTTCCCTTGGGTTTTCCTGTTGTTCCTGAAGTGTAAATCAATAAAGCCGGTTGCTCACTTGCAAGTTCGAGGCTTAAAACAGGTTCTTTTGCGTCTTCTAAATCTTGATAAAAAACATCGCGCCCAGCTGTCATGGGAGTTTTTTCATCATACAATCGCTTCACCACAATACATTTTTTTATTTGCGGACAAGCCTTTAAAACACGATCAAGGTTCTTTTTTAAAGCTAAAGATTTGCCCTTGCGCAGTGTTCCATCCGCTGTAAAAACAAACTTAACATCAGCATCCTGAAATCGTGCTAACGTTGCTTCTTCAGCAAATCCAGAAAAAACAGGGACAAGAATTCCACCCACTTTTAACACACCAAAAAATATACTGAGAAGTTCAGGAATCATAGGCATGTAAAGCCCAACACGATCACCAGCTTTTATGCCCTCATTCAATAAAAATTGAGCGACACGATCAACCTCAAGGCGCAATTTTTGATAATTCCATTCGACAACTGCGCCACATTCGCCTTGCCACTTTACCGCGGGAAGATTTTTTTTCTTTTTATCTTCTGAATGGCGATCAACACAGTTGTAAGCCATATTCAAACGCCCGCCCACAAACCATTTACAAAAGGGCATCCCTTGACTGTCATCCAAAACATGAAGATAGGGTTCAAACCAACGAATATCTGTTGACTGAACACTTGCATTCCAAAACCACTCAATAGCTTGCTGTGATCGTCTGACAAGATCATCGACCGTTGCAATCTCATGTTTTTTCATGAACTGAGTGACATGTGCACTTTTGATTTGTGCTGATGTAGGCTTCCAAACAACGGGTTTCATATAACCTCTTGCCATTTAACTATTGGAGCGATTTATAAGACGACGCCATCTCAATTCACAGTATATCCAATAAAAATTGAGCGGAAATAAAATTGCATAAAAAACACACAAAACGGGCTTTAAAGAAAAAGTCAGTCCCATAACTCCCAACATAACAAGAACCATGTGCATACTCACGCCTAAAAATGTCCAAGCTTGCACAAGATTTTGGTAAGATTTGTGTTCACTTTCACTTAATACTACAGGATCACTTTTCTTTTGATAAAACAATTTTTCCTGAAATGATATCACCCAATAAAAGAATGCCAATAAATATTTCTTTTGTTGCTTTAACTCTTTTATCAGTTGTTGCAAAGACTGCCCAGACAAGTAGTGCTCACCCATTGATTCTTGCAAATTGTAATAATATGTCTTTACAGCATCAAACCGCCAACAATGAATGATCATGCTGATCGATGCCATGATCATAACAATAACTTCTCCTTGCGTCATTTGGGATTTAATAACAAGAAATGTTGCTGTCCAAAATGTGCTGATCCATACTAAGTCAACTGTTCCATCAAAAAGACGTCCGAAAGCGCCTGTTTTTCCGGTGACACGAGCAAGCATACCATCCGCGCAATCAAGAATAATGGCCACAATTAGAAAAAAAGATCCCATTACAAAATACAATTTATAGACTAAAATGGATGCGACCAGCCCCATAACAAGACTTAATAAAGTGACAGCATTTGGATGCCACTTCATTTTCATAAAAAGCGGAAGCAAATACACCGCGACTCGCCTAAAAAAATAATAATCGAACCATTCTTCGGCATAGCGCTTTTTTGTTGCCTGTAAAAAAATATTTTTAAAATCTATCATCGTGCTCTTCTCATAATATCGTTAATAAACGACAATCCATATAAAAAACTCGTTACCCAAACTGGCAAAAACAACACAAGAAGAACATCACGTTGATCCAATATAATAAGTATCATACTTAAAAAAATAAAAAAATCACGCTTAAAAAATAATTTTAATTTACCATAAATTTTTGATTCAGATTCAGATTTGTGATTTTGACGCCTGAGCCATGATAATGTAAAGTCTCCCGCCTGAGGATTTCGCGTCAATATCATGCCATGGTATAAAAAGAAGCTCACCCACAAAGTTGCAAAAAAAGTAAGAATGCCCCATTTTACGACAAAGGCGGGTGGATTTTCTTGTAAATAGCCTATTAACAAAAACAAGAAAAAAATGTTATTTACAAAATCATCAGCAATTGTATCAAACCAAGCTCCGAATGTGGTGCGTTTATTTTTTAAGCGTGCGACCTCGCCATCACAGCCATCAAGTATCGAACTCAACTGCAAACACAAGGCACCAAAAACTCTGACCAGATAATCTCCAGAAATAAGTGATCCGCCCCCACCAATACCAATTAAAAATGTCAATACTGTCAGAGCATGGGGCGATATTTTAAACTTAACAAAAAAGCGCGTCATGGCAAAAGAAAATCTCTTATTAATATTTCTGGCTATTATCCCCGGCGTTTTGATGCGCATCTCTTCAAAAAAGTTTTGCTCACACATCCAGACAGAAGGCATGGAATCACGTCCCTCTTCAAAATAACCAACTCCTTCATAAACAACGCGCTCAAAATTTTCTGCTGAACTGTCACCATACTGAGCCATCAGCTGAGACAATTTATCAAAAATTTGTGTGGGTTTGCGATCCAAACGATGTGTTTTGTTAAACCAGCTAAAAAAACTCATGGGATACTGACAATCCCCATAAAATGTCCACAGAGGCATTTTTTGTACCGAGACTTCGCTCCAGTGCAAATGCTGAGTCTGCAACTTAAAGCGCCTTTTTAATTCTTCATACTTTTGAATATGCTGAGGTAATAAATTATCAATTTCAATAACACATTCACAATGACATTCGAGCAAGGAACGAATTAATCTTTCAATCACAAATTGACCCAAAACATTTCGCAATGCAAAATCCCACGAGCGTGTTTGGATACGAATCAAACGATAAGGTGCGGTCTTCATGGTTTACAAATCCTTCGCCTTCATGCGTAAGCGTCCATGACCCATTGGACCTTCCACAAATAATTCCAAATATTTTATATTATCTTTATCTTGTGTTCCCAAGACAGAACTTTTTTCAAATACAACAAAATAGGCATTCTGCCATGCTTCTTGATAAGGATATAAAACTTTTTGGAGCGACGATTTATTTTTTAGAGGAATAATTCTTGCAGGCGCAACTTGCGTTTCTGGCGTGTGAAGCGATAACGCCCATTGATGATTTTTATCCGCTAAATTTGATGTTTTTTCATCGTAGGCGTAAAAATTAACAATAAAGACAATTTCTTTTGTGACATCAAAATCAATCACAGCATCATCTTTACCTAAATCGGAGTGCGCATAAATACTCTCAATGTATTTTTTTTGCGCGTCTCTTAACTTTGGTCCTAAAAGAGTAGCCGACCAATTCAGCGAGGAATACAAATCACGACGCTGATAAACTTCTTGTGATTGTGTCGCCTGACGATAACGTTTTAAATATTGATATTTTGCACCTGCCTCGGCAAATGAAACACAACCTGTTACGAGGAACATGAGCAAGACTAATTTAAACAAAAATCTCTTCATAGTCATGAGTATTCTCGAAGATTTCCAAAAGTGCAAGCCCATAAGAAAAAAACCGCTCAAGGCGGTCATTTTCTCTTTAAAATCAAAATGTTATTTATTCATTGATTCCAAGAAATCCATATTCGATTCCGTGCCTTTGAGTTTATCGAGCAAGAATTCCATCGCATCGACAACATTAAGTGGATGAAGAAGTTTGCGCAAGACCCAAACACGACTCAACACATCAGGGCGTTGCAATAAATCTTCTTTACGTGTGCCTGACTTATTCACATCAATACAAGGGAAGACACGTTTTTCCATTAATTTACGATCAAGATGAATTTCTGAGTTACCCGTACCTTTAAATTCTTCAAAGATAACTTCATCCATTCGTGAACCCGTTTCTACCAGAGCCGTTGCAATAATCGTCAACGACCCGCCTTCTTCGACATTACGAGCTGCACCAAAGAAACGCTTGGGCTTGTGCAGAGCATTAGAATCCACACCACCCGATAGAATTTTTCCTGACGGTGGAACCACCGTATTATAAGCCCGTGCCAAACGTGTGATCGAATCGAGTAAAATCACAACATCGCGTTTGTGTTCCACAAGACGCTTGGCCTTCTCGATCACCATTTCTGCAACTTGCACGTGACGCGTTGCTGGCTCATCAAATGTTGAACTGATAACTTCACCTTTAACCGAGCGTTGCATGTCTGTCACTTCTTCTGGACGTTCATCAATCAAAAGAACAATCAACACGACTTCGGGATTATTTGTCGTGACGGCATTAGCAAGCTTTTGCATCATGACGGTTTTACCCGCACGTGGAGGAGCAACAATCAACCCCCGCTGTCCCTTACCTTGCGGAACCAAAAGATCGATCACGCGTGAAGTCAAATCTTCTTTATCAGCTTCGAGTTTAAATTTTTCATCAGGATACAATGGTGTTAAGTTATCAAAAAGAATTTTATTGCGAAGAACTTCTGGCGATTCAAAATTAACTTTATCCACTTTTAAAAGTGCAAAATAACGCTCCCCTTCTTTAGGAGAACGAATTTGACCAAAAACGGTATCACCTGTTCTTAAGTTGCAACGACGGACTTGCGCGGGCGATACATAAATATCATCTGGTCCCGCCAAATAGTTAAAATCTTGTGAGCGCAAGAAACCAAATCCATCCGGCAAAATTTCAAGAACACCTTCTCCATAAATATCACCTGTCTCGGATTGAGTGGCTTGCAAAATTGCAAAAATTAATTCTTGACGCTTTAGACTCGAAGGATTTTCAATTCCAAGCAAGTTGCCGATATTCACCAATTCACTGATATCCACTTCTTTCAGTTCTCGTAAGTCAATTTGCTTGCCTGAAAAAAAATGTACAAGATTGGGCGCTTCTTTGGCTAACACATCCGGCTCAATATCCTTAAGACTTTTACGGACGGTTGGCACTTCGCTTTCATTTGAATAATCGCGATAATTCCCTTGTTCGGAACGCATCCCATAATCACCGCGGTTATTGTAATCACGATAATTGTCACGGTTATTGCCATAGTCATTGCGATTGTTTTGATAGCGATTATTATTGTTGCCACGGCGATTGTTATCACGATCACGATTATCTCTGTTATCTCGATTATCTCTGTTATCTCGGCTGTCACGATTGTCGCGATTATCTCTGTTATCGCGCATCGGACGGCGGTTATTATTGTTATGATTGTGGCGATAATCTCGGCGTCCCCCTTGGTTGTCATAAGAAGAGTTCTCAGCCGATCCTTCGGCTGAACTTTGATTTTGCTGTGCAGGAGCACTCACAGCTGGCGTTGGTGCGGGAGCTGGTGCAACGGATTCTTGGCTTTCAGACTTAACAACAGGTGTTGCATTTTGAGCCACAGTTTCTTTTACTTGCGGAGCCTGTATTGCAACGTCTGGCGTTAAGGCTTCCGTAGGAGCCTTGGCTTCTGTGGTTTTTGAATTTTTTTCTGCTTTTTTCTCACTGCTAACACTCACCGCGCGACGACGTGTCGGAGCGGGTGTCGGTGTTTCTGATGTTACCTCTTTGGAACCGTCAACTTTTTCATCATTTGAACTCATATATTACCTTTTTTGTTTATGAAAATTTTTAAGATGGGAATTAAACCTAATTTATTGAATCAAAACTTTTTGTTAATTATTTTTTTAATCGCCCCGTGTTACTCATCAACTCTCACTCGCTCACAAGACAACTTTACACCTTGATTGCGTGTCATTTATTTACAAGTAACTGCCGTGATAATAAAAAGAACCACCTGAGAATACAATTTCATATAAGATTTATGAAAAGTACCAACCGTCTTTATATTATCTCGTATTTTTTGAGAATAAGCAAGCAGAAAATGGGGGGGCCAGCACAGCAAAAATAACACTTTAAATAAAATTCAACGATTTTATGCTTATAAATTAATTCTATAAGAAATCTTTACGTAAAATTTTATACCGAAATTTTTAAAATTTTCTATCTTCAATAAGACAATTTTTTCATTTGACGTTTGAGTTCTCGCACGATCCAGTTTTCTTTTTCGCATTGTTTGAAATAAAAGCCGGTTTCAAGAGGATCATCTGCCTTTAATATCTCAAAATAATGACACTGACACTGCGTGATATTCAATACCAAGCCGCCGGCAGCAATGAAC
>JACCDI012056427.1_pt1 | contig 10455 bp, 10 predicted proteins | sample 7442791 | NCBI WGS metagenome assembly JACCDI01 (sample SAMN15323434, study PRJNA562643) | freshwater metagenome | isolation source: river surface water | place: USA:Blue River Watershed | collected 2017-08-15
CAGGTAGGCCTGCCTCTTTCCAAAGCTTGGCAATCCATATTGAGGCGCTGGGATCTTTTTCAGATGGCTTGATGACAACGGTATTTCCCGCTGCAATGGCAATCGGGTAGAACCACATAGGAACCATTGCCGGGAAGTTAAATGGGCTGATGATTCCTACAACGCCAAGAGGTTGGCGGGTTGAGTAGACATCTACGCCAGTTGAAACATTTTCAGAGTAGAAGCCTTTGAGAAGGTGCGGAATACCTGTTGCAAATTCAACTACTTCTTGGCCGCGAGTAATTTCACCTAGTGCATCAGAGAGGACCTTGCCATGTTCGCTGGTGATGATTTCAGCGAGCTCACCTTTTCGGTCATTGAGAAGTTCGCGGAATTTAAAAATTATCTGTTGGCGCTTAGCGAGTGATTCATCGCGCCACTTGGGGAATGCATCTTTGGCCGCCTTGATTGCGGCGTTGATTTCAGCCTGATCGGCGAGGGCTACGCGCTTGGTTTCGGTACCAAGGGCTGGGTCATACACGGGAAAAGTTCTGCCAGATTTGCTTACAAATTCAGCGCCATTAATCCAGTGATTGACCGTCGTGCTCATATTTCCCCCTTGATGTAAGACCCTGATAATAGAGGTCAAGTTGCGCTACGCATAAGTCGCATTTAGACTGCGCAACGTTTAAGGGGAGTACCTAGATACAGCTACCTCGTCAATACGGTGTAAAAACCCGGGGCGCTGGCCATGAAAATGGTTAGGAAGACCTTGACCACGTTCATTTCTACGCGAGTCAAGGAGCCTTTTCATGGATGTATCACTACTGGTCTGGTCGATTACAGTCGGAGCAATTCTTCTTCTGATTATTGTCGATCTCTTTACCGTGAGCGCTAAGCCCCACGAAGTTAAATTTAAGGAAGCTGCCGGCTGGTCAATTTTCTACATCGGCATAGCCATCGCCTTCGGTATCTGGGTCTGGAGTCAATACGGTAGCCAGAAGGGCACTGAATACTTCGCCGCATATTTGGTCGAGAAATCTCTCTCCGTAGATAACCTCTTTGTCTTCGTCATTATCTTGGCGCAATTTGCCGTACCAGGGATTTATCACCAGAGAATTCTTCTGATTGGTGTTGTACTAGCTCTGGTTCTTCGTGCAATCTTTATCGCAGTTGGCGCAGCAGCGCTCGCTGCGTTCTCCTTCACCTTCGTGATCTTCGGTGCAATCTTGATTTGGACAGGCGTAGGTCTCTTCAAGCATTGGGATGAAGATCCAGAACCAGGTGACAATAAGTTGGTCAAACTTATGCGTAAGCGAATTGCCATGGTGGACGAATATCACGGCACCAAACTCTTTATTCGCCAGAATGGCAAGCGCTTTGCAACTCCGATGTTTATGGTGATGGTCGCCATCGCATCGACTGATTTGCTTTTTGCACTCGACTCAATTCCAGCTACTTTCGGTGTGACTTCAGAGACCTTCCTTGTCTTCTCTGCTAACGCTTTTGCACTCTTGGGTCTACGCGCGCTCTACTTCCTCGTCAAGGGTCTTCTGGACCGATTGGTCTATCTCTCCCTTGGACTCTCTGTCATTTTGATGTTTATCGGCGTGAAGTTGGTCATTACCTACCTTCACGAACAGTTCGACTCAGTTCCTAAGATTCCAACCTCTATCAGCCTCGGTGTAATCGGTACTATTCTTGTTATCTCCACAGTGGCGAGCTTGGTGAAGACGAAGTCTGATCCATCAGCAAAAGCTCACGCTGGGCGCATAACAGAAGGTCGAGACGATGAAGAGAAGAGTAGTTAAGGGCTGGAAGTTACTGCCTGCTGCTGTTCGCAAAACAATTGTGTTGGTCATTGGATCAACATTTATTGTCACAGGACTACTTCTCGTCGTACTGCCAGGGCCTTTTACCCTGCCTTTAGTAGTACTCGGATTAGTTATTCTCGCCTTGGAATTTGCGTGGGCTGAGTCGATGCTCATCAAGGTAAAGCATCACGGATCTAAAATTAATCCGAAGAAACTCTTTAAGAAGTAACGTCTTTCTTCGCAAACTTGAGAATCGCAAGTGTGTAGAAGATGATTCCTGTCATTGCGCAGTAAGAAGCGCCTCGTATCATCTGGGACCAATCAATAGTGATTGAGAGCGCATCAAACCAGCTGAATGCGTAATGCACGGGCAGCCATTCACGAACTACCCCTAGTGCAGTGATTGCATCCAAGATGTTGAGCAGGATTGAAATTCCTACCGCAACGCCAACAGCTCCCAGTGGCGCATCGGTGCGAACACTGAGATAGAAGGCGAGGCCGGCAACAAAGAGGAGAGAGATTGCTAGATAGCCAGTCATGATTCCGATGCGAGAAAGCGCGACGGCGTTATCGAAAGTTGCTCCCAGTGGTGTTTGTAGAGGTTTCATTCCGAAGGCGATAGCGCCAACAATCCATGCGGAGAGCGGAACCAATAAGACCGCAATGAGCGAGAGCGTCAAGCTCACTTTAATCTTCTGAATCAGTAAACGAGTACGTGGAACCGGAGATGCCAACAGATAACGCAAGGTCGACCATGATGCTTCACTGGCAACGGTGTCACCATTAAAGAGCGCAATTACTGTCACCAAGAGAAATGGTGTTGAAAAATAGATCATAGTTGTTGTGAAATTTGCAGCGCCCAGAGTCGCCAAACCAATCAGATCGGCTGTTCCTGAACCTAATTGTGTTGGCCCACCGCTGTTTCCTGATGGGCCAAATTTCACAGCAATAGCAACCAGAATTGGAAGTGATAGAACGAAAGCATAGGCAAATGCGGTCCGCTTGCGCTTGAGTTGTCGATAGAGCTCGACACGATAGGGAAGAGTCTTCTCCGCTTGGTATGTCATGACGAAGCCTTTCCGATAACGAGATCATCTCCGATAAGTTCGAGGAAGATTTCTTCCAAGCTACGAGACTGACGATTCTTGGTAAGAATCTTCTTCATGGGTCCGAAAGCAATCAATTTTCCGCGGTGCATGAGTACTACATGTGAGCAGGTCTGTTGAACTTCTGCCAATAAATGTGAAGAGACAATTACAGTGCGACCAGTCTTTGCATAATCTTTAAGCACTTGGCGCATTTCCGCGATTTGCTGTGGGTCAAGTCCATTTGTTGGCTCATCTAAAACCAACAAATCTGGCATTCCCAGCATTGCCTGTGCAATAGCAAGGCGTTGGCGCATGCCCTGACTGTATGAACGAACTTTCTTATCAAGAGCTGTACCTAACTTAGTTATAGCAATAACTTCGTCAAGATACTTTTCGCCAGTTCGCCCGATTGATTTCCAATAAAGATCGAGGTTTTCGCGTCCAGATAAGTGAGGTAAGAATCCTGGACCTTCAACAAAGCTTCCTAAATTGGCAAGCGCAGGCGATCCTGGATAGACAGCTTTTCCATCCATGTAAATGGAGCCCTCGGTTGGGAAGATAAGCCCCATCAACATGCGAAGCGTGGTTGTTTTACCAGCGCCATTGGGACCCAAAAGTCCTACAACTTGGCCGCGACTGACTGTGAATGAAAGGTCATCAACTGCGCGATATCCATCCTTATAAGTCTTTGAAAGATTCTCAACTTGAACTAAGAATTCTTCTTCGCGTTCATCAGCAGATGGACGTGGGCGGCGAATATAAATGACCACAACTGCTGCAACCAAGGTAAGTAGCGCCAGGATTGGCCAGAGCCAATTAGCGCCAGAACCAGTTGCTGGGGTAGCTGTAATGACTGGGTATTCAAGTGGAGATAGGGCGGTTACTGAGTAAAAAGCCGGAGCCTTGGGAAGTTCATATCCCTGGTCAGTGCTTGAAATACCAATAGAAACTTTGTCACCTACTGCTGCATCCAGGATTACTGCGGGAAGTGAAACAGTGATGTCTCGGCCTTCTGCTGGAATATTTGTGAGGCGAACCGGAGCAACAATTCCGTTGGGTTGAGAAATTGCACCGCTTGGTGATTTTGTCACAAGTGAGAAGAAGAGAGTTGCATTTCCAGTCGTGCTGGTTACGCGCACCTTAATTCGAGAGGATCCAACAACGGAGATTGGTTCTTTCAGTGGAGCGCTATCTAGAAATCCGCTCTGACCTGGGATAAATGCAGGACTAAATCCTGCGATATTTGAAGCCACTGTCGCTGCCAAGCTGCCAGCCGAACCAATTCCAGGAAGCGCAGAAATTGCACTAGGTATTCCACCTACTGGATATGAAAGAGCAGCTGGCTGGGGAAGTAGGGGGAGTTTTTGAGTTGTTGCTTCAAACGGGAGAGTTTGGGCAGTAAATGATTTGGGAATTACTGTGGAGTCTTGGAGTGAGATGGAGCCATTTGTCTTCGTGAATTGAAAAACCGGGAAAAGAATCTCCTTGTTGAAAAGGTACTTATCAAACCAACGCGAATACTGCTCTTGCAAGTATTTTTTCTCATCGGCTCCACCATCATGTCCTGCGGCGTGCCAGATCATCGCAAGTGGAACGCCATTCTTTTTGAGTTTCGCCGCAGTTTGCGAGCTTTCATTGAGCGGAAAGAGTGAGTCAGCTTGTCCTTGAGATAGCAAGGTCGGGGCCTTAATAGATGACAGGTAAGTAGCTGGAGAAACCGAGCGAAGAAGTTTTCTCTCACTTTCGGTCGGCTGCCCATTAGTCACAGCGCTCTTATATGCAGCGCACCATTCATCTGTGAGCGCACCACATTCACCCAAGTAGGCGCTCTGTAAAGTGGCGAGAGCGAAGAAAGTTCCTGTCCAAATTTTCTTAAATGGGCCCGCATCAGAGATATCCGTGGTCGATTGTGGAAAGAGCGCCTGACTTAAATCGTTCCACGTTATATCGGCAACAACAGCATCAATTCGCTTATCTTGAGAAGCAGTTAAGAGCGCAGCAGCGCCACCATACGAACCACCTGAAATACCTATAACTGGATCTCCAGCGCTTTCTTGCAGAACCTCTTTACGATTGCTCAAATTTGAAATCAAACTTTGAATATCCGCAATTTCGGCGTTAAGTGAGTTCATAGAAATCTGCCCAGTCGATTTTCCGAAACCTCGAGCAGTCCACGTCATCACAACATAGCCACGCTTCTGAAAGGCTTGAGCCTCTGTTGCTACAGAATCTTTAGAACCTCCAAATCCATGAGCTAAGAGAATTGCAGGCGCTGGAGTTTTCTTCGGTAGGTAGATGGTGGTATCGATAAATACACCTGGAGCTGTCGGTAGCGATTTACTTGTGACTTCGGACGCTATCGAGTGAAGCGGAAATAGCGCAGACACAATAAATGCAACTACAACAGCGCGAAATTTCACTGTGCAAAGGTATTGCCTATCTCGACCTGCTGCACCACGAAAGCTTGGGTATTCTCGTGCTATGAAGATTCGGTCAGATATTCGACTAGCGCTTGTGGGTCTAGTCACTATTGTGATTGCAAGTCTTGTAGTGGCTCCACAAGCGGGTGCGGCAAAATCTAAGTTCTACGTCGCAAAGATGGTAAAGGCGCACCTGCCTTCAGCGCCAAATAATGGAACTGATGATTATCGCTGCTTCTTGTTGGATCCAAAGGTTACTGAAGATTCCATCATTAAATCTGTCGAATTTGTTCCACAAAAGAAAAACTATGTTCACCACGCAATTATGTTTCGCGTGACGCAAGCGGATGTCCCTGAAGCGATTGCAGCCGATAAGAATGGGCAGGGCTGGCCATGTTTTGGCGGCTCTGGCCTGGGCTCGATGTTCTCATCGTTTCTCACATCTCCCTGGTTGAGCTCTTGGGCTCCTGGGCGAGGTAAAGATGTCTCCCCAAAGGGGTACGGAATACCTTTTAAGAAAGGTGAGAAGTTAGTTTTGCAAGTGCACTACAACTTACTGGCTGCGAATGGTGGAAAAATTGAAACCGATCAGTCAAAAATAATTATTGAAGCAATTCCTGCCAGAGGAGCGAAGGTAAAGCAGTTACAGGTTGAACTATTTCCAGCCCCCGTTGAACTTGCTTGTCCTGCCGGTGTCACTGGACCCCTCTGTGATCGAAAAAATTCTCTACTCGACTTAGCAGCGCGCACCAGCACAACGAGCGCTTTTGAAGCCGCTGGAATCAACGTGCTCTGCAAGAACGATCCGTTCAATCCAAAACCAAGTTTAATCTCTCGATGCGACAAGGTGATGGATAAGAATCTCACTGTCATTGCTGCTGCACCTCATATGCATTTATTGGGGCGATCGCTCAGACTTATTCTCAATCCAGGTACGCCAAGCGAACAGCTCCTCTTGGATCGCCAAAATTATGATTTTGATGATCAATCCGCAACAGTCTTGAAGAAGCCTGTTAAGGTAAAAGTTGGAGACACTATTCGAGTTGAATGCACTTTTGATCCCACGTTGCGACAAAAATTGCCGGCGCTAAAGAATTTAGAACCGCGATATGTCACGTGGGGAGAAGGATCTTCAGATGAGATGTGCCTTGGGGTTATTGCTGCAACACGCTAGCGATGAGCCCATCTGTAGCACGCTCAATCATTGTTAAAACTTCTTGGTAAGCTTCGATAGTTTCACCCCACGGATCAGGAACTTGGAGGCGCTCTGCCTCGGGTGACGTGGGGTCAATATGAGCGAGCTCTGGATCAAAAGAGCGAAGCATGATGACTTTAGCTCTATCCATTTCGTTACGTGCTCCGTTGAGAATATTGGCTCGATTAGTCAGGTCCATGGGCAGAATCAGATCTGCCTCATCAAAGTAGTTAAGTCGAAACTTACGAGAGGTGTGCCGATAGGAATATCCTGCTGCCTCCCAGGTTTTGCGCGAGAGATGATGTGCATCTTCACCATCATGCCATCCTGAAGTTCCACTGCTGGTTACCTCAAACTGAGGATTTGAAACCTCACGCGTTTTGTTATGTAGGACCGCTGCTGCCATAGGGGATCTGCAGATATTTCCAAGACAGACCATTTCAACCCGAATAACTTCAAGGTTTCGAAGTTGTCGTACATATTCATTCTGCACTAGATGACCATATCCAAAGTTTATGAATTTCTTCTATCATTCCCGATATGAATTCCGCGGTAGTGGTTGAAGAGCTTACTGAAAATCAGTGGCAGCGTTATCGCGATATTCGTTTAGCAGCTCTGGAAAGCGATGGCCACGCCTTCGGAGGAAGTTTGGAGGCAGAGGCGCTGTATTCAGAAGATGAATGGCGTTCCAAAGCTCGACAATACGTTGCGCTCATCGCCTCAGTGGCAAGTGAAGATATTGGAATGATGACTGTCGAAAATCTAAAAGGTGATTTTGGAGCGACCTGTTGGATTGGAAGTTGCTGGGTTGACCCTGAGTACCGACAGCACGGCGCTCTTCGCGCACTATTTGCATACGTTGATTCACAACCAGCAAGTCGCGCATGGGGCACACAAGGTTTAGGGGTGTGGGTTGACAATGAAGTGGCAATTCGAGCCTATGAAAAGCTTGGATTTACAACTAAAGGTGAACCGCAAGAGAGCACGCGCAAACCAGGACTTTTTTATCAGCGCATGATTAGAAAAACGGTTTTATAACTACTCTGCAATATTTTGCAACTGAATCCGATACTGACGCTTTCCAGACTCTAAAACATAGGAGTCATAGAGTTTTCGGGCAGTTTCATTATCGGCATCGGTATTCCAATAAAGACGTGAGCACTTCATTTCAACGGCATAATCTTTTACAAAATCGATGAGCGCTCGTCCTGCCCCATTGCCGCGGACTGCTGGATCTACAAAGAGATCTTCAAGGTAGCAATGTCCATTTGGTGACCACGTTGAGTTTTGCAGGTTGTAAGTCGTAAAACCAATCACTTTTCCATCAGACTCAGCAACGGCACACTTCATATTGAAGTCAGGGTCCATAATCCGCTGCCACGTGCGCTCGGTCTGTTCAGGCGCAACGGAAGTCTTATAAAACTCTAGATAGTCCTGCCAGAGCACGAGCCAACGATCTTTATCTCTCGCTTCAATTGGACGGATTGTGAGAACTAGTTCATTCGCCATGTACCAATCGTAGTGCGCGGATATACCCTTCATCTATGAGTACTCGTGAATATGCAGTTATCACCGGAGCAAGTAGTGGAATCGGAGCGGCAACTGCTCGATTATTAGCTGAAAATGGTTATCACGTCATAGCTGCAGCGCGACGAATAGACAAGCTTCAGGAACTTGCCAAGAGCAATTCAGAAATTGAAGCAATCGTGCTCGACGTCACAAATCAAGAGAGCGTTGATTCACTTGCGGAACATGTGGCAGGTAAGCCTGTCGCAGTATTGATTAACTGTGCAGGTGGCGCTTTCGACTTTGATCCAGTTACTGAGTCAGATCCCGAAATCTGGAAGAAGACTTTTGATATCAACGTCGTTGGTTCAGTTCGTATGGTTAAGGCGCTTACGCCAGTAATGATCGACCATGGACGGGGCCATATTGTGATTATTTCCTCAACCGCTGGGCATCGGGCATATGAAAACGGTGGAAGTTATGTGGCATCAAAATTTGCGGAAACTTCACTTGCAGAAACGCTTCGCCTTGAACTTAATGGCAAGCCGATTCGAGTCACGGAGATTGCACCTGGAATGGTGAAGACAGATGAATTTGCGAAGGTTCGTTTTAGTGGCGATGCAGATCGCGCCGCGAAGGTTTATGAAGGTGTAACGCGTCCATTAACTGCTGAGGATGTTGCTGAATCAATTCGCTGGTCTGTCATGCTGCCCGATCATTTCAATATTGATTCAATGACGATTAGACCTCTTGCACAAGCTGCGCAACACAAGGTTTACCGCCAGCCGCTGTAAAAACTATTTCTGAATCACAACTCGGTACTGTGCAAGGGTTGCATCGCTGGCATAGGCGATTCGAACTCCTGCAGCGCGTGATGCCTGCAACCCTGTAACAATCTGCTCTGTTAATACTTCACCGGGAGCAACTACAGCTACACCTGGAGGATAAGGCGCGATTAAATCTGCCGAAATTCTTCCGATAGCTTGATCGGCGCTTACCATTTCTGTCTTTGCAAAGTAGGCATCACGCATTGAAGTGGCTTTTTGGGGAACGACTGACCAACTGAGCGCCGTTGCGCTCTCGCGTCGTTGTTCCTGCCGCTTCTTCAAAATAGGAATGAGCACATCAGCCAAGTGTTCAAAGTCTGCAGCGGTGTCAGCAATCGTTGCCAAGAAGACGATGGTGTCGCGATCTGCCATTTCGACACGGATGCCCTTCTTCTGAAGGTCTTCCTCAATTTCAACGCCCGATGCACCTAATTGCTGCACACGTAGGACCAACTTTGAAGGATCGAATCGTCCAGCAGGAAAATCACTGGGGTAGAGAAAGATTGGTAGTGGAAATTCAGCTTGCACCGTCTCTTTAAAGCGATGGATATTGTCAAGAAGTAGATCAATAAGTTCTTCGCCACGAGTCTGTAGCAGAGCGCGCACACCATCTATAGATGCAAGTGGCGCACCCGCCGGAGAAGTTGTGTGAGTAGTTTCAAAGCTTTGCTCGAGTCTTTCAGCGCTCAGCAAATTGGTGCGAGCTAGCAAAAGTGCAGATGCGCTGTAACCGGGCAGCGCCTTATGTGTACTAGTGATGAGGGCATCGGCGCCTAATTGAAAAGCGTGCTTTGGTAACTTCGGATGGAAACCGAAGTGGCCACCCCATGCTGCATCGAAAATAACTGGAACTTTTTCCTCGTGAGCTGCCTTAATTAAAACTGGTAAATCTGAGATAGTTCCAAGATAGCCTGGTTCGGTCAGCAATACCGCGATGGGTTTTTCGGCAAGCGCTTTTTTGAGTTCTGCGATTCCAATGCCGATTGGTACTCCGGTAGCTCCATCAATTTCTGGAGTCATCCAGATTGGCTCGAGCCCAGCAAGGACAAGTGCACTGAGTACGGAACGATGCGCAGTTCGTGAGACTGCAACCTTGTCGCCAGGTTGGCCAAGCGCAAAAATTATGGCTTGATTGGCGTGAGTTGATCCGCCAGTAGAAAAACGAGCGTAATCAGCTCCCCAGAACTTCGCAGCCAAATCTTCTGCTTTTCTCAAAGTCTGATTTGTTAATTTAATTTCATCCAATCCGCCATAGAGCGGGGTATCGGAGTCGACGATTGCTCCGAGGTCAGCATCAAGCGCGCTTGTTTTCTGCTTATGTCCCGGAATTGTGAATGGTGTTCGAGCCTGCTCAAAGTATGAAAGATAGGCATCCAACAACGGTGCGCTCTTTCGCAGGTTACTCATGTGGCAAGCCTAACTTGTACTAAGCGGTATGACGGCTCGCGCAAACTTTGTAGGGGCTTAGAATTAAGACTATGACAGCACAGGATCCTCTCCCGCAATCACGCCATCTGGCCACTGAGATTCCAGGGCCACTTTCAACTGCAGCGATGCAGCGTCGTAAAGAGGCAGTCTCTGGGGGACTAGGAACCGCGTTGCCAGTCATCGTAAAGCGCGCACAAG
>JACCDI010971380.1_pt1 | contig 10454 bp, 9 predicted proteins | sample 7442791 | NCBI WGS metagenome assembly JACCDI01 (sample SAMN15323434, study PRJNA562643) | freshwater metagenome | isolation source: river surface water | place: USA:Blue River Watershed | collected 2017-08-15
CCAAGACCGCGGCGCAGACGATCAGCGTCACACTGAGTGCGGCCTTGGTTACGGGCGAGACGGTGTAGGTGTCGCTGGACAACGGAAGCACTTGGACAGCGGCAAGCACAACGGGCACGAACTGGAGCCTGACGGGTCAGACGCTCACGGCCAGCAACACCTTGAAGGTGAAGGTGACCGATTTGGCGGGCAATGATGGGGCGGTCTCGAGCCAGGCCTATGTGCTGGACACGACTGCACCGACGGCGACGATCAGCACGGTGGCCTTCGGCACGGACACGGGCTCGAGTTCAAGCGACTTCACCACCAGTACCGCAGCGCAGACGATCAGCGGCACGCTGAGTGCGACCTTGGGCACGGGCGAGACGGTGTATGTGTCGCTGGACAACGGAAGCACCTGGACGGCGGCAAGCACAACGGGCACGAGCTGGAGCCTCGCGGGTCAGACGCTCACGGCGAGCAACACCTTGAAGGTGAAGGTGACCGATTTGGCGGGCAATGATGGGGCGGTGCTGAGCCAAGCCTATGTATTTGACACCACCTCACCAACCGCAACCTTGACGACAACCGCTGCGCCAAGCACCGGCAATGCGACGGTTCGGAGCAGTGAACTGGGCACAGCGTATTTGGTCAAGAGCACCTTGACACAGCCGACAACCTGGGCCGCGTTAACGGCTCTCGAGACAGCCAATGACACGAGCGTGAACAGTGTATCGATCAGTACAGCCAACTCAGATACCGCCTTGAGCCTTGCTGGTCTTCTTGATGGCATCTATAGCTTGTACACCGTTGATGTGGCAGGCAACTTGTCTTCTGCATCAGCCAGTACCTTCACGGTGGACTCGATTGCGCCCACGGCGACCCTGACGGCTGATACTGCAGCAAGCACCGGCACCGCGACGGTACAGAGCACCGAATTGGGCACAGCGTACTTGGTCAAGAGCACCTTGACACAGCCGACAACCTGGGCCGCGTTAACGGCTCTCGAGACAGCCAATGACACGAGCGTGAATAGTGTATCGATCAGTACAGCCAACTCAAATACCGCCTTGAGCCTTGCTGGCCTGCTTGATGGCACCTACAAGCTCTACACTGCAGACGCTGCTGGCAACCTGTCTGCTGCATCAACCAACACCTTCACGGTGGACTCAACTGCACCCACTGCAACGCTCACTACAGGCTCAGGCGCGAATTCAGGCAACGCCACAGTCAGCAGCACCGAATTGGGCACAGCCTATCTGGTCAAAACCGGGGGGCCTGGAACCTCTGTGACGGTCTCCAACGTGGCCAGCATCACCAACGCCGATGGCGCGAGATGGAACAGTGTGACCATCGATGCCGTTAACACCTCAAAGAGCCTCAGTCTGGAAGGGTTGGCCGACGGCACCTACACACTGTACACAGCGGACGCTGCTGGCAACCTGTCTGCCGCGTCTACCAATAAATACTCAGTCATTGGCGGGACGATCTCGCTTGGAAATGGCAACGGGCAATTGTTGGGTGGTCTGCAAGTTGAGGGCAAATGGTATTACTACTGGGACAAAGACGGCAATGGTGCGGCGAATGACACGATGACCATGGATGCACTAGAAACCATCATGAAAGGAAGCTCCACAGGTACTGTGGTCACCGAGACCAACAACACCTTCACCCTGAACGGCCTCACCTTGGCTCTGCCAACCCGAGGCACATCAAACGGATGGGGGTATCAACCCAGTACAGCTTGGAGCAGCGCAACGAATGGCGCTGATACCGCCACCAATTCAAACACCACATACAACGATTACATGGCCATTTGGGACTACTTGAATGGAAGCACTGTGGGAGGTGCAACCAATGGAAGTGGCGGAACTTACTCTGGTCAGAATGCTACTTTGCCCAGCAACTGGACAAACGCTTCAAATCCTAACTTTTGGAGCTCGACTCCTGGCAATTCGGGGACCCACGGTATGGTCAATCCAAACGTTGGCTACTACGAAAGCCTGAATGATGCCGGCTACAGTGGGAATGTCTTATTTCAGGTTCTTTGAGTCCCGCCGCCATTGCCATGGCGGCTACCAAATGCTCAAGCGCACAGGCTCAGGTCTTCACGCTTCGCCTGAGTAAGCTCGACGCCACCCCGCTGGCCACGATGACGGCCATCCCCGTCCAGGCCAGCCAGGGGATGGTCTCGTCAAACCACAGCCACCCAAAAAGGGCGGCGTAGATGATGCCGCTGTACTGCAAGTTGGCCACCAGCAGGGTCGCCCCTTGCGAGTAGGCGCGCGTCATGCACAGCTGGCCCAGCGAGGCCAGCAGGCCCATGGGCAGCAGCCACAAGGTGTGCCAACCCGCCCAGGGCGACAGGCCATGGATGGCCACGGCAATGAGGCCTGCTGCCACGGTGCTCATGGAAAACCAAAACACGGTGCGGTCATCGGGCTCGCCCACCGCGGCCAGGGCTTTGACCTGCAAATAGGCAAAGGCCGCCACAAAGCCTGACATCAGCCCCACGAATCCGGCGAAGGCCTGATTGGCCTCAAACGTGGGTCGCAAGACAAGGATGGCGCCGACAAAGCCAATCACCACGGCAAGCAGCCGTGGCAAGTGCCCCTGCCAGTGCCGGGAGCCCTGCCACATCGCGCTGCCCACCACAAAGGCGCCCACCCACACGCTGCTCATGTAATTGAGGGTGGTGGCGGTGGCCAGGGGCAAATGAACAATGGCATACATCCACGCGCCCAGTGAGGCCACGCCCACTGCGCTGCGCCAGGCATGCATGCCCAGATACCGGGTGTGAAGGCCAACGCCGTGGTGCTTGGCCAGCCCGAACATGAAGATGGCGCTGACCAGACCCCGGTACATCACCAGTTCAGAGGCGGAGAAATGGGCGGATGCGGCCTTGGCGCAGACCCCCATGAGGGTGAAGAGCAAGCCGGCCAGCAGCATCCAGGCGGCGGCCATGGATCACAGACTCAACTTGCGTCGATACCACTCGTGAAAATGAAGCATGCCGTCTTCCATGGGGCTTTGGTAGGGACCCACCTCGTTGTCGCCGCGCTTCATGAGGGCGAGGCGACCTGCATCCATGCGCTCGGCGATTTCGTCGTCCTCGATGCACGTCTCCATGTAGGCCGCGCGCTGGGCCTTGATGAATTCGGGTTCAAAGGCAACGATTTCTTCGGGGTAGAAGAAGGCCACCATGTTCAGGGTCTCGTTGACCGACACCGGATGCAAGGTCGAGACGGTGAGCACGTGCGGATACCACTCGACCATGATGTGCGGGTAGTAGGTGAGCCAAATGGCGCCTTGCTTGGGCGGCTCGCCATTGCGGTAGTTGAGCAGCACCTCTTGCCAGTGCTGGTAGACCGCGCTGCCCGAGCGCTGGAGTTGGTTGGCCACGCCCACGGTTTGCACCGAATATTCGTCGTGGAACTGCCACGACAGGTTGTCGCAGCTCACGAAGTTGCCCAGGCCCGGATGGAAAGGACCAACGTGGTAGTCCTCGAGGTAGACCTCGATGAAGGTCTTCCAGTTGTAGTGGCAGGTGTGCAGTTCCACATGACCCAGGGCAAAGCCGTCAAAGCTCAGGTCCTTGGCCACGCTCATGTGGGTGAGGTCGGCTGCGATGTTGCGACCGTTGTCTTCAAAGAGCAGGCCGTTCCATTCCTGCAAGGGGTAGGTTTTGAGGTTGAGGCAGGGGTCTTGTGCAAAGTGCGGCGCACCCAGGAGCTGGCCTTGCTGGGAATAGGTCCAGCGGTGCAGGGGGCACACGATGTTGCCGCCCATGCCCAGTTGGGGGTCTTTGAGGTTGCCCTTGCCCTTGAGCATCACCGCTTGGCGGTGACGGCAGACGTTGGAGACCAGGATCACGCCCTGTTCGGTGCGGACCAGGGCTCGACCTTCGTTTTCCTGGGGGAGGGCATAGAAGTCGCCCACTTCGGGGACGCTGGCGGCATGACCCACATAAAGCGGCCCCTTGCGGAACAAGGTATCGAGCTCTCGTTTGAAGAGAGCTGGGTCGAAATAGCTGTCAACGGGAAGTTGGCTGTGCGCCTGCTGCAGTTGAAGACTTAAATCAGACATGAAAGCACCTGACCTAAAGACTCCCCACAGGGAGAGACAAGAAAGCCTGGCGGGTAGCCAGGCCGTGGAGCGGGGATTCTACCCTCGCCCTTTTGAAGGCCTGCCTGTGTAGGGCTGATCCACATCAGGCGTCAGGTTTTCCCTAGGGGTCCACCCTAGAATGGCCCAATGAACCAACCCCAAGACCCCTCTTTGCCCGTGCCAGCCTCGTATGAGGCGGCGGTGTCGGAACTCGAAAAGCTGGTCAGCCGCATGGAGTCCGACCAATTGCCCCTGGACGAATTGCTGGCGGGTTACCAGCGGGGGCAGTACCTGCTGGACTTTTGCCGTGAGCGCTTGGCCGAGGTGGAGGCCCATTTGCAGCGGCTGGATGAGGACCGCAGCAAGGGGGCCAAGGCGTGAGTGACCCAGGCTTTGCTCAGTGGCAAGCGCGGGAGCTGGCTCGCATCGAGGCCATGCTGACCCAGGCCTTGGCCGCCCAGGACCCTCAGGATTTGATGGCCGCCATGCGCCACGCCGTGCTGGACGGTGGCAAGCGGCTGCGCCCCTTATTGGTGCTGGCCACCGCCCAAGCCGTCTGGGGTGCCCGCGCTAGCGTGCCCGACTGGGCTGATGGCCTTGCCCTGAGGGCGGCCTGCGCGGTGGAACTCATCCATGCCTATTCCCTGGTGCACGACGACATGCCCTGCATGGACAACGATGTGTTGCGCCGTGGCAAGCCCACCGTGCATGTGGCTTTTGGCGAGGCCACGGCCTTGCTCGCTGGCGACGCGCTGCAAACCCTGGCGTTTGAGCTGTTGGCGCCCCAAGCCGACCCTGCCGAGCCCACGGTGGCGCTGGCCTGCGTGTCGGTGCTGGCCAAGGCCTCGGGCCATGTGGGCATGGCGGGTGGGCAGGCGATTGACTTGGCCAGTGTGGGTCAGCTCATCGATGCCAGTCGGCTCAAGCGCATGCATGACCTCAAGACCGGCGCCTTGCTCAGAGCCAGCGTGGCCATGGGGGCGATTTGCGCCCAGTGCGCCCCCCAAGAGCGTGCGGCTTTGTCGGCCTGGGGCGATGCGCTGGGCTATGCCTTCCAGGTGGTGGACGACATCCTGGATGTGACCTCCACCACCGATGTGTTGGGCAAGACGGCGGGCAAGGACGAAGCACACGACAAACCCACAGTGGTCAGTACTTTGGGTTTGGAGGGTGCAAAAGCCTTGGCGCAGACCCTGCACCAGCAAGCCCATGCCGCATTGGGCCAATTGACCCTCGCGCCAGGGCATCACTTGGGCACGATCACCGATTGGGTGATCCACCGAATAAACTAAACCACCATGACCTCACACCTGTTGTCCACCGTGGATTCGCCCGCCGATGTGCGCCGCATGTCGCGCGATCAGCTCAAGCAGCTCGCCCGCGAATTGCGCGACCACGTGCTGCACAGCGTGGCGCAAACAGGGGGCCACCTGAGCTCCAATCTCGGCACGGTCGAACTCACCATCGCCCTGCACCATGTGTTTCACACGCCCGATGACCGCATCGTCTGGGACGTCGGTCATCAGACCTACCCCCACAAAATCCTCACCGGGCGGCGCGATCAGATGCCCGGCCTGCGCCAGCTCGGGGGCATCAGCGGCTTTCCGCGCCGCGAAGAAAGCCCCTACGACGCCTTTGGCACCGCCCATTCATCGACCAGCATATCGGCGGCACTGGGCATGGCCGTGGCGTCGCGTCAGCTGGGGGTGGACCGCCATTGCATCGCGGTGATTGGCGACGGCGCCATGACCGCAGGCATGGCGTTTGAAGCCATGAACAACGCCGGGGTGGCCGATGCCAACCTGCTGGTCATCCTCAATGACAACGACATGTCCATCAGCCCGCCCGTGGGTGCGCTCAACCGCTATTTGGCGCAGCTGCTCAGCGGCGGCTTTTATGCCACGGCCAAAGAGGTGGGCTCGCAGGTCTTGCGCAATGTGCCGCCCCTGTTCGAGTTGGCCAAGCGCTTTGAACAACAGGCCAAGGGGCTGGTGCTGCCCGCCACCTTGTTCGAGAAATTCGGCTTCAACTACGTTGGCCCCATCGACGGGCACGACCTCGACACCCTGATCCCCACGCTGCTCAACCTCAAGGACCGCAAAGGTCCGCAGTTCCTGCACGTCATCACGCGCAAGGGCAGGGGCTATCAGCAGGCCGAAGAAGATCCCGTGACCTATCACGGACCCGGCAAATTCGACCCGGCGGTGGGCATTGTTCCCGCCACCAAGCCTGCGGCCAAAACCTTCAGCCAGGTCTTTGGCGACTGGTTGTGTGACATGGCTGCGGCTGACCCCAAACTCGTGGCCATCACCCCAGCCATGCGCGAAGGCTCGGGCATGGTGGAGTTCCACAAACGATTCCCCGACCGCTATGTCGATGTGGGCATTGCCGAGCAACATGCCGTGACCTTTGCCGCAGGCTTGGCCTGCGAGGGTTTGAAGCCCGTGGTGGCGATTTATTCCACCTTCTTGCAGCGGGCCTATGACCAGCTCATTCACGATGCGGCCTTGCAGTCCTTGCCCATGGTCCTGGCGCTGGATCGGGCGGGCATTGTGGGGGCAGACGGTCCCACCCACGCGGGGCTGTATGACATTGCCTTTTTGCGCACCGTCCCCAAGGTCAGCATTGCCTGCCCCTCTGACGAGCGCGAATGCCGCCTGTTGCTCACCACCGCCCACCACATGGATCACCCCGTGGCCGTGCGCTACCCGCGCGGCGCCGGCGTGGGGGCACCCAGCAACGAGCCTTTGCAAACCGTGGAGGTGGGCAAGGGCGTTGTGCGTCGTCAAGGCAAAGGCATCGCCATCCTGGCGTTTGGCACCTTGTTGCATCCCGCGCTGGAAGCGGCTCGCTCGCTCGACGCCACCGTCGCTGACATGCGCTGGGCCAAGCCCCTGGATGTGGACTTGATCCGTGAACTCGCTCAAACCCACACCGCCTTGGTCACGGTCGAAGAAGGTGCGCTCATGGGGGGTGCGGGCAGTGCGGTGCTGGAAACCCTGCAAAGCCTGGGCTTGAACCTGCCCGTGCTGTGCCTGGGCGTGCCCGATGTGTTCACCGCGCACGGTGACCCCAAGGTCTTGTTGCAGCAATTGGGCCTGGATGCCCATGGGATCTTGGCCAGCATCGAGGCACGATGGGGTGCGTCTTCGGCCACGCCCAAAGCCGAAGGCTCGGTGCTCAAGCGGGTGGTTTGAAATCCACTCACAAGCCCTTGCGGGTGTGGGGCTTTTCACAGGGGTAAACCCCCAAAGTGACCTGCGCTTCATTTCTTAGAATGCGCCCACCAAACCCATTGGTTTTTTTTGGAGAATTAATATGGATCGTCGTTCCCTTGTCAAAGGCGCTGGATTGGCCAGTGTCCTCGCTGCCGGTGTGGCACCCGCTGTGGTTCACGCCAACGAGAAAATTCGCTGGCGCTTGACCTCAAGCTTCCCCAAGTCGCTTGATACCTTGTTCGGGGTCAACGACGTGTTTGCCGCCCGCGTGCGCGAGATGACCGGTGGCAACTTCGAGATCAGCACCCACGCCGCTGGTGAAATCGTGCCCGCATTCGGCACGGTGGACGCGGTCAAGGACGGCACGGTCGAAATGGCCAACACCGCCCCTTACTACTACTTCGGCAAGGACGAGACCTTTGCCCTGGGTTGCGCCATCCCCTTCGGTCTGAACTCCCGCCAGATGACGGCCTGGATGTACGACGGCAACGGCTTGAAACTCATGCGTGAGTTCTATGCCAACTACAACATCGTCAACTTCCCCATGGGCAACACCGGCTCGCAAATGGGTGGCTGGTTCCGCAAGCCCATCAAGTCCCTGGCCGACTTCAAAGGCACCAAGTTCCGCGTGGGCGGTTTTGCCGGCAAAGTGGTCGAGCGCATCGGCGGTGTGCCCCAGAACATCCCCGGCGGTGAGATTTACCAAGCCCTCGAAAAAGGCACCATCGATGCCGCCGAGTGGGTCGGTCCTTACGACGACTACAAACTGGGCTTTTACAAAGTGGCCAAGAACTACGCCTATCCGGGCTGGTGGGAAGGCGGTCCCCAGTTGGACCTGCACATCAACATGAAGGCTTTCAATGGCTTGTCCAAAGAGTACCAGGCCATCATCAATGCCGCTGCGGCCTATGCCCACGTGGACATGCAAGCCAAGTACGACGCTCGCAACGCACAGTCGCTCAAGACCCTGGTGGCCAACGGTGCCAAGCTGTTTGCTTTCCCCAAGGACTTGATGGATGCCGCGTTCAAGCAGTCCATGGAGCTGTACTCCGAAATCTCTGCCAAGAACCCGAACTGGAAAAAGGTCTACGAAGACTACTCCGCCTTCCGCAAAGACGCCAACCTCTGGTTCCGTTTCACCGAGGGCACCTTCGACCGCTTCATGCAATCGGCCAAGCTCTGATCTTCGCAGGCTTCGTGCCCACACAACCGAGGCTCAGGCCTCGGTTTTTTTTTGCCTGTCCTGCCCCAGGGTTGACCCACTCGACTCAAAGACAATGCGCGCATGGATTCACCGGATGCACTGACCCATTCGCTGCACTTGCTGTTGAACGCCGATGCGGACCTCTTGCGCATCGTGGGGCGTTCGTTGTCGGTGAGCCTGACCGCGACCGCTTTGGCCACGGTGCTGGGCATGTCAGCCGGTGCATGGCTGGGCATACGGTCGCTGGGGCGTTGGCGGTGGGTGTTGCCCTTGCTCAATACCCTGCTGGCCTTGCCCTCGGTGGTGGTGGGCTTGCTCATTTTTTTACTGCTCAGCCGTTCTGGTCCCTTGGGACATTTGGGCTGGCTTTATTCCTTTGAGGCCATGGTCATGGCTCAAACCGTCTTGCTCTTGCCCTTGGTGATGGCGCTCACCCGCCAATGGATACATCAGGCCGATGTGGCCTGGGGCGAGCAATGGGTGTCCTGGGGCGCCGGTCCTGGCCTGCGTTGCTTGTTGCTGGTGTGGGAGACGCGTTGGTCCTTGCTCACCGTGGTGATCACCGCTTTTGGGCGTGCGGTGTCCGAGGTTGGCGCGGTCATGATCGTGGGCGGCAACATCGATGGCTTCACCCGCGTGATGACCACGGCCATTGCCCTGGAAACCAGCAAGGGCGATGTGCCCTTGGCCCTGGCCTTGGGAGCAGTGCTGCTGAGTGTGGTGCTGGTGTTGCACCTGCTGCTGGCGGCACTCACCCGGCGAGTCACAAACTCGGCGGTCACGGTGCCCACGGGGGCCTGGTCATGAGCTTGATGCGGTGTGAGGGCTTGGGTTGTTGCCTGTCTCGGCACTGGGTGCTCAGGGGCATCGACCTGCGCGTGCAAGCGGGCGAGCGCATCGCCCTGGTGGGTGCCAATGGCTCGGGCAAAACCACGCTCCTGCGCGCCTTGCATGGCTTGCAGGCCTTGGAGGAAGGTCGCATCACCTGGATGGCGCCCACCCGACAAGCCATGGTCTTTCAACGCCCGCACATGATGCCTGCCCGCGTGCGTCAGCAAGTGAGCCTGAGCTTGTGGCTGGCGGCCAAGCCATTGCAGCGCTGGCCTCTGGGTTGGGTTGCAGACGCCTGGGCTGCCTGGCAAGCTGTCAGCGAACAGACCGAGGGCGTGCTGCACCAAGCCCACTTGCACGAGCAAGCGCACCTGCCCGCCCAGGCCTTGTCCATGGGGCAGCGCCAGAGGCTGGCCTTTGCCTTGGCTTTGGCGCGCAAGCCGCAGGTGCTGTTTCTGGATGAACCCACGGCGCACCTGGACCCGCAAGGCAAGCGCGACATGGAAACGCGCATCCGCGAGGCTTGCGAGCCCGATGCCAACGGCGTCAGCCTGACCCTGATCTTCAGCAGCCACAACCTGGGGCAGGTCAAACGCCTGGCCAGCCGGGTTTGGTATGTCGAGCATGGAGCCATCTTGGCGGACTTGCCCACCGAACGATTTTTTGGCGAGGACCTGAGCGTGAGCCACCCCGAGGCGCATGCTTTTTTGAAAGGGGAACGGGAATGATGCTGCGCTGTGCCCACCGAGTTGCGCGTGCCCTGCGATGGGTGGCCTGGGTCATGATCGGCTTGGGGGTTCATGGGGCCATGGCGCAGACCCTGGTCATGGCCTCCACCACATCGACCGAGCAATCGGGTTTGTTCAAACACCTGCTGCCGCGCTTCAAGGCCGACACCGGCATCGAGGTCAAGGTGGTGGCATTGGGCACAGGTCAAGCGCTGGATGTGGCCCGCCGTGGCGATGCTGACCTGGTGCTGGTGCATGACCCCGTGCAGGAGCAAGCGTTTGTCGAACAAGGCCATGGCCTGGTGCGACATGCCGTCATGTACAACGATCTGGTCTGGATCGGACCGGCGTCAGACCCTGCGGGCATTGCGGGCAAGGACGGTGTGC
>JACCDI011366299.1_pt1 | contig 10454 bp, 10 predicted proteins | sample 7442791 | NCBI WGS metagenome assembly JACCDI01 (sample SAMN15323434, study PRJNA562643) | freshwater metagenome | isolation source: river surface water | place: USA:Blue River Watershed | collected 2017-08-15
AACCAGCGCGTTGAGTTCGACGTCAAGAGTGGCGACAAGGGCCCTCAGGCGGAGAACGTAGTGCCACTGGCATAACTTTCCCAAACATCATCTAGACCCGGTGCGCAACATGCGTGCCGGGTTTATTTGCACTCGGAGGGTTAGAGTGCTAAAAATGTATTAGCACTCGTTTATCGAGAGTGCTAAGAACAAGTCTTAGTGCAAACGGGAGAGACCCAAATGGCGAAAATTATTCACTTCAATGAAGAGGCCCGTCGCGGCCTAGAGCGCGGTCTAAACGTGCTTGCTGACACCGTAAAGGTGACCCTCGGTCCTCGCGGACGCAACGTCGTCCTCGAGAAGAAGTGGGGCGCCCCAACCATCACCAACGATGGTGTCTCAATTGCAAAGGAAATCGAGCTATCTGACCCATTCGAGAAGATCGGTGCAGAGCTCGTCAAGGAAGTAGCGAAGAAGACCGACGACGTTGCCGGTGATGGAACCACCACCGCAACCGTTTTGGCTCAGGCTCTAGTCAAGGAGGGCCTACGCAACGTGGCTGCCGGAGCCGACCCAATCAGCCTAAAGCGCGGTATTGACAAGGCATCTGCTGCTGTCACCGAGGCGCTTTTGAAGATGGCAGTTCCAGTTGAGACCAAGGAACAGATTGCTGCGACCGCATCTATCTCCGCTGGTGACTCAACCATCGGTGAGATCATCGCTGAAGCGATCGACAAGGTTGGTAAGGAGGGTGTGGTTACCGTTGAGGAGTCCAACACCTTCGGCATCCAGCTCGAGCTAACCGAGGGTATGCGCTTTGACAAGGGATATGTCTCCGCATACATGGTTACCGACCCAGAGCGTCAGGAAGCAGTCCTCGAGGATGCCTACATCCTGATTGCAAACTCCAAGATCTCCAACATGAAGGACCTCCTTCCTGTTGTTGACAAGGTGATGCAGTCCGGCAAGCCACTTCTGATCATTGCCGAGGACATCGAGGGTGAAGCTCTTGCAACCTTGGTTGTAAACAAGATCCGCGGCATCTTCCGCTCGGTCGCAGTCAAGGCTCCTGGCTTTGGTGACCGCCGCAAGGCAATGCTGCAGGACATCGCGATCTTGACCGGTGGTCAGGTTATCGCCGAAGAGGTTGGTCTAAAGCTTGAGAACACCGACCTAGCGATGCTCGGTCGTGCTCGCAAGGTTGTAATCACCAAGGACGAGACCACAATCGTTGAGGGTGCTGGTGACGCAGAGCAGATCAAGGGTCGCGTCGAGCAGATCCGTCGCGAAATCGGTAACACCGACTCCGACTACGACCGCGAGAAGCTTCAGGAGCGTCTTGCAAAGCTTGCAGGTGGTGTAGCAGTCATCAAGGCTGGTGCAGCTACCGAGGTTGAGCTCAAGGAGCGCAAGCACCGCATTGAGGACGCAGTCCGCAACGCCAAGGCTGCTGTTGAGGAGGGAATCGTCGCCGGTGGTGGTGTAGCACTGCTCCAGGCTGGCAAGGTTGCTTTCAACGACCTAAAGCTCTCGGGTGACGAGGCAACCGGTGCAAACATCGTGAGGGTTGCCATCTCTGCACCTCTCAAGCAGATCGCAATCAACGCTGGTCTCGAGCCAGGTGTGGTAGCCGAGAAGGTGTCAAACCTTCCAGATGGCCAGGGCCTCAACGCCGCGACCGGTGAGTACGTAGACATGCTCAAGGCTGGCATCAACGACCCAGTGAAGGTGACCCGCTCTGCGCTGCAGAACGCTGCCTCTATCGCAGGTCTGTTCCTAACCACCGAGGCTGTTGTGGCTGAGCGCCCAGAGCCTGCCGCAGCACCTGCTGCAGACGCTGGTGCAGGCATGGACTTCTAAGAAAGTCAAAGACAAAGCCGGGGCTTAGGCCCCGGCTTTGTGCGTTAAAGGAACAACCTTTGGTTGGCCTGCTCGATCTCCTGATATTGACTCGCTGCCATCGAGAGAGCTTGGCCAATTTGGCCTAGGCTTTGCTCCAGTGCATCAGCAGAGGTTCGCCACCTGAAAATCAACTCTTGGAAACTTGTCGCTGCCACTCCCTGCCAGCTCTCCTGAAGACCTCCAAGCTGGCCATGAAGATTTGTTACCTCAGTTTGAAGCCTCTGGATGGTTGCCTGAATCGATGAATTAGCTGCGTGAATCCGCTCGCTGTCTACTGTGAAAAATGTCATGCGATGAGCTTGGCTGCGATTGCGACCACTTACTCCCGCTTTCGCTGAAGCTGTGGACTAGACCGCTTTTTGAATGGCTGTGGATGGCAGCGTGAAGGTGAAGGTAGCTCCACCACCGTCAGTTTCAGAAGCCCAAATCTTGCCGTGGTGTGCTTCGACAATCGACTTCGCGATTGCAAGCCCGAGCCCCGAGCCACCGGTGTCTCGATTTCGTGAGTTATCTGCTCTGTAGAAGCGCTCGAAGATCTGCACGCGCAGTGCCTCCGGAATGCCCTCGCCATGGTCAATGACCTTGATGGTGGCTCCCGCTGCATCTGCTGAGAGCTCGAGAGTGATCTCGGATTTCTCAGGTGCAAATCTCGAGGCATTGGTAAGCAAGTTGGTAAGGACCTGTTTGATTCGGTCGGGATCGAATTCAAGCTTGAGTGTATTTGGCCCCGCGTATCTGAAGTTGAGTCCGGGGTGTGCAACCTCGGCGTCCTTGATGGCGAGCTGGCACTGGGTTGCTAGATCAGCGACCTGAGTTTTGAGATTGCCCTGTTCGTCCATGCGAGTCAGGGTCAGCAGGCTCTCAACCAATCCAGTCATGCGAACTGCTTCGGACTCGATACGCTGCATCGCCTCCGCAACATCTTTCTTCTTGCTCAGCGCTCCCATGCGATAAAGCTCGGCGTAGCCGCGAACGGTGACCAGCGGGGTTCTCAGCTCATGCGATGCATCGGATACAAATCGACGCATCTGATCCAGGGTTTTGTCCCTGCCCCTCACCGCACCTTCGATCGAGTCAAGCATCGAGTTCAAGGCGCGATTGAGTCTTCCAATCTCAGTCTTGCCATCTCGTTCGACCAATCGAGAGGAGAACTTTCCGCTTCTAACTGAGGCGGCAGTCCGCTCAACTTCTTTCAATGGTCTAAGTGCGGATGTGATGGTGAGCCAAATACTCAGGCCCGAAAGGACAACAAGAAAGATCCCAAAGCGCCCACCAATTGCGCCGTACTCCTGAATGATTTGGCGATTGGTATTGGTTGGGAGGGCGACCACCACCGAACCCAATGCTCGATCAAGCGGTAGTGCCACCACTCGCCAGGTGTCGTCGCGAAGTCCCTCGCGCTCAACCTGCACCTCAAAAGGGATTCCCTGGGTCGCTAATACCGCAGGTAGCGTCAGCGATGAGAAGTTTGGGACCTCGCGCTGATTACCTGCTGAGCTAACTAACCCCAGGTACTGATTCCCCTCGCTGTCCAAGATGGCGATGTAGTAATCAGATGGCAGCGAGGGGAGTGTCAGTTCACCCTCAGCAACCCTGGCTTCCAACCGAGCAGGATTCTCAGAGCGCAAAGAGTTAGCGGTCGTGACGAGCAGAGTGTCGGTGTTTTGCTGCAGATAGGTGCTCAGTAGAGCTACCGTTCCAGCGCTGGATACAGAAAGTAAAAGGCCGATCAAACCCACCGACAAAGCGGTGAGCTTGGCCCGGAGCGATATGTGCTCCCAAGCTTTCAGTATCCGTTTTTTCATTTAGTTCTTTGGCCCTTTGAGAAGGTAACCAACACCTCGCTTGGTAATGATAAGTGGCTCAGATGAGATTGGATCGAGCTTCTTTCTTAGGTATGAAACGTAGCTTTCAACAATTCCCATTTCGCCGTTGAAGTCATACTCCCAAACGTGATCCAGAATCTGAGCCTTGGTGAGCACCCGGTTCGGGTTCTGAGCTAGGTAGCGAAGCAGCTGGTATTCAGTGGGGGATAGGTCAACCGGGGTGCCGTTTACAGTGACCTCGTGGGCATCCTCGTTCATCTCGAGTTCGCCTACCTTGATCACAGACTCGGCAACCTGGTCCTTGCCGGTTCTGCGCATGATCGCCGAGATGCGAGCCATGATTTCGTCGAGGCTGAACGGCTTGGTGACGTAGTCATCGCCACCGACCGTTAGGCCAGTTACCTTGTCCTCGGTGTCGTCTCTAGCGGTCAAGAACAGGATTGGAGTTTCGATTCCCATCGAGCGAATCTTCTTGGTGACACCAAATCCAGAGACATCTGGCAGCATCACATCAAGCAGCACGATGTCTGGTTGGTTGTCGATTATCTTGGCCACCGCATCGGTGCCATTGTGCGAGGTGATTACCTGGTGACCTGCAAAGCGCAGGGAGGCAGAGAGCAGGTCTCTGATGTTTGGCTCATCATCTACAACTAGCACTTTTAGTGCGGTCATGGCAAAAGTATCTGCCCAATAACTGGAAGATTCCTGAGAGTCGTCTGAACTAAATCAAATCGGAATCAAGAATCTCGTAGCTATACCCCTGCTCCGCCAAAAATCGCTGGCGATTCTGAGCGAAGTCTTGCTCAACGGTGTCCTTTGCCACCAGGGTGTAGAAGCTAGCACTTCTACCATCCTCCTTCGGGCGCAACAGTCGTCCCAGGCGCTGGGCTTCTTCCTGTCTTGACCCAAATGCTCCCGAAATCTGGATGGCCACGGAGGCCTCTGGAAGATCCACTGAGAAGTTCGCAACTTTCGAAACAACCAGCGCTTTCAGCTCACCAGAGCGAAACGCCTGGAAGAGTTCCTCACGCTCTGAGACCGGAGTTTCTCCGGTGAGCTTAGGTAGGCCAAGTGCTGTGGCAACCTGGTCAATTTGCTCGAGGTACTGACCGATGATCAGAGTCGGCTCGCTAGAGTGCTTGCCCAAAAGTCCCTTGATGATTCCGATCTTTGCCTCAGCGGTGGCCGCGATCCGGAAGCGAGTGTCCTGATCTGCGATTGCGTAATCCATCCTCGCCTCATCAGGTAACTGCACTCGGATCTCAAAACACTTGGCTGGAGCGATGTAGCCCTGAGCCTCGATGTCTTTCCATGGGGCATCAAATCGCTTTGGACCAATCAGGGAGAAGACATCAGACTCTCGCCCATCCTCGCGCACCAGGGTTGCGGTTAGACCGAGCCTGCGCCTTGCCTGAAGGTCAGCAGTCATTTTGAAAATTGGTGCGGGGAGCAGGTGGACCTCGTCGTAGACAATAAGGCCCCAGTCCCTGGCATTCAGAAGCTCTAGGTGAGCGAGCTCACCTTTTCGCTTGGTGGTGAGAATCTGGTATGTGGCGATTGTCACCGGAGCGATCTCTTTGCTGGAGCCGGAGTACTCGGCGATGTCCTCTTCCTTGAGCGAGGTCCGCTTCAACAGCTCTGCACGCCACTGCCGAGCCGAAACGGTGTTGGTCACCAGAATCAAGGTGTTGGTCTTGATCATGGACATCGCCGTTGCACCCACTATGGTCTTCCCGGCACCACAGGGCAGCACCACTACACCATTACCACCGAGCTCAAACTTCTTGGCGGCCTCAAGTTGGTATTCGCGCACCTGCCACTGGTCTTGGTTCAGTTCAATAGGCATCGGGGTGCCGGGTGTGAATCCAGCATTGTCCTCTGCTGGCCAGCCGAGCTTGAGCAATTCCTGCTTCAGTTGCCCCCTGGCCCAGTCCCTGACTCGATATCCACCTTCGGTTTCACCCTCTAGAAGGTCGGCAATTTTCCTTGTCGATGCCACCTCGGCCAGGATCGCCTTGGAGTCGGATCGAAGCAGCAGCCCCGCTGCGTCTCGGGAGATAACCAGTCGTCCAAAACGAGAGATGGTCGACTCGATTTCCTGCGCCACACCCTGCGGAACTGGAAACTTGGAATAGCGGTTTAGCACGCCCAAGATAAAACTCGCATCATGCCCAGCGGCCCTGGCGTTCCAAAGTCCGAGCTTGGTGACTCGATAGGTGTGCACGTGCTCCGGAGCTCTCTCTAGCTCTGCGAAGATGGCCAATTCATGACGGGCGATGTCCGCATTGGGGTGATCGGTTTCGAGCAAGACCGTGCGGTCCGATTGCACGATCAATGGTCCCAAAGACATCCCCCTAGCTTATGCGAGCCAGATAGAAGTTATTCGGGATAGCGGGAGGGTGATCTCAGCCTGCTTAGCGGTGTCCCGACCTCGAACCCTCGAACCCGCGATGCCAAGAGGTTCGATTAGGTGCTCTTTCTCGCTACCGTCCGGATAGCTAACCCTGAGGGCAACCTTGAGCTTGTTTTTTAGGGCAAATTGCAGTTGCCTGGTTACGTCATCGCCCGACAGCTCCTCGGCCTCACGATTCATGATCGCCATTGCTAGCTCGAGATAGTCGCGATGAACCTGGTCAACTTCGAGTGCAGTTGCCCTGGGGTTTAGAACGCATTCAGACTCGTCTACTCTGATCGCAACATAGCCACAGGCTCGAAGATTCAAGTACACAATTTCCGCATCTAGGCGAGTGACCAACCCATCACCCCTGGCCTCGAACATCAGTGGCCGCAACAACTGCTCGCCAAGGATTTGCCTCAGCAGAATCTGGTCCTCACACCGAACCAGAGACCCCGAACCCAGGTCGGAAATCTTTATCGATCCGAAACGGTCCTGAGCCTCCGCCAAGAGATACTCAACCGGCTGTGGGATGGGTTGAATGCTTCTTTCCAAGACGGACCGAATCTCTGACAAGGTCATTCCAGATTCCAGGGCATGCGAGATAGTCAGGTTGCTAATTCGAAATCGAGATGCCAGTCCCAGATCTTCGGCCTGAGCGATGACGTCCAGCAATCTGTGCAGCTTCGCCGAAATAGGGCCCAGGGTCATTAGCGACAAATCTCCCTGGACCACAAACCGCTCGCTGGTTTCTGGTAGCTGAGTCTCAATCCAATTGCCATCAAGCGAGAACAATTCGGCAGTTGGTCTCTGATTCTCGGTTAGCCCAAGAATCTCTGCGAATTTCAAAAGTAGATACTGATTTGGGTCTGCTAGGGGGAAAGCCTTTTGCAGCTGAGGCAAAAGCTCTTCGTCGGAGAGTTCCAAGTTTGGAAAGTCAACAACATTTTTGGCAAGCTCTAGCCAACGTTCTTTGTTGTCCTGCTCCAGCCAGCCAAATCCCGCTCGGGTCGCGTGAATTCGATCTAGTGCTTGGTGAATAAATCCACAGCTAACCCCGAGTTGATAGACCAGCTGCACCTGTGGGCCCGAAAGCTTTAGGGTGTCGCCGATCTCTCTGGCATCCGGAGCCCGCAGCCCGGCCTTGACCGGGGTAATCAGGCGCTTTTCGAAACTGAATAGCAGTTCTGTCATTGCCAATAGCGTTTGATAGGCACTCAGCCCAGCTCCGTGCCCAGACTCCAGCGAACCTTGAAAAGGAATTGGCTGTAATTGCAAGGCCAACGACTTTGCGTCTTCAAAAACTTGCTCCGCAGCCAACAGGTTGCCTCGAAGCGAATCGGTGGCAAAACCGTTTCTAAGGTTTTCCAGATCGGCAGCGCTTAGTGAGCGAATTCTTTTTTCAAGCTCTCGCCTAGTGAGCAAGGCCTTGGCTAAATCAAGTAGGTCAGTTACCTGTTCATTGCCTTGAAGGTATTTGGCAATGCCCTCAGGGCCCTTGGCCCTGAGTAGCTCAGAGAGTGCTAGTAGGTCACTCAACTAGTTCCGGTTCTCTTTGCCGCGCCTAATTACCGACAGAACCAGCAACACGATGATCAGGAAAAACCCGACCGGAAGACCAATGAGCGGAAGCTGAACAATTAGCGGAGGGATCGTCTTGGCCTCAAACAAAGCAGAAAGCAAAGTGGCGAATATTGAAAGGATTGAGACTGCAATCAAGACGGTCGCGGTGTACGCCAAACCGGTTTCTAGTCGCATGCGATTTCTTTCGGCCATCTCATAACTTTACCTTTCGGTTACACTTATCGCCGTTCCAAGGAAAGTGGTGATCTATGCCAACCGGCAAAGTTAAGTTCTTCGACGATGACAAGGGCTTCGGCTTTATTGCAGGCGATGACGGCAGTGAGGTGTTCTTGCACATCTCTGCGCTGCCTGCCGGCACCTCCACTATCCGCCAGGGAACTCGAGTTGAGTACGGCATCATCGATGGCCGCAAGGGTGCTCAGGCACTGAGCGTTCGCATCATCGAGGTCCCGACTCTGACTGCTGTGAACCGTAAGCCGGCGGAAGATTTGGCAATCATTACTGAGGACCTGATCCGTCTGCTGGACCAGATCGGTGGAAACCTAAAGCGCGGTAAGTACCCGGAGGCCACCCACGGTCGCAAGGTTGCTCAGCTGCTTCGCAAGGTAGCAGACGAACTTGAAGGATAAAATGGCCGCCGCGCAAGCGGTATTGGCTGAGCTTGCCGAACCCGGTTCGGTTGGTCAACACCTTGGCGAGTTCGAGGTGGCAAAAAACGCAATCGAGCTGAGGTTTGACTGCACTCTGCGTGGTTACAAGAACTGGTATTGGTCCGTGGTCTTCACGCAGGTCGATAAGCGCAAAGAGGCAACCATTTCCGAGGTCCAGCTCCTAGCCGGAGAAGGTGCCCTGCTGGCCCCTGCCTGGGTGCCATGGGCTGAGCGACTAGCCGAGTTTAGAAAGCAACTTCGCGAGTCAGGCCGAGCGGCAACCGATGCCGAGGCCGATGAGCTAATCAGGGATATGACCTCAGCGTTTGGGAATCATGGTGAGGCCCAGGAGTCCGAGGGCAATGCCGACCAGGGCAGTGTGAAGCCACCACTGAAGACCCGCGTTCGCCAGCGCAGGATAAAACGCGCCGAGGATGGCAAGGACGATAACCCAACCGAGGGTGATCAATAAAACCAACTTCCGAGTATTCACCTGAGCAGGCTCGGGGTTTTCTTTGCGGTCGGCAAACTTCACAAAGAGTTTCATTACATCCGCTCCAAAACGAAGTCGATGCAGTTGATCAGCGCCTTCACATCCGAAGGGTCGGTTGACACGAAGGTGGCAACTCGCAATTGGTTTCGTCCGAGTTTGCGATAGGGGTCGGTGTCCACCACTCCGTTTTCACGAAGGATCTTCGCCACCTTCGCGGCATCGACACTCTCGTCAAAGTCGATTGTGACCACAACTTGAGAGCGGTGTTCAGGGTTTGAAACGAAGGGCCGCGCAAGCTTGTGAGCATCGGCCCAGGCATAAAGCAGATCCGAAGACTCCCTAGTCCTGGCACTTGCCCATGTGAGACCGCCCTGGGAGATCATCCACCTAATCTGGTCGTTCAACAAGAACAGCGTGGCGATTGCAGGGGTGTTCAAGGTTTGATTCAGCCTGGAGTTATCCAGCGCAATTTTGAGGCTCAGGAACTCTGGGATATAGCGGTCGGAAGCCGCTACCTGTTCGATTCGCTCGATGGCCTTGGGGGAGACCAGGGCAAGCCAGAGTCCACCGTCTGAGGCAAAGTTTTTCTGCGGAGCAAAGTAGTAAACATCGGTTTGTGATAGATCGAACTCAACTCCACCTGCAGCACTGGTGGCATCGGTGAGCATGAGGGCGTCTGAATCGCCCGCGATGCGCTTCACCGGGGTAATCACACCCGTTGAGGTTTCGTTGTGGGGGTAAACGTAGAGATCAACTCCAGGTTCAGGGTAGAGCTCGGCCCGGGAGCCCGGCTCTGACTTCACTACCGTGGGGGCCTCGAGCCAAGGAGTGGTGAGTGCGGATGCAAACTTCAAGCCAAACTCACCGTGCACCAGAGCCTGTGCTTTTCTCAGGGCCAAAGAAAAGGCCGCTGCATCCCAGAAAGCCGTGGAGCCACCGTTACCAAGGATTACTTCATAGCCCTCGGGTGCTCGGAACAGTTCCATTAGGCCAGACTTAATCTCACCGACAAGATCCTTGATCGGTGCTTGGCGATGAGATGTGCCCAAGAGTGCGGCACCGGAGCTAAAAAAGTTTGAGAGCTGCTCAGCCCGAGTTCTGGATGGGCCGCATCCGAAACGGCCATCTTTGGGAAGTAGCTGTGGGTCGATTACTAGCTCTGGCATAGCCAAAGTTTACCCCTGGGGCATTAGTCTGAAGGCTGCAGCGAGGGGTTTTTGTGACTGATCTGATTGACACTACTGAGATGTACCTCAAGGCAATATTGGAGCTTGAGGAAGAGGGCATCACTCCGATGCGCGCTCGCATCGCCGAGCGACTGGAGCACTCTGGTCCCACCGTCTCCCAAACCGTCGCCCGTATGGAGCGAGACGGTTTACTCAAAGTAGCTGATGATCGTGCCCTTGAATTCACCGATGAGGGCAGACTCACAGCCATCGAGGTGATGCGCAAGCACAGACTCGCCGAGCGTTTGCTAGTAGAGGTGATCGGCCTTGAGTGGCACCTGGTTCACGAAGAAGCCTGCCGCTGGGAACACGTGATGAGCGAGCACGTGGAGCGCAAACTTCTAACCATCTTGTCTGACCCGTCAACCTCGCCCTATGGCATGCCGGTTCCTGGACTGG
>JACCDI011190645.1_pt1 | contig 10449 bp, 9 predicted proteins | sample 7442791 | NCBI WGS metagenome assembly JACCDI01 (sample SAMN15323434, study PRJNA562643) | freshwater metagenome | isolation source: river surface water | place: USA:Blue River Watershed | collected 2017-08-15
CGAGGCAGCGTGGGTTTGGCCCGCCGAACCCACTCGCACAAGCCAATGGCCACGACCAGGCCCACCGCCACGCTCGCATACACCGGCATGTTCGACTGCTCCAGCTGGTTGGCCAGCAACAGCACCAACAACAGGCTGAGTGCGGTGACGATGGCAATCTCTTCAAACAGACGACTTCGGAACGCCGACGGTTCACGGTTCATGAGCACGTCCTGCAACAAACCGCCACCTGTGCAGGAGAGCGCCGCGCAAAATGGAACCCAGTACCACGACAACTGCGCGATGAGCGCCACGAAGGCGCCATTGACGGCAATGAGCGCAAAGCCCAGGGTCTCGCACACCAAGCGGGTACGGACCAGCGGACCGCTCTGTCCAGGCAAGGCCGTGGGTTTGACCAGCAAGGACGCGGCGATCACGATCAGGAAGATACCGACCGGATAGCGCATGTCCGACATGAAGTAGTAGGGGAGCCGATCGCCCCCGACGAGCAAATCACGAATGGCGCCACCGCCCATGCTGGCCACCATGGCCACCAGCAGGCGCCCCCAAAGGCCATAGCCCCGGTCAATCGCCTCCAAAGTGGCAGAAAACGCAAACGCCAAAGTGCCCAGCAGGACCAGCACGCCAAACCAGGCGGAATCGAAGACCCCTCGCACATGGTGGCGGGTGGCGGGGGTGATCACCCCTGGGGGATGCAGCGCATTCCAAATCTGGTGGGTCCAGATCAAGGGGGGATCCGCTGTTTTCGCCAGTTGTGTGCGCAAGGTCTCTGCCGCACTTTCGTATCGCTTGAGATCCAAGAAGCCGAAATCGCGTTCCGCAGGCAATTCTGCAAGCAGGGTCTCGAGCATGTGCCGCTGGTGATCCCGGTGGCTGGTGGGGGCGCGCAACTGCACCACCTGCAACGCCAGCGTGGGCTCCTGTCTGGCCTCCATCCAGCCCCGTCGCATGGCGCGCGTGAAGCGCACCAACTGATCGCGAAATTCGGGCGCGGCCAGCCGCTCGTGCAGGGCATAGACACCATCTTCCATGCGCGTGACGCCGTGGTCTTTGGGCGAGAAGATCACCAACTCATCGGGCGACAGGCCGGCGGCCAGGATGTGCCAGTACTCGTTGTAGGTCATCGCCGTGACACAGGGCAGATCCCCCGAAATCAGGTCCTGGGCCCGGGGCTTTTGTGTCACCAACTGCACACGCTCGGGCGGGATCGACTGTCGGCGCAACAGTTCCTGGACCATCAACTCATCGCCCAATCGCCAGACACCGATGCGCTGCCCAGCCAGTTCACGAGGGGTGCGAACCCCCGCATCGGTGCGACAGACCCCCGACAGAAAAGCACCCGTCAATGCCTGGGCCACATGGGTCACGGGTGCCTCAGGGGTAGAGCGGGCCCACGCGTTGGACAACCAGGACAAGGCCAGGTCCACACGTCCTGACTGGAGTTCGGTGATGGGGTTGATCCCCTCGCCCCCCTCGACCAGGATCACCTGAAGGCCCTCTGCCTCGAAGTACTTGCGCGCCTGGGCCATGTACAGACCCGCAAACTGCGCTTGGTGGTACCAGAGCAATTGAACGCGCAAAACCGGCGTCGCTTGGGACGCCGGCGCGGCCTGGGAGGATTGGGCCCACACTGGGGCAGCCAGCCAGCACAGCCAGCACAAGAGCCAGATGCAAGGACGGGCCATCGCCTGGGCCATGCCCGGCCAGCGTGCCCCGACCAAGCGCAGCGTTGACGGATGGCAAACAAACATGGCTGGGACTTTCGGGCAGATGGGTCAGGATGAAATGCATCCATTTGCAATCATACCAAAGTCTATTATTCTTAAGACCAAGACAGGACCGCCACCCCGGCCTCGGGCACCAGGGGCGTGGGTCCTCAGTTCCGACGATGCATGGACTGTGCAGGCATGGCGGCTGACACTTCGCCAAGCGGACAGACGCTCAGGGGGTCACAAAGGACCTGATCGGGGATGCATGCCACGAGGCGCTGAACATACGCGCTCATCGCCCCAAAAAAGCAGGCTTTTCTCGCCATACCGCTCGGGACGCCCCCTGTCAGCGCCTGGCCGTCATCGACACAGCTGCTGAGCAGTTGCTCGCGATGACCTCGGTGATTGCGGCCATCAACTTCAACTCCTGAGGTGTGAGTGAAAAGTCTGTCATGGCCTGCGCAGTCACGACGCCCCAAGCCTTGGTCACCTCCTGCGCCATCTTCCTGAACAGTGCCAAGGTAGGCTTGACGCTGAAGCCGCAATCTTCGCAAAAGGCCTCCCACGAGTGGGCGCCAACGCTGCTGTACTGGTCATCGTCCCCGATGTACAGTGCAAGACGGTCATCGCCATACACCTGCACGCACAGCAGGTCATAAAAGGGGGCCAGTGCATAACCGGTCTCGTCAATCAAGACCGAAATGTTCTTGGCATGGGCATCGCTGTTGCCAATCAGGTAGTTGAACATGACCCAGCGCTGGAAACTGAGCAGGTCTTTGGCGGGCAACTGCAGCCCACGCAGTGCCTCAACGAGGCGCTTAAGGCTGACCAGCCCTTGACGCTCATATTTCCAATCTTGCCCCAAGCCCAGCAATTGACAGCCATCGACCTGATGCAGGCATTGGATGCCGTCACCCAACACGATGCGGTCATAGCGCTGAACGATGTAAACCGTCTCGGGCACTTGGATGAGATGGACCGGCGGCACAGGCAACTTGATGTCCGCCGCCAAGCGCATGCAAAGGTATTCATTGATTGCACTGGGCTGGAACTTCACCAGCCGTGTGTCTGGTTTGGCGATGTGTGTGGTTGGCGTGCCCCCGACACTGTCGTAGAGCAGGCCGCGCCGTGCGTCGTAGCGCAGCCCTAATTTATCCTGAGCCCCCGGCAATGACATGCTCGTCTGGTCATTGGAGGTGAGCAAAGGTTTTTGCTGATCGCGATCCTTGATGCGTTGGCTCAACGCTTCTTTGCTCAGCGAGCTGTACCGTTGCTGCCCAGACGGCACATTTCCCTCCGCCCGCACGGACAACACCCCGGGCAACTCTTTTCCTAACTGGCCGATGATTTCAAATGTGCTGGCATCGCGCATGTGCATCGCGCCCAAGATCTCCTCCAGAGCAGCCCCCTCTGGCAACAGGTTCGCGAAAAAGGTCTTGATCGGCTCACCCGAGTACGGCTCAGCGCGCAGGACAAATTGCGGGGCCAGCACACAGGCATGCTCGGCGCTCAGCCAGCTCTCGTCGTACTGAAAGAAATACTGCCCAGCTTCGTGGCCGAACCACCCCATGGGCTGGTCATTGGCCCACACGCGCAACCGGATCATGATGACTCACCCTTCAATTTGTTCTTCATCCCGCCTTGGGCCATCAGTGAGTCCAGACCCGATTCAGGACTTGGCTGACTGGGCGTCCGCAACAGATCAGGCAGTCCACCTTTAACAGTCTCAACAAGCTGAGATGCTGGAACGCCAAAGTCGGCTTGATGAAGCCCCATTGCAGCCGCAATGAGTCCTTGAGATGCAGTCTTTGCTGGTACAGCTGCAAGGCCAAGCCCTTGCCCTGACTTTGGCAAGCCCAACCTCGGAACTTCTAGGCCGGACACCTCTAGGCTGAGGCCCAACCCGTTGATGAGCTTCGCGAGTTTGCCTAGCGAGCAGTTTTCTGGGTTCGACTCGGCGTCGCGAATGAAAGACGTGCTGACGCCACAGACCGCAGCAGCGTCTTCGCGAGAGAGTTTTTGGCGTTTGCGCTCGGCACTCAGCGCCAATGCCAACTCAGGCAGAGTCACATCATTGATCTTCATGAATTGTCCCCAAGAGAACAAATTCTAGTGGAACATGCTACTCAAGTCAATTTTTTGCTCCCACAGGAGCAATTTAAACACTGACGGTCACATGAATACGAAATATGGCCCCATGAGAGCAAAAACTGATGGCCGAGCTGGATTGCAAAGACTGAGTACGGGCACTCCCGCCCAATCAAGACGCGCAGCACTATCGATACCGTGCTGTTGCTGCGCATTGAGCAGCTTCGCCGCAATCGAATGCCCATGCGCCGCATTGCCTCAACCGTCGGGCGAAGTGTTACCACCGTCAGTCGGGTATTGGCCCGCATGGGTTTATCCAGTCTCAAAGCCCTGGAGCCCCAAGTGGCCACAGTGCGCTATGAGCGAGAGGCGCCAGGCGAGTTGCTGCACATGGACACCAAGAAACTTGGTCGCATCGTGCGCCCCAGTCATCGGGTCACTGGCGATCGTCGAGATTCGGTCACGGGTGCGGGCTGGGAAGTGGCGCATGTGGCCATAGACGATCACTCAAGGGTGAGCTTTGTTCAAATGCACCCGGACGAGAAAAAACTCTCGGCAGTGGAATTCCTCAAGGCTGCGGTGGCCCATTACCAAGCCTTGGGCGTGCACATCAAGCGCTTGATCACAGACAATGGGGCGGCATATCGCTCGCAGCTGTTTGCCCGCACCTGCCAGGCGCTGGGAATCAAGCACACGTTCACAAGGCCATACCGGCCACAGACCAACGGCAAGGCTGAACGGTTTATCCAGACTTGCCTGCGGGAGTGGGCCTATGGCCGGATCTGGGCCAACAGTGAAGAGCGAACCGCCTGGCTGCCAGCGTTTGTGACCTACTACAACACCCGCAGGCCTCACTCGGCCTTGGGGTATAAGCCTCCAGCTTCCCGCCTGAGCGGGAATAACCTATTGCAACTCAACACCTAGAAGTTTTATTGCGCGCATCTTAGCCGTGCGGGGGTCAGCGGTTTTCAGGCTGCGTTTGAACTGGCGGCCATTGATGTGGGTATGCAGCACAAAGGTGCGGCCAGGGAAGTAGATCGGCATGGACAGAGGCATGGTTTGCCACCAAAACTGCTACCAACCCAAAAACTCGATCAACACACGAAAGAAAAAAGCGATGTAAGTCAAAGACTTACATCGCTTTATCGTGTTTGGCGGAGTGGACGGGACTCGAACCCGCGACCCCCGGCGTGACAGGCCGGTATTCTAACCAACTGAACTACCACTCCGCGTTGGTTGTGACGTTTGCCATCTGACTTGCGTCATCTGGCCAAGTGCCACAAAACTTGGCGACCCTACGGGGATTCGAACCCCGGTACTCACCGTGAAAGGGTGATGTCCTAGGCCTCTAGACGATAGGGTCAAAACCTGGACTTCTCAACATTGTTGGTGGAGGTAAGCGGGATCGAACCGCTGACCTCTTGCATGCCATGCAAGCGCTCTCCCAGCTGAGCTATACCCCCAACTTGCGGCGTCTGCTTTTGGCGTCTGCCTCTTGTCTGTCGAGAACGCTAGTATAGCGCAGTTTTCACGCTTTTGACAAGCGAGCCAAAATTTCTTCGCGTGCATGCAGCACCAAGACCTGGTCCACCGACGGCGTCTGCGGGGTGCCCATGACCAGCACGCGAACCGGCATGGCCAGCTGCGGCATTTTCAGGCCATGGGTGCCCAGGACCTGCTTGAGCGCGGCCGCAATTTGGGGGGCCTCCCAGGCCACGGTTTCCAGGGCCTTGGCAAAGTCGGCCAGGGCCGGGCGCACCGCGTCGGTCACATGCTGCTGCAGATCGGCCTGGCTCGGCTGCACCGGGCCCAGGTGGCGCGCGATCCAGTCGGCCAGCACCACCAGGGTGTCGCAGCGGTCTTTGTACAAGGCGCACAGGGCCGGCAGGCGGGCATCGTCGGCGTTCAGGCCCAGGCGCGCCACAAACGGGGCCACGGCCGCGGCCAGCGCCTCGGGCGGCATGGCCTTGAGGTGCTGGGCATTGACCCAGCGCAGCTTGGCCTCGTCGAACTGCGCGGCGCTCTTGCCCAGGTGGTCCAGGTCAAACCAGGCCAGGAACTGCTCGCGGCTGAAGATCTCGTCGTCGCCATGGCTCCAGCCCAGGCGCGCCAGGTAGTTCACCATGGCGTCGGGCAGGTAGCCCTCGTCGCGGTACTGGGTGACGGGCTTGGCGCCGTTGCGCTTGCTCATCTTCTCGCCCTGCTCGTTGAGCACGGTGGGCAGGTGGGCATACACCGGCGGGGTGTGGCCCAGCGCATGGAAGATGTTGATCTGGCGCGGCGTGTTGTTCACATGGTCGTCGCCACGGATGACGTGGGTGATGGCCATGTCGATGTCGTCCACCACCACGCAGAAGTTGTAGGTGGGCGTGCCATCAGGGCGTGCGATCACCAGGTCATCGAGCTCGTCGTTGGCGATTTCGATGCGGCCCTTGACCTTGTCGTCCCAGGCCACCACGCCGCCTTGCGGGTTCCGAAAGCGCCACACCGGCTGCACCCCGTCGGGGATGGCCGGCAGGGTCTTGCCCGGCTCGGGGCGCCAGGTGCCGTCGTAGCGGGGCTTTTGCTTGGCCGCCATCTGCTGCTCGCGCAGGGCGTCCAGTTCGGCCACGCTCATGTAGCAGGGGTACACATGGCCGGCTTCGCGCAGCTGGGCCAGCACCTCTTTGTAGCGCGCCATGCGCTGCATCTGGTAGAAGGGGCCCTCGTCGTGGGCCAGGCCCAGCCACTGCATGCCTTCCAGGATGACGTCAACAGCGGCCTGGCTGTTGCGCTCCAGGTCGGTGTCCTCGATGCGCAGAATGAAGGCGCCGCCGCTGGCGCGCGCAAACGCCCAGGGGTAGAGGGCCGAGCGGATATTGCCCAGGTGGATGAAACCGGTGGGCGACGGGGCAAAACGGGTGCGTGTGGTCATGAACAATCAGGCAAAAAGGGACAGGCCGCGATCGATGTCGGCGCAGATGTCGTCCAGGTGTTCCAGGCCCACGGCCACGCGGATCAGGCCCTGCGTGATGCCGGCGGCCTGGCGCTGCGCCTCCGAGAGCTTGCCGTGCGAGGTGCTGGCCGGATGCGCCAGCAGGGTCTTGGTGTCGCCCAGGTTGGTGCACAGCGACATGACCTCCAGGGCGTCGAGCACGCCAAAGGCGCGCGCGCGGCCCTGCTCGGGGCCATCGGCCTTGACCTCGAAGGACAGCACGGCGCCACCCACGCCCGACATCTGGCGCATGGCCAGCTCGTGCTGCGGATGGCTGGCCAGGCCCGGGTAGTGCACGCGCGCCACCGCCGGGTGCTGCGCCAGCCAGTGGGCCAGCGCCAGCGTGCTGCGGCTTTGCGCCTGCATGCGGATGTCCAGGGTCTCCAGGCCCTTGAGCACCACCCAGGCGTTGAAGGGCGAGAGCACCATGCCGGAATTTTTCATCACTGGCAGGAACTTCTCGGTGACCAGGGCCTGCGGGGCGCACAGCGCACCGGCCATCACCCGGCCCTGGCCATCCAGAAACTTGGTGCCCGAGTGCATGATGATGTCCGCGCCCCACTCCACCGGGCGCTGCAGCGCCGGGGTGGCAAAGCAGTTGTCGACCGCCAGCCAGGCCCCGGCCTGGTGCGCAATGTCGGCCAGCGCGGCCATGTCGCACACCTCGGTCAGCGGGTTGGTCGGGGTCTCGGCAAACAGCAGCTTGGTGTGCGGGGTCACGGCCTGGCGCCAGGCGTCGAGGTCGGTTTGCGGCACCACGCTGCATTGCACGCCAAAGCGCGCAAACTCCGAGCCGATCAGCTTGAGCGTGGAGCCAAACATCGACTGCGAAATGATCACATGGTCGCCCGACTTGAGCAGGGCAAAGCACATCAGCATGACCGCGGACATGCCGCTGCTGGTGGCCATGCAGGCCTCGGTGCCCTCCAGGGCCGCCAGGCGCATCTCCATGCTGCTGACGGTGGGGTTGCCCGAGCGGCCATAGGTGTAGCCGTCTTCCTCGCCGCCAAAGCGGCGCGCCGAGGTGGCGGCGTCGGGCTGCACAAAACCGCTGGTCAGGAACAAGGCCTCGGAGTTCTCGCCGTAGGCGCTGCGCTCGGAGGCCGCGCGCACCGCCAGGGTGTCGCGGTGCAGGGGACGGGATGGGGTCGCGCTCATGGTCGGCTCCTTCAATTCGAGGCGTTGGGCAGCGCCAGACGAGAGGCATCGGCCTCGGGGTCCTGGCCTTGCGGACGCGCCTCGTGGATGCGGGCAATGTCCTGGGCGCTCACATCACCGGTCACGTACACGCCGTCAAAGCAGGACGCGTCAAATCCGGCCAAGGCGGGCGAGCCCGCCTGCGTGGCCGAGCGCACCGCCTGCTTCATCGCGTCCACGTCCTGGTAGATCAGCGCGTCGCAGCCAATGATCTGGCGCACCTCTTCGATCGTGCGGCCGTGCGCCACCAACTCTTCGCGGGTGGGCATGTCGATGCCGTACACATTGGGGTAGCGCACCGGTGGGGCGGCGCTGGCCATGTAGACCTTGCGGGCGCCGGCGTCGCGCGCCATCTGCACGATCTCGCGGCTGGTGGTGCCGCGCACGATCGAGTCGTCCACCAGCAGCACATTGCGGCCCTTGAACTCGCTGGCGATCACATTGAGCTTTTGGCGCACCGATTTCTTGCGCACCGCCTGGCCGGGCATGATGAAGGTGCGACCGACATAGCGGTTTTTCACAAAGCCTTCGCGGTAGGGTATGCCCAGCAGATGCGCCAGCTGGGTGGCGCTCGGGCGGCTCGATTCGGGGATCGGGATGACCACGTCGATGTCGGTGGGGGGCACCACCGAGATGACGCGCTTGGCCAGGGTCTCGCCCAGGTTCAGGCGAGCCTGGTAGACCGAGATGCCATCGAGCGTGGAGTCGGGCCGGGCCAGGTAGACGTATTCAAAAATGCAGGGCGAGAGCTGCGCCGCCTCGGCACAGCGCTCGGTGTGGCGCTGGCCCTGCAGGTCGATGAACACCGCCTCGCCCGGGGCCACATCGCGGTCGAAGACATGGCCGGTGCCCTCCAGGGCCACCGATTCGCTGGCCAGCATCCAGGTGCCATCGGCGCTGCGGCCCATGCACAGGGGGCGGATGCCGTGCGGGTCCCGAAAGGCCAGCAGCCCATGCCCGGCAATCAGCGCGATCACCGCGTACGAGCCCTGGATGCGGCGGTGCACGCCGCGCACGGCGGCAAACACATCGGCGGCCTGCAGTGGCAGCCCGCGGGTGGTTTTCTCGAGCTCGTGCGCCAGCACATTGATCAAGACCTCGGAGTCGCTCTCGGTGTTGATGTGGCGGTGATCGGTCGAGAACAGCTCGGCCTTGAGCGCCTGCGCATTGGTCAGGTTGCCGTTGTGCACCAGCACCAGGCCAAACGGGGCGTTCACATAAAAGGGCTGTGCCTCTTCTTCGCTGAAGGCATTGCCGGCCGTGGGGTAGCGCACCTGGCCCAGGCCGCTGTTGCCCGGCAAGGCGCGCATGTTGCGGGTGCGAAAGACATCGCGCACCATGCCCTTGGCCTTGTGCATGAAAAATTTGCGCTCGAGCTGGGTCACGATGCCGGCCGCATCCTGGCCCCGGTGCTGCAGCAGCAACAGGGCGTCATAAATCAACTGGTTGACCGGCGTGGCACTGACCACGCCCACAATTCCACACATGCTTGTTTCCGTTCTAACGATCGATCGGTGACCGCCTCAGGGCAGCCACTGCTGCAGGGCTTGCGGCCACAGGGGGCGCAAGCCGCGCAGCAACATTTCCAGCCAGGGGCGGCCCACTGCGGCCTGCCACCAGGCTTGCTGGGTCAGGTCCAGCAACTGAATCACCACCGTGGCCACCATCAGGGCCAGCACACCGCGAAAGCCGCCAAACAGGGCGCCCAGCGCACGGTCGGGCAGGCCCAGACCAACGGCATGCAAGACCTTGCGCAGCACCCAGGCCGCCAGCGCCGTCAGCAGCACCACGGCCACAAACACCAGCGCAAAGCCTGCCGCGTGCTGCAGGCCCTGGCTGGTCCCCTTGAGCACCGACAGGCGCATCGCCACATCGGCGGCGAGCCACTGGGCGACAAAAAAACCCAGCACCCAGCCCACCAGCGAGAGCAACTCCTGCACCAGGCCGCGCCAGAAGCCCACCAGCACCGACAGGCCCAGCACCCCCAGCATCAACAGGTCGGCAACGGCCAGGCCCATGGCGTCAGAGCTTCAGAATGCCCACCGGCAGGTTCATCTTCTTGATCGTGTCCCCGGCCTTGCGGGCCTCGTCCTGCGAAGCAAAGGGGCCAATGCGCACGCGCGTGGTGGGCTTGCCATCCTTGTCGCGGGCCTCTTGGGTGTAGGTCTTGAAACCAGCGGCTTCGAGCTTGCGGCGCACCTCGCGCAGGCGCGCCGCATCCGTCCAGGCGCCCACCTGCACCACATAGCGGCCGCCTTCGGCCGCGGCCTCAGAGGCCTTGGGTGCGGGCTTGTCTGCGGCCTTTTCTGCGGCTTTCTCTGGGGCTTTCTCTGGGGACTTGGCAGCAACAGGTTCTGCGGCCTTGTCGGCCGGCTTGGCAAGGGGCTTGTCGGCCGCCGGGGCCGGGGCTTTCTCAGCAGGTTTGACCATGGCGGCAACCGGCGCGGCGGAGAGTGCAGCAGACGGTGCAGCAGCAGGCTC
>JACCDI010013774.1_pt1 | contig 10447 bp, 4 predicted proteins | sample 7442791 | NCBI WGS metagenome assembly JACCDI01 (sample SAMN15323434, study PRJNA562643) | freshwater metagenome | isolation source: river surface water | place: USA:Blue River Watershed | collected 2017-08-15
AACTGAAGCTGAGAGGACAAACTGCATACATATCAGAAAGAGCTCATGCTTTTGTTTTTAAAGCATTTTCTTTGGCTGATCTACCCTCTATGAAAACAACTCATCAAGCTGCACATGTACATGTTGGTATGGAAAAGTAATCCTACAGGTTTCCATCATATCTGGCATCAGGGGCATCTCATGCCTTTGTCTATGGATAGGTTGCCTTGGGCATTGGTGGCAGTGGCTCCACTTGACACCCCTTGGCAGCAGTGGCCAGTGTGTTAAGATGAAATGGCAGCAAGCAGAGTGCAGACTGATACTCAAAGCAAATTGTTTGCAGACCAACTGTTGCTTTCATCTTTGCCATTAATGTTTCAGATTGTTTGCAATTCCTCTAACAAGGATCATTTGTGCCCTCAAGCTAGACATGGAGTGTAATCCTTCTGTTGTAAATAATTAACACTGTCTAAAGTAATTGATGCTTAATCAGTATTGAATGACAAGTCTATCCAGCCAATGTGTCAAACATCAAACAAGGTTGATGGTCAGAATAAACTGTTCTCCATCAGTAATCCATGCAGAACATGGCAGCCTGTCTGATGACTCTTATCTTCCTTGTTGACAATGGCTTTGGTGAAGCTAAAAATCAGGCCTGGCAACATCTGCCTGGACAGAAATGCCAGTTGATCAAGGTTTGTCTGCAGCTTGCAATGACAGGAAAACTGGATCACTTGCTTTGCTGATTTTTTCTCTCAGTGAGAAAGGCAAGAGTGTCACAACTTTCATTTCCACTTGTGGCAGGGAAGAAGGAAAACTTCATATTCCACAAAGTGGAGGATCAATTAAAATGAATGTTTGGAATTGTTCAGAGACATATTGAAATATAACATTTTTCCAATCTCATTTGATTCAGTGTGGATTATTGTATGTCAACAAAACATAGTATTTTTCTCAAACTACAAACAACATTTTCTTCAATCTAAAACTTCAAACAATGAAAATGATCATCTTAGTTTGCTTCCAAATGACCAAATCCTATCAACAATAACAAACTTAGAAAAAGTGAAATTATCGACAATTTGGTGGCATAATGTATCTAGTTCTGTTGTATACATATGATTCAATCATTAATCTAATGATACTAATTTTGAAAGGTAATCAAAATCAAATGGATGACAATAATATATATACCACTGTCAAATCATGTGGCAATTTCAAAGCACGTGGTAACAATACTTTTCAACATTATTGAGAAAGGTCTTAAGCATCAGATATGATGGCAATGAACCAAGAACCTAATACTATGGATGGGCAATCAGATTAGGATCTACTGTAATTTGAGCATTAAAAATAATCATTTGCAGCCTACAGCCAAGCATTCCAGATCTCAGATCATTGTCTTACCACTTAATGATTTCATCCTTTTTTCATCCAATAATGGTAAACAAACTTGGAATAATCATCTTGTACTTAAAGCATAACACCGTAAATGCATTCTCCAGGTCATTTCATTCTTTTTTAGTAGGAAATGGGTGTTGCAAATTGATGATAAAGGTATGTGCTTTCTTGAGTTGTAAGAGATAGCATTTGATAAGAGTGTTTTGTTCCCATGGTTAATTTGCATTAATTAAATTTGATATGAAACAATGATGATTTTGCTTTCCAGATTGGCTATACTTATCTAAAGCTAATTTAGTTTCAAAAGATTAAAAATTTAGTTACAATTATTTGTGATGCATGAATGTTTTTTCTTTGGGCTAGTGTTAGTGAATATATCCTTTACATCAACTTTCTCAAGAATACCCATTGAAGTAATATTAAAGGAAGTTACAGTGTCAAAAAAACAAAGAAACGTAAATTACAGTCTAAAACATTTTCTAGAGTAGTGTAGAGGAGATAAAAATTAAAATGTGACACAGCTATCTACCCATAAGAAGAACAAGTGTGTAAGATAGGTCAATGGTTAGTCGATTGGTTTTCTAAACTGAGAGTAACTTTTCCTGAAAGACGAGTTAGAAGAATAGTCATGTCTGAATAAAAATTGATAGAAAAGTGTTGTGATCCTCCACTATCATTGATGTGGAAAAATATGATAAATATGAATATGATCCCTATGATATTGGTAATATCATCAATTTGATAACTCATTTTGCATTAATATATATATGTTTTCAAGGCTTGATTGGTGGGATTGTACAGACGATTTTTATTTCTGGTAGTGATGAATAATTGACTTGTCACTGATCATTATTTATTCTCTTAATGTTGAAAAATGATATTGTACAAAGATAAGAAAAAATGATCATGATCACAATAATTACTAGGTTCAATTGGAGCCAATTTTTCATGATAAACAAAATGTGAATCCAGTTGCATCTATCATCAAATGTTGTTTTAAGTTATTGAATCACATCTAAGCTGTGTAATGTACACATATACTGGGTGTAGATGCAAAGATTATGTTAGTATATGTAAGACCTTGATGTTATATTTTAAGGACTACACAGAAAACAATCTGGATTGGCAATATTGTTGCATGAAAAGAAAAGCACTTATAGTTAGAATCAAAAGCAGTATGAAATCAAAATATAATTCTCATTGAGTTACAATTTTGTTCATAATGTGAGATGATGATTGCAAATTGCAATGTTATATACATCAGTTGTAAATGTCAACCAAAGGATCGTAATTCCCTGAACCCCGCACACCCTCATACCACCTTGTATCATCTATTTGGAATCTTTAAATGATTTTATTATTGCTAGAATGCAGAAATCAATCATTTTTGAATCTTGAGGAGATGTTGTGTGAAAACTAGAACTAAATGTTTAACATAAATATCGAAACAAAAATAATTCTGAATAACTTTGTTTTTCACATGTACTATTTGAAACTGTAAGTAAGGTATTTTTGACAAGTAAGGAACAGTATGAGCTAGTCAAAAAATAATTTGCACAATTTGTTGACAACTATGGGCCAATGATTACCCCAGGGCCAAGAAAAATAATTGGTTGATGACTTATGACTGACAAAAGGATAATTATGAGGTTTGAGTGACACCATTTTATTGTTACATACCAAGCCTCAAAACCAGATGAATGGGAGATATCATCCAGGAACCCGATTTGTTACCATTATATCTGAAAATCTTGAATCTGAATTTACCCAATATTTGCATCTAAATTGTTCTAATCCTTAGTTGGAAATGACAATGTAATGACATTGCAATGATGCAACAAAATGTGTTTGTTGTAGAAATCACAAATAAGTGTGATGTTGAACAACATTTTTGATTAATATTACTTTGAGTCATGTGATATAGGTGTATCCTACACCTACAACTTATTAGTAATGATCTTGTTCATTGATATTGATTTTCTACAAAACTTGCAATATCATTGATTGCTTGAAATGTATCAATCCCACAGCAAGAGCAATGTTTTTACATTGCCTTGTTCATGCCTCATGCCTCAGCTTGGTCTCCACTTTCCAAAATGCACTAGACCAGCAAAGACCATCACACATGGGCAACAGTGTTGCTCATTTAGAGCCATCAGAGCATGGCACCCATTGATTCAATCTCAAATGAATGGGGTAGAAAAAGGAAAAACAAAAAGCTAAATAAAAACTAGAACAAATAAGGAATTACTTGACATCAAATTGTAATTTTTTCTAGCAAAAACATCACGTCTCTCAAAGCCAAAAATAATCTTATAATTTTTCTTGCTAGTTAAAAATCTTGTGTTTCAAAGTACATCTAGCAACGTTTAGGCCCAACACTTAAATTGTACTCCTACAGAAAAACAAATCTTTGTCAAAATTTCCTAAACTGCAAAGTAAGGTGTAACAGCAGCATCATACTTCCAGCTTCTAGAATTCAACTTCTCTTGTCAACCCTGAGAATCTCAAGTAGTTTTCCCTAGTATTTCTTATGCCTATGAAGTCATTGCTGGTGAATTCATTTAATTTCATTGCTTTTCAGTTTTTCAGCTAAGTAACACTGAATGCATAACATTAAAATTGTATTTAACATAGGAGTGAATGTTTTTTCTTTGAGGTTGATGTCAACATCAATGAATGGAGAAGGACATAATTGCTGAACTGATTAAGAATTGCTCTAGATTGGAGGGATAAATTTGATGGTAAATGTAAGTTTTATGGATAAGGTAGGTAGAAGATACTTGATCTCATCAGTTTTGATGCAGATTGAATGATATGGTTGCAACTGACAGTATTATTATTTGATTGACAAGGCTGTGTGCTGTGTGATAATTGTTGAAACACAGCTAAGTTTTTTGTTAGAGTGATTGAGGGTATGGGAGGAAGAGTTTGGTGTCATTAGACAAAGGAAGAAAGTTAATGATGAAAACAGTAATATGGTTTTGCTGTTAATGAAAAATCAATGCTATTTGAAATTTGAAATGCATTTACATTGGAAGCGTTTTTGATAGATACAAAAATATTGGTATTTAAGGAATGATAAAAATCTGTCAAAAAATATAAGGAGGTTCCAGTGTAACATTTTTGTTGTTCAATAAAAAATTTGATATACTTTTTCCTATTTCAAAGTAATTATTGCACATAATGTAAAGAAGTTGTTTGCATACAATATAATTTTCATCCATCAGCAGCACTTTCTTCAGTTGTCCAATGACACAATCCCATTCGTCACAGCTCCCCCCTCAGTGCCCACTTCTTTTGCTCATAATAAGTACAATAACCAGACCCTTCTACCTGTAATGCTGAAACGTAAATTGAAAGTATTAAACTACAGTAATATATTGCTGGATTTGTCCTTCTTCCATGATCAGGATTTCCTAATATTTGCTGGACTATGTACGCACCCCCATTGAACAAATTTTTGACATATTGATAAATTGAGGTACATGTGACTTGACCATTTATTGTTGAACTGATTGCTAGTTAATAACATTTTCTTCCAGTACCATGACTGGAGTTTGGAGAATATGTCATATGGAATTTCAGCAAAATAGAGAAGTTTGTACACAAACAATACAAAGTAGGACTAAGGAGGGACTACTGTTATGCAAGTTAGCAGAGCACTCTTTTGAAAGTTGAAAGTGAAGGGGAGAATCAAATTTCATGATTGTCCTTCTTGACTTTGATGACTTCCAAGGCATCAAAAATGTAATAATTGTGTCAAACTCATGATTAGATTGCAACTCATCTACTATTGTTACTTGCAAAATCTTCATGAAATTTATGTTTGTTTTTTACAAACTAGAACTATTTTTTTGTTACAAGGGTTGTAGCCAAAATGAATTATGTCTGAAATATTGTCAGTCTATACAGAAAGAAAGCGAGTTCAATAATATGAACCACTCTCATATGTAGGAAGGAGTCTATTGTGTACAAGAGAAAAAGTGACAATATATCCAGAAATTTATAATCAAAATCACTGAAGTTGGGCAAGGCTGAAATATTTTACTTTTCAGCACCCCAATGATAGCCAACCATGTCTGAAGTTAATGGATCTAAGTATTAAATAACTTGTAAATAATGATTCATTTTGTATATATTGGTATGATTAGAACTACAAAAATATTATCACAACCCCAAAATTGGATGGCTTTTGCCACATTTAAGATGACTTGGATTTGTCTGAATATCATTTGCAGCCACAGTAGAGTGCTACATCAGAATCAATCAATTACTGCACATCTGTTGGAAAGTGGAGAATACAAGAACAAGGGAAGAATTTTTCTATGTGATTCCACAATGATCCACACCACTGAAAAGGATATCTATGAAAGAGTGAGCTGAAATATACTGAGTCAGAGTACAAAAAAGGGTCCTTTAGATGATGATAGAATCTCCCAAGAAAAAATATGAGGAAGAAAAGATTGAATCCATTGTTGTGATTGATTTATTCATTGTATGTTATTATCCAATAATTCTATATTTTGTACAGACAAATTGGAATAGCACTGGCAACCTCATAGTTTTCTAGATTTTCAACATAATTCATAAAATAGTGGAAAAGGGATAGATGTATCATATCTGAAAATAGAAAATGAGTATTGTGATTGTATTGATGCTTGCTTTCTGAGTATGAGAAATTTGGGATAATCTGCTGGCAAGATAAATATGATTGATTTGTCCTAAAATGAAACTACTGGTAGAGACATTGAATCCACTATATTATATTGTCCAGTTGTGACCATTTGAGGATAAACATTTAGTCTCTGTCAAGTCTCAACAGGCTGTGACAAGTAGTGTGTCTCCATGTTTGTGAAAAGAGGTATACTTGATAGTTGAGTCTCTGAATACTGTGACAAACAAGTCTCAATAGTCTATGATGAGAGTGTATAGTGAAGTAAGCAGTTTAAACTTAAAACTGGAAGGGATTTGTTTTGAGTTCAAGAACATGGATTTGATGGTTAAGTTCCTAAATAATCTATCACTGGAGTGTGATGAGATTTCTGGATAGTGTGAAACACCATCTTACAATGACAGACATATACACATCCTTGTCAGTGTCAGAAAACTGTAACAAGATAAACAGCATGTACAATAGTATCAAATGGGAAAGCACAGATCAATTTGGTAAACAATTCAATGGAACTCTGGTTTCTGTGGGTATTACAATTGTAAAAAGATAGAGAGTCCTGGTAAGAAATCAGAAGAAAACAGATTTTTGACAATGCAGTTGGACAAAAAGCCTATCAGTACAGAGATTAGTAAGGAGTAGTTAACTACAAAAAGATTATTATTAAGGATTTATGTATGATGGCAAAGACAAAAAAGTTGATTACAAACATAGGTACAGAGTAAGATGTTCAAAAAGGGTTCAGATAATGAAACTATCTTATCATGGATGATGAGTTACATAGTTAATTTCAATAATATCATAATTTCATAGTTTGACCAGACAAAACTCTATCAGTACCAGCAATCACGCAATAATAGAATTTCCAATGCAAGTTTAACCTTGCAACAGCACTTACAATAGAAGCATGACACCTAAACTCCTTCAAAGCTTACCATATTTTTGTTTTGTTTGTTTTCATTTCCCTGGGCATCTGTCCTGGTCAGGCAAATACCCCAAAAGCATTATCCCTTATATTCCATCAATTCCTTTGCACAACATTCAATTGGACATATTGCACTGTAGTTACACTTGATATGGCATCTGTCACACTCCAATCATATTTATCTCATAGATCATCTATTGCCAATCACACAGAATATGTGAAAAGTCCATTTTACTACTGCTTAAGTTGTTTGACACTACAGTGATTCATGCCTTGGAACATATTGAAAGCAACACGTGTAATAGTACAGAAACAATGCAGCAAATCTAGTTTTGAACCCTTCAACTCAGAAGAATAGAATCTATTTAGTCTAAAAAGATGACAAGCAGTACTGGAAAGCAGTACCCATATTGGTCCTAATGGTTGTTTAATATTTGAAGACTAAAATCTACAATTCCACCTAACTATGAGTTACACATGATGAAAAAACTTGGCGTACTAGCACAGGGATATTTACCTCAAGTAACCATATAAATGTATAATGCACTAGATAAAATACATTTACTGTTTTTACTGTACAACCAGATGCACTCAAAGTACATGAAGAAGCAAGATCTCTGTACAATTTAGTATTGGTTCTCAAACTATACAATATCTAAAATGCATAATAAACTTTGACCACCTTATGATAAAGTGCAATGGCATTTAATCACCTATGAAATTGAAAAAACGGAATGTGGACATTTACAATATGAGTGTGATACATAATGTATAGCCTATGAGTGCAAACACATAGTTTGAACAGACAATAATGGAAGTTTGATGTACCAAGTGTATTATCCAACTGTGAACATATCTGTGCCTGAATAAAAGGACCTACTGATCATACTTACTGAGTATGAGGAACTGTTAGAGGGAATGTTAGATCCAAGTGATACTAAACTGGTACCTTGTACATTTTGACCAAAAAATGAGCAACTTCATATCATGGTAAACTCAATCCATTACCCAGACTACATTTTGAAACATTCAAGAAGGTGATATACAGGTTTCTTCTGTGAGAATATTGATTCACATGAGACTGATACCAGGTTTTACCTGATGTCTGCTGCATTCTTTAAGTAGTTTTGAGGTTTGTGGTGATTTGTGATTTACCCCAAAGCAAGTATAGCATATATCCTGGCTTGCAATATTGAAGGTGAGTGCAACAGGCCTTATTCAGACATGTTCCCCCTTGCTGTATTTGCTGTCACAAACATCAGTGTAAAATCATTGTTCAAATATTCTCAAATAATATGGAATTCTCAAGAAATTCCAAAATTACAAGTGACTAAGCCAGGAACAGCACTCATATGAAAGGCTAAACCCTACTGCAATCTGACCAATTAAAATAAGAGCAATGTATTACATGCTGGTCATGCATTGCAAATCTCCAGATGGTTTACAGAATCATCAGGGGTAAGGAGTATTCCTTATAACAAATGATAGTTTTCATGGCATTGATTTCATGCATATTCTAGACAACAGGGAGAAAGTTTCACCAGAGATTTCAAAGAGAAAACATATGATGAATGAATTGTGTTTTTATTGCCATATAAAGTTTTGGCATAAAAACAAAAAATCTTTGATTTTATGCTTATTAATGTGGTATAATTAGATTCCATTGTTAAGATTAGTGAATTTTGAGACCTAATTGCTTCTAGGTCCAATGAAAAGGACAATGGCAAAAGTAACTCCCCTCACCATTGCTGCAACAGTTGAAAACACTGCAAATTTGTCATTGCCTGTTTTCTAAAAAATATAAAAGCAGCACCAAAATGAAAATGTCACATTATTGAATTTTTTACAGATTGTAATTATACCTGACATCTTTCATGACCACATGGATTATACCATGCATCCTTGTGAAGAAAATGATTGGATAAACTCCCACATCATATAATATGTATTTATTTGAAATCATACCAGGAAAATAAAATATTTGAGTTGGAATGACATTTGGAGAGACACTGTGTAGAAAAAAGATCATTGATCAATGAAGCTGTCTTTTAATCAAGATCATCATTATGTGCACTAAATAGTTCAGAAATGAAAATTTTCTGCCACTCAAGGGGAGCTATTGGTGATTGTTGCATTTGAGACTTTTCAATATACCTCAGTTATGTCAATTTTAACATTATTCCTCCCAACAGTATGGTTGAAATCACCACCATGGTAATGGGCATATTGGTATGTCTATTATCTTTGTTTGTGTGATAATGTTAAAGCATTTGATGTATTGCAGAACTGGATGAATGATCATGGAGCTGGATGAGGACAAAGAACCAAGAGGAATTGGTGGTGTAAAATATTTGACTCTCATCAAAATAATTTAATTATAGAAGTTTGAACATAAAAATCAATTTATTTTGGTGTTAACTGAAATAATCAAATCTGTCAGGATGCTGATACAACTGTAGCAGGTGTAGTGAATTTTACAATTACTATCATATTTGTTGGTGATCTTGCAGTTGAAAATTTGATGATTAAGATTTTGGTGGTGTAAAAACTGTAATTCTCATCCAAATAATGCAAATATGGAAAATACAAATATTCAGGTTGATTCTCCATCATTGGTACTGATAAAATTAAAACAGCTGGGCTGTTGATACCATTTTAGCTGGTGTGGTTAATTATTTTCCAATTGTGCAACAGTTTCGTAAGCGATTTCACTCTCCATTGAGGAGGATTGACAACGCGTCATCATCCCTTCGGCATCCACTCCTTCACATATAATATAATATATATTTTATCATGTTGTTGTATCCTATTATACACGGGGTGACACGTGATGAGAGATGCTCTGGCTCTGTTTTCCCAATTTTATTGAGAGTCTGTCCTTCAAACATTACTGCTTTACTAAAACAAAACGCAATACGCTAATTGATGACGTAGGAACTAATAAGATTGACGAAGGCACCTAATTGTAGCCGGTTGCTTGTTTTCCAGCCCCTACTTCCCACTGCGTTGCCGGTTACCTGTCCTCAATGGTCAAGCATATCCACTAGAGCCTTCATTGTCCATCCTAAATGTAAGTGTATCGGCTTTCACCATGCTGCGTTATCACGTTCCAGCTTTTCAAAGTACTATGCACTTGGTTCAATCCTAACACACCCTCTTGTAAATTCGCTCTATGCTATTTTCAAAATTTGGTTATGATCTATTCTTGTAACTTGGAAATAACGACCCTTGGAACATACAACAACCATAGAATTCAACAAATACACTTCAATCATGACCGACGTCGAAGAGCCCATCGTTGATGTTGAAGAGGAGCCCGTTGAGGTTGAGGAGGAGGAAGAATTCGTCGCCGTCGGTGGAGCCACTGAAGTGAAACTTTTCGGAAAGTGGTCGTTCGATGACATCGAAATCCGTGACATCTCTCTCGTCGACTACATTGCCTGCAAGGGAGACCATGCCACTTACCTCCC
>JACCDI012143223.1_pt1 | contig 10442 bp, 9 predicted proteins | sample 7442791 | NCBI WGS metagenome assembly JACCDI01 (sample SAMN15323434, study PRJNA562643) | freshwater metagenome | isolation source: river surface water | place: USA:Blue River Watershed | collected 2017-08-15
CCCCTTTGGGGCAGGCCGTCCAATCCATTGCCCTATGTCCGACACCAACCCTCAAGACGAACTCACTGGTTCTGAACAGCCCTTCGTTGCCCATCTCATTGAACTTCGGGATCGACTGGTTCGTGCGGTCGCTGCGATAGCTGTGGCGGCTGCGGTGTTGGCCATTTTCCCCGGCCCGGGTGAGTTGTACGATATTTTGGCCCAACCCCTGGTGGCGCACTTGCCCAAAGGGGCCACCTTGATCGCCACTTCGGTGATTTCACCTTTCATGGTGCCCTTGAAGATCTTGTTGATGGCGGCTTTCCTGATCGCTTTGCCGATGGTGCTTTACCAAGTGTGGGCGTTTGTGGCGCCTGGCCTGTATGCCCATGAAAAAAAGTTGGTTCTCCCTTTGGTAGTTTCCAGCACGCTCTTGTTCTTGATCGGTGTTGCGTTTTGCTATTTCTTCGTCTTTGGACAGGTCTTTGCGTTCATCCAGGGCTTTGCACCGAAGAGCATCACCGCCGCGCCTGACATTGAGGCTTATCTGAGTTTTGTGCTCACCATGTTCTTGGCCTTTGGTCTGGCTTTTGAAGTGCCTGTGGCCGTGGTGGTTCTGGCCCGCATGGGCGTGGTGACTGTGCAAAAACTCAAGGACTTTCGGGGCTATTTCGTGGTGCTGGCTTTTGTGATCGCTGCCGTGGTCACGCCGCCCGATGTGGTGTCCCAACTGGCCTTGGCCATCCCCATGTGCTTGCTGTATGAACTGGGCATGTGGGCGGCGCAGATTTTCATCAAGCACACCCAGGCGCCCGAAGAGGCTGAAGAAGCAAAAGCTTGATTTGAGCGACGGATCATGAAAAAAGGGAGCGTAAGCTCCCTTTTTTGCGCCTGTTGGGGTCCGATGTCAGCGGTTGGGTTTGCGTTGTGTGGGGCGCTCGGTGGGCGTCAGGCGCAAGACCAGTTCACCATGCCGGCGCCAGACCTTCACATCGGTGGCGCTGCCCGGTTGCAAGCTGGCCACTTGCGTCAGCAGCTCCGACACATTGCCCACGTTCTGGCCTCCAACTTGAACGATCACGTCACCAGGGCGGATGCCAGCTTTGGCCGCAGGACCGTTTTGCAACACGCCAGTGATGACCACGCCTTGCGGCAAGGCCTGCTTGCCAGCAGCGGGCAGCTGGAAGCTCTCGGCCAATTCGGGCGTCAGGTCCTGGGGCTCCACGCCGATCCAGCCGCGTGAGACTTTGCCATTTTTGAGCAGGTCTTGCATGACTTGCTTTGCGGTGGACACGGGAATGGCAAAGCCAATGCCCATGTTCCCGCCAGAGCGCGAATACATCGCGGTGTTGATGCCCATCAGATGGCCATGCACATCGACCAATGCGCCACCTGAATTGCCGGGGTTGATGGCCGCATCGGTCTGGATGAAGTTCTCGAAAGTGGTGATGCCCAGTTGACTGCGTCCCAGTGCGCTGACGATGCCCGATGTCACGGTCTGGCCCACGCCAAAAGGGTTGCCAATGGCCAGCACCACGTCGCCGACTTGCAAATCCTGGGGTTGCCCCAGCACGATGACCGGCAATTTGTCGAGCTGGATTTTCAGCAGCGCCAAATCGGTGTCCGGGTCGGTGCCGATCACTTTGGCCGCTGCACGTCGGCCGTCCGCCAAAATCACCTCGATGTCGTCAGCGTCTTCGACCACATGGTTGTTGGTCAGGATGTGGCCTTCGGGGCTGACGATCACGCCGCTGCCCAGTCCGGCGGGCGCATCGTCCTCCTGCTCCCCGTAGAAGAAGCGGAACCAGGGGTCTTTGGCGTGCGGGTTTTTGCCGCGGCGTTGGCTGGTGTTGATGCTGACCACCGCAGGCGATGCAGTCTGCGCCGCCGCGCTCAGGCTGCCCGCCGGCCGGTGCGTGCTGTCGGTGCCCGCCTGCAGCAGGGTCACGCCCCCGTTGGCGCCGCTGCCATGCAGCCACTGTGGCTTGAGGGTGGCCACAATGAACCAGGCGGCCAGCAGCACGGTGACCGTTTGCGAAAAGAAAAGCCAGTAACGTCGCATGTCGGCATTGTCGGCGAACTTGGCTGCGCTTGAGACAAAATGCCTTTTCCAACCGCGAGTGAACCGATGACCGACCACCGAACCCTGCTGCAGGCCTGTGACGGCCTGCTCCAGCCCGAGCGCTTCAAGGACTACGGACCCAACGGCCTGCAGGTCGAGGGTGCGCGTCCGATCCGCAAGATCGTTTCTGGCGTGACCGCCAGCCGCGCCTTCATTGAAGCGGCGATCGCCGCCGGTGCCGATGCGCTGTTTGTGCACCATGGCCTGTTCTGGCGAGGACAGGATGGCCGCGTGACCGGCTGGATGCGTGAACGCCTGCGTCTGCTGCTCACCCACGACCTGCACCTGCTCGCTTACCACCTGCCCCTCGATGCTCACCCGGAGCTGGGCAACAACGCCCAACTTGGCCGTGTGCTGGGCGTGCAGTGGGATGCCCGCTTCGGCGAGCAGGACCTGGGCTTTTCCGGCGCGGCCGACTGGTCCGATGCGCAGGCGCTGGCCGCGCATGCGCAGCAGGTGCTCGGTCGCGCCGTCACCTGTGTGGGCGGCACACGCCCGATACGGCGTCTGGCCTGGTGCACGGGCGGGGCGCAGGGCTACTTTGAATCGGCCGTTGCGGCCGGTGCCGATGCGTTCATCACCGGCGAGATTTCCGAGCCGCAGGCGCATCTGGCCCGCGAGACGGGTGTGGCCTTTCTGGCTTGCGGGCACCATGCCACCGAGCGCTACGGTGCGCCTGCGGTGGCGGCCCATGTGGCGCTGCAGCTGGGTTTGCAGCACGAGTTCATCGAGATCGATAACCCGGCATGAAGCGCAGCACGACACGCCCCATCGCGATCACACCCGGTGACCCTTGCGGCATCGGACCGGAGACCATCGCGCGCGCCTGGCGCGAGCATGCGCAGCTCACACGCGGCTGTTTTGTCGCGGGCGATGTGGGCGTGATGCGCCGCGCCCTGGCCTTGCTGGGCGAGGCGGTGCCTTGGCCGGTGCTCGAGATCGACGCCCCTGATGAAGCACTGGAGGTGCCTGTGGGCTGTCTGCCGGTGCTGCAGGTGGTGGAGCCTGCGCCTGAATTGCCCTGGGGCAGGGTGGATGCCCGTGCCGGGCGGCTGGCCGGTGAATGTGTGCTCTGGGCCACCCGAGCCGCCTTGCGGGGCGAGGTGGCGGCCATCGTGACAGCGCCGCTGCACAAGGAGGCCCTGCATGCCGCAGGCGCACCCTGGGACCAGTACCCCGGCCACACCGAGCTGCTGCAGGCCGAGAGCGCGCGCCACGCCGGTGTACCCCTGGCACAGATGCCGGTGCGCATGATGCTGGCCAACGACGAGCTGCGCACGGTGCTGGTGAGCATCCACGTGTCATTGCGCGACGCGCTCGATGCCATCACAGCCGATCAGGTGATGCTGACGCTGCAGATCACCCACGATGCGCTGCTGCGCCTGCTCGGGCGCGCGCCCCGCATTGCGGTGGCAGGGGTGAATCCGCATGCGGGCGAGGGCGGGCTGTTTGGCCGTGAGGAAATCGAGGTGCTGCAACCGGTGATTGCACAGGCGAAGGCGAAGGGTATGCAGGTGCATGGCCCCTTCGCACCAGATACGGTGTTCATGCGTGCGCGCCATGCGCCGGGTCATCCCGGGGAGTTCGATGTGGTGGTGGCGATGTACCACGACCAGGGCCTGATCCCGGTCAAGTACCTGGGGGTGGAGCAGGGCGTGAACGTTACGCTGGGCCTGCCCCTGATCCGCACCAGCCCGGACCACGGTACAGCTTTCGATCTGGCCGGGCAGGGTCGGGCCGACGCCAGCAGTCTGGTGCAGGCCCTGCGAATGGCCCGCCGGTTGACGGGCCTGCCGGCCTGATCAGCCCCGGGTTTTGAGGCTGTCGCGGATTTCGCGCAGCAGGACGATGTCTTCCGGCGTCGGTGCAGGCGCTGCGGGGGCAGCAGGTTCGGCTTGCTTGCGGGCCATCAGGCGGTTCATCTGCCGCACCATCACAAAAATGATGAAGGCCAGGATCAGAAAGTTGAGCGCCACGGTGATGAAGTTGCCGTAGGCAAAGACGGCGCCAAGTTTGCGGGCTTCCGCCAGTGGCAGGCCAGCCGACTGACCCGCCAGCGCGACGTAGTAGCTCGAAAAATCCAGCCCTCCAAAGGCCTTGCTGACCAGTGGCATGACCAGGTCGCCGACCACCGAATCCACGATCTTGCCGAAGGCCCCGCCGATGATGACACCCACGGCCAGATCGACCACGTTGCCTTTCATAGCAAAAGTCTTGAATTCCCCGATGAAAGACATGCTTACCTCTTCATGAAAATGTTGTGGAGAGGTGAATATTGCCAGAGCACAGAGCATCGCAGCGTCAGGCTGTGTAAGAAGTCTGTCTCTTTGACTCCGCTACAATCCCGGGTTGACCCCGATTCAGACCCTCAGAGGATTTCCATGAGTGATACCCCAGTCGACAGCAGCAAGCGCACCTGGCTTGTAGCTACTGGCGCTGCCGGCGCCGTCGGTGCGGTGGCTGTGGCCACACCGTTTGTCAGCACCTTCCAGCCCTCCGAAAAGGCCAAGGCAGCGGGTGCTGCCGTCGAGGTGGACATTTCCGCGCTCAAGCCGGGCGAAAAAGTCACCGTCGAGTGGCGTGGCAAACCCGTCTGGATCATGAAGCGCACGCCCGAGCAGCTTGAAACGCTCAAGAAAACCGAAGACCAGGTCGCCGATCCCAATTCCGACCGCAAGGCTTACCCGACTCCCGAATACGCCAAGAACCAGCACCGCTCCATCAAGCCCGAAGTGCTGGTCGCTGTGGGCATTTGCTCGCACTTGGGCTGTTCGCCTTCCGACAAGTTCCAGACCGGTGCCCAGCCTTCGCTGCCCGATGACTGGCAAGGCGGTTTCCTTTGCCCCTGCCATGGCTCCACCTTCGACATTGCCGGCCGCGTGTTCAAGAACAAGCCGGCTCCGGACAACCTGGAAGTGCCCCCTCACATGTACCTGTCTGACACCAAGATCCTGGTGGGCGAAGACAAGAAGGCCTGACGGAGAGCAACATGGCTGAATTCAAGGAAATTTCCCCCAACGCATCGGCGGGTGCCAAGCTGACCAACTGGTTTGAAAACCGCTTCCCGACCGCGTTCGATGCCTACCGCGTCCACATGGCCGAGTACTACGCGCCGAAGAACTTCAACATGTGGTACATCTTCGGTTCGCTGTCCCTGCTGGTGCTGGTGATCCAGATCGTGACCGGCATCTTCCTGGTCATGCACTACAAGCCCGATGCCAATCTGGCGTTCGCCTCGGTCGAATACATCATGCGCGATGTGCCCTGGGGCTGGCTGATCCGTTACATGCACTCCACGGGTGCTTCCGCGTTCTTCGTCGTGGTGTACCTGCACATGTTCCGCGGCCTGATGTACGGCAGCTACCGCAAGCCGCGCGAACTGGTCTGGATCTTCGGCTGCGCCATCTTCCTGGTGCTGATGGCCGAGGCCTTCATGGGTTACCTGTTGCCCTGGGGCCAGATGTCCTACTGGGGCGCTCAGGTGATCGTGAACCTGTTCTCGGCCATCCCCGTGATCGGTCCGGACCTGGCGCTGCTGATCCGTGGCGACTTCGTGGTCGGTGACGCCACGCTCAACCGCTTCTTCAGCTTTCACGTGATTGCTGTGCCTCTGGTCCTGCTGGGTCTGGTGGTGGCGCACCTGCTGGCGCTGCACGACGTCGGCTCCAACAACCCCGATGGCGTTGAAATCAAGGGCCCTAACGCCCCCAAGGACGCCAACGGCAAGCCCCTGGACGGCATCCCCTTCCACCCCTACTACACGGTGCATGACATTTTTGCCGTCAGCATCTTCTTGCTGGCCTTCTCGGCGATCGTGTTTTTTGCGCCTGAGTTCGGTGGTTACTTCCTCGAATACAACAACTTCATCCCGGCCGACCCGCTCAAGACACCGCCGCACATCGCCCCGGTCTGGTACTTCACGCCCTTCTATTCGATGCTGCGCGCCATCACCACCGAGATGATGTATGTGCTGATCGCCTGCGTGGTCATCGGTGCGGTACTGGCAGTTGCCAAGGCCAAATTGCCTTCCATCCTCAAAGGTGGCGTGATTGGCGCAGCCGTCGTCATTTGTGCGCTCATGCTGGCCATCGACGCCAAGTTCTGGGGTGTGGTGGTCATGGGTGGTGCCGTCATCATCCTGTTCTTCCTGCCCTGGCTCGACTACAGCCCGGTCAAGTCGATCCGCTACCGTCCCGATTGGCACAAGTACCTGTACGGCGTGTTCGTGATCAACTTCCTGATCCTGGGTTATCTGGGTGTGCAGCCGCCTTCTCCGATTGGCGAGCGGGTCTCCCAGGTGGGTACCCTGTTCTACTTTGGCTTCTTCCTGTTGATGCCCTGGTGGAGCAAGCTGGGTGAGCCCAAGCCTGTCCCTGAGCGCGTGACCTTCCAGCCGCATTGAGATCCCGGAGCGACAACCACATGAAAAACCTCAAGAACATTGCGCTGGGCTGGCTGATGGCCCTCGGTCTGGTGGCGGGTGCTCATGCCGCCGGCGGTGGCATCGCCCTGGACAAGGCCCCGGTCAAGACCACCGACCTGGCGTCCCTGCAAAACGGCGCCAAGCTGTTTGTCAACTACTGTCTGAACTGTCACTCGGCTGCCTTCATGCGTTTCAACCGCCTGAAAGACATCGGCCTGACCGACCAGCAGATCAAGGACAACCTGCTCTTCACCAGCGACAAGGTCGGCGAGACCATGAAGGCTGCGATCGATCCGAAGCAGGCCAAGGAATGGTTCGGCGCCAACCCGCCCGACCTGACCGTGATCGCCCGTGCCAAGGCCAGCCACAGCGGCACCGGTGCAGACTACCTCTACACCTACCTGCGCACTTACTACCGCGACGAAACCAAGGCCACTGGCTGGAACAACCTGGCCTTCCCGAACGTAGGCATGCCGCACGTGCTGTGGGAGTTGCAGGGCGAGCGTCAGCCGATTTTCGAAGAGCGCGAAGAGCACGGGCACACCACCCATGTCTTCACCGGCAAGTGGAAGCAGACCAAGCCCGGTACGATGACGCCCCAGCAGTACGACCAGGCTGTCGGTGATCTGGTGAACTACCTGCAGTGGATGGGCGAACCCGCCCAGAACACCCGTGTGCGGGTGGGTGTTTGGGTCCTGCTGTTCCTGCTGGGCTTCACCTTCATTGCCTGGCGCCTGAACGCAGCGTTCTGGAAAGACGTCAAGTAACATTCGCCTTACGGCCTGTTGATGCGGGCCTGACAGAGTGGGTTGGCCCCTTTGTGGCTGCCCACTCTTTTGATTTTGTAGAGGAGCCTCCCACCATGATGGTGCTTTATTCCGGAACCACCTGCCCGTTCTCGCATCGCTGCCGCTTTGTGCTGTTCGAAAAGGGCATGGATTTCGAGATCCGCGATGTGGACCTGTACAACAAGCCCGAAGACATCAGCGTGATGAACCCCTACGGCCAGGTCCCGATCCTGGTCGAGCGCGATCTGATCCTGTATGAGTCGAACATCATCAACGAGTACATCGACGAGCGCTTCCCGCACCCGCAGCTGATGCCTGGCGATCCGGTCGACCGTGCCCGTGTGCGCCTGTTCCTCCTCAATTTCGAGAAGGAATTGTTCACCCATGTGGCGACCCTCGAAAACCGCGCGCTCAAAGGCAACGACAAGGCGCTTGAGAAGGCCCGCTCGCACATCCGCGACCGCTTGACGCAGCTGGCCCCGGTGTTCCTCAAGAACAAGTACATGCTGGGCGACAACTTCTCCATGCTCGATGTAGCGATTGCCCCCCTGCTGTGGCGCCTGGATTACTACGGCATCGAGCTTTCCAAGAACGCGGCACCCCTGCTCAAGTACGCCGAGCGCATCTTCTCGCGCCCTGCCTACATCGAGGCATTGACCCCGTCCGAAAAGGTCATGCGCAAATAAGCGCTGCCTGCCATGATGGACGTCGAACTGCCTTCCACACGGCCTTACCTTATCCGTGCCCTTTACGAATGGTGCACCGACAATGGCTTCACGCCTTATGTGGCGGTGAAAGTTGACCAGACAGTGCAGGTCCCGCGTGAGTATGTGCAGGGAGACGAGATCGTGCTGAACATCAGCTACGACGCGACGAGCTCGCTGAAACTGGGCAACGAGTTCATTGAATTCAAGGCCCGTTTTGGCGGTCAGCCCCGAGACATCATGGTTCCGGTGGGGCGTGTGATGGCCATCTATGCGCGTGAAAATGGGCAGGGCATGGCCTTTCCTGTCCAGGAAGAGGCACCTTCTCCAACCGAAGTGGTTTCGACGCCGCCCACCCAGGACGACGATCCGCCTACACCCCCACCAAGCGCTGGCCAGCGCCCTGCGCTCAAGCGCGTGAAATGACTTTGCTGCAGCGAAAGCAGTGCATTCCAGCGGTTAGAATCCACCCCGTGCCGGTTTAGCTCAGTTGGTAGAGCACCCGCCTTGTAAGCGGTAGGTCGTCAGTTCGAATCCGACAACCGGCACCACGCACCACACAGGCCAGCAAGTGACTTGCTGGCCTGTTTCGTTTTCAGGCCGGGTGAGCAGGTTTCAGCAGGGTCAGTGGTTGCCGACCTGGACCTTGATGCGGATACCGGTGACCGCCAGCCCTTTGGCCTCCAGGTGCATCTGCAACGCCGGCAGGAACTGGCGAAGCTTGGCGGCCACGGCATTGGAGCTGACCAGCAGGCACCAGTGGCCGTCTTCGATGGGGCCAGCCTGAACGCTGGTGCGCAATGCCGGCGGCAGCAGGGGGCGGATGGCTTCAAACCGGCTGCTGGAGGCGCGCACACGGTCCACAAGCCTTGCGAGAGCTGGTGATTCCGCTGCAGCTTGCTGCAGCGGAATGGCGAAATGGCGACGTTGGGCTTCAGTCACGGTTTGCAGATTATCCAGCAGCCTGACCACACAACTTCACGGCGGTGATCAAGCGATTGGCCAGCCGCTAAAATGACAGGCTGGCCGTCGCTGCGATTGCAGCGGCTGACGGCAAGATTCAACAACCTGACAGGACAACGGTTGCATCGTGCGGCATGAGCGGCATGAACAAGGCATCCGTGCAGACATGGCCATTCAACTCCTCACCAAGATCTTCGGCAGCCGCAACGACCGTTTGCTCAAGCAGTACCGCAAGACTGTCGAACGCATCAACGCGCTGGAATCCGGCCTCGAGGGCCTGAGCGATGAGGCCCTGAAAGCCAAGACCGAAGAATTCCGCCAGCGGCTGGCCGCAGGTGAAACGCTCGATGCGCTGCTGCCTGAAGCTTTCGCAGTGGTGCGTGAAGGCTCCAAGCGCGTCATGAAGATGCGCCACTTTGATGTGCAGCTGGTGGGCGGCATCGCGCTGCACAACGGCAAGATCGCCGAAATGCGCACCGGCGAGGGCAAAACCCTGACGGCTACGCTCCCCGTATACCTCAATGCCCTGACCGGCAAAGGTGTGCACGTGGTGACCGTGAACGACTATCTGGCCAACCGCGATGCCCAGTGGATGGGGCGGCTCTACAACTTCCTGGGCTTGACGGTGGGCATCAACCTGCCCCAGCTGCCGCGTGCCGACAAGCAGGCTGCCTACAACGCCGACATCACTTACGGCACCAACAACGAATACGGCTTCGACTACCTGCGCGACAACATGGTCTACGAGCCGCAGGACCGCGTGCAGCGCCAGCTCAATTTCGCCATCGTCGACGAGGTGGACTCCATCCTGATCGACGAGGCCCGCACGCCGCTGATCATCAGCGGCCAGGCCGAAGACCACACCGCGATGTACCTGGCGATCCGTCAGGTGGTGCCGCAGCTGACCCAGCAGATCGGCGAAGCCGATCCGCGCACTGGAGAAGGCATCATCACTCCCGGTGACTTCACGCTTGACGAGAAATCGCGTCAGGTGTTCCTGACCGAACAGGGGCACGAGAAGGCCGAGGAAGTGCTTGCGCGCATGGGTCTGATCCCCGAAGGGGCCAGCCTGTACGACCCTGCCAACATCACGCTGATGCACCACCTCAACGCGGCGCTGCGTGCCCAGCACCTCTACCACCGCGACCAGCACTATGTGCTGCAGAACGGCGAGATCGTCATCGTCGACGAATTCACCGGCCGCCTGATGGCCGGTCGCCGCTGGAGCGATGGCCTGCACCAAGCCGTCGAAGCCAAGGAGGGCGTGCAGATCCAGGCCGAGAACCAGACGCTGGCCTCCATCACCTTCCAGAACTACTTCCGCCTCTACAGCAAGCTCGGCGGCATGACCGGCACCGCCGACACCGAAGCCTACGAATTCCAGCAGATCTACGGCCTCGAAACCGTCGTCATCCCGACGCATCGCCCGATGCAGCGCAAGGACATGAACGACCTGGTGTTCA
>JACCDI010162750.1_pt1 | contig 10441 bp, 5 predicted proteins | sample 7442791 | NCBI WGS metagenome assembly JACCDI01 (sample SAMN15323434, study PRJNA562643) | freshwater metagenome | isolation source: river surface water | place: USA:Blue River Watershed | collected 2017-08-15
AAGTACCCCAACTTCTTCCCTAGCCAACTGAATTCAATGTTGGTACTGTCAAAGCCACCAATCACAAAGTAGAAAGTCACTCTCTGACACAACTAGATATTTCATTTGTAGTCAGGTTACTCTGAGCAATCAATATCAATCTCCATTTAGACTTTTGGGCTGCATGGAGGAAGTTGTAAAATGACTATCTCACTACAGGTGCCAAGGACATTCTAGTTACTGAAATTGAAAACCAGATTCAAAACATTAAGTCTAATGTACCATTTTAGGCTTTATCTTTGCTACATATGTGGAATAACACAAGTCCACATACCAGGTTATGCTGGCCCTGACCAAAGACTGATTCCCCCCCCCTATGATCTTGACATGACAGTCTACCATTTTCGTAATTGTTTTAATACCATCCCTTGCTGTGAACACTGAGAATTATGTCTAAGACTTTGACACAATGGTGGAGTACCTAATTAGATCTTGCACCAAGTAAGCAGTGTCTCAAAATTGCAAACATAGGTCAGGGTGATCCCAGGACCCTCAAGACCCAAGGTCAAGTGGGTCAAGAATTAGAATTGACCACCGATTCCTATTAACCTGAGCAATGAACCCAGCTCTCGTCTTGCACCAAAATGTGGTGCTGGACTTGGCTGTGACTGCAAATATCAACAATTGCAAGCATGGCTTAGCCAAGATCTATGACCTTGTCATCTCTGTTGCTAAACTCACAGATAAATTAGTATTATGCTGAGGATGATGAGAAGCCTGCTGTGGATGGAAAGATCAGTGCAAATGCCAAGAACCCCACACTCACAAAGAGAAGAATATCACCAAACTCTGTCCCCCACAACAGCAAAAAATCTTCATTACATGAATGGCATTTTGATATAAAATGTGTGTATAGTGTCTTCATTTTTCAATGTAAACCTAATGCAGCTTGAGAATGGTGCATGGTTGTGGGGTCTTAGCCTGTCCAAATATGTACAGGAAGCCATTTATAACAACAGGAACTATGTGGAAGAGAAGTTGCCTGAGTTATATGTGTTAATCCAGTGGGTACCTAATCATTGCTGTTAAACCAGAGCTAGATTTGTCATCAGAGTCACCATCTGAGTATGTTTCATACTACCAACCCCTTATGTGATTATTTTAGAGTTAGGCAGAAATGGCTCTGCCACATCAGGGACACTTAGAAGCAGCATTACATATGATGTTGTACTTATTGTTACAGCATAACACTAGATTATGTATGGATCCAACAGATCTTGAAATAGATAAAAAATGAATTCCCCGATATATGAATGGAATGAATTTCATGATGAGGTTGAAGAACCTATCACCCCTGATGCACCTGAAGCAATAGGAAAAGCAGTAAATCTCAACATTTTTGTTGATAGTGACCACGAAGGAGACTTAGTTGGGAACGTCATGGACATGTCCTGGACATGGAAAAATGTCCTCAAATTATGCAGGCAGTGTGTCCTGTTGGGACATTTGAATACCGTTTTAATGGAGCCTTTGTGCATGCAGCCCCCCGTACACCAACAATAATCCAAAACTTTTATAATTTTTCACTCTTTAGTGCATTTTTGAACAGTACAAACCAGGAACATGCATTTTGAAAAACATAGTACAATGGAAGGTGTTTTTTCACTTAAAGTTTGGGATTTTGGGGGATTTTGAGGACATGTCCCAGGCATGTCCAATGTCTTGTCCTGTGTCCTCAAATTTCACAGGACAGGACATACAATGGTCCCAACTAAGGCAGGAGATAAACACACAAGTAGATCTCATAATAGTTTTCTTGCAAACCTCAATATTGCACTCATCAGTTGATTTTTGAAGAAACAGTCTATCAAAAAGGCATGTACCTTCAGCACAGAGTTTGTGACTAGGATCTCAGTTGTAGAAATCCTATTAGGCATATCTTATAAGTTTCATATGATAGGGATAGCTAGTCATGGTGCTACACACATCTACAGGGATAGTGAGAATGTAAAATATAAAACCTCTGAGCCAGAATCTGTACAAAAGAAGAACAATAACACTGTATGTCACCACACTGTATGTGAATCCATAGTGATGGGTGAATCCCCATATACTGAAATATGTTTTTGAGATTCCCACAGACCTGTTGACAAAGGTCTTGTGCAGTGGAAGGTGGAAATAGGAAATATTTATTAAATAACATTCTATATTATATGTATGATTGAGATAGTAAGTTTGAGCTTTATGCAGAATAAGCAAGTATACCCACATCTAGGTATTGCACTGGGGATATGAGTTCATACAGGTGTTAGCAAGTGGTAACACGACCCCATTTTTTATGACATAATGCAGTGAATGCTGTTGCCACATTAATTTTTTGTAGCAACCAAAATTGCATATGTAAGATAATCTCATTGACTTGAATAAAAATAATTTAAAATTTCACCAAATGTGTTGCATAAATTAATTTTCAAAAATATTTTTTGTTTTTGCTTATCATTTTAGTGCATTTTTGGATAGATCTTGCTAAGTAGAATTTAAATAGAATTTTTTATTTTGATTTTTTCTCTAAGTTTTATTTCAGTTTTGATTTTGTCCTCTGGCTCTAAGGACACAAGAAATATGTCATCACATGACTTTGGGGCCAGGGATAGTTTAAAGAAGATGTCCTGGTTCAGTTTAAATAAGATGTTCTGGGCAATTTTAAGGACATTTCCTGGCCATGACCCATGTCCTCTAATTTGTTCTCAAATTTTCAAAATGACAAGACAGGCCATTGCCAACTAAGGTTGGCCAATTTTTGAAAAACAGAAACAGAAGGGAATTGATAGCAACATTTAAGGCCATGACAAACAACAAAATGAAGGACTTTTAAATGAGATCCAATGGTGTGGAAAAGTTGAAGGGAAGGGATCCTAGGAGAAAGAAGGAGACATTTAATTTATTAGTGTTATGATGATTTTTGTGTGACAGTGAGTGTAACAAAATTCAAAAAGACAACTAGCAATGTTATCATATTGGGACCATAACCCCATTTGGCATCAAAATATCACACAGATGTTTCCCCAAGGTGTTTTGGAAGAGACCCTTGAGCTTGGTTTGGTCTTGTACCACCAATTCTGGTCATAATCGCCATGGTCATAGTGGACCATCAATTTTGTGGAAAATCCATCATTGGTCAAAAATGATTGTGGTGGTGTACAATAATTTACTGTGATTGTATGGTATCACACTTGGCCGGATTTCTTTTCTGCCCTAAAATTTGACGTAATTGGAGAGTTAATAATATTGCAGCAAAATCGTTGACATTGGATTACACAGAGTCATAGATCAATTACTGCGTGACGGAAGGAGTGTTGAAGAGCTAAGACAGACGGTGGAGTAGGACAGACGGTAAGTGATTGTGGAACGTGACAGATGGCGATGAGAACATTATTTGGAGTGTCAGTCATACGTACGTAGTAACGACGGACAGGACATAAAAGTATCTAAAACATCATGCGCACGACAAGAGCGCGACAAGAACACCGTTCTCACCTGATGTCTAGGTAGCTCATAAATAATTTTATAGAATACGGGCGAGTCACTGTTGTAGTGACCGTCACGGGCCATGGCCATTTCCGCCTTTTACCTTAGATATTTACTTAATTTTTTGCGCAATATAAGTACTCTCTTTTGCTAATGTATTATTTTCTTCACTTTGAGAATTTGTGGGTTAAACATCCAGGAATAATCTTTTCATATAAATTTATTCAGAGTAAAAAAATTTTCATTGAAATATCTAATTTGTGCCTGAACGCGTGTGTTGGAGTCCATCACCAGACACAAATCATTTTGGGCACAAATCTTTCATTTTGTCCCAATTGAGAACAAGTTTTTCCAAACAAGACTTGTAAAAGAGCAGATCTCATCCCTTTTGAGGACAAGTTTAAAGGTATCATGTATACATATACATTTGTGGATACAAGTTAAAAGTTGTTACAGTTGGGGCATTAGAGGCATCAGATCCAGTGGTTGCAGGGGGATTGTGTACTTATGTTGCTTTTTTTTCAACTCTTCACAATGCAAAGACCTAATAATGTGACAAAACAATCACAATATGATATAGTACCAGTTGAAAACTACTTTGCAGCCTTATTTTTTCAGACATCTCTGATGCATCAGAATAAACAATTATTCCATCCCTGTTATACTTTGGCACTCAGGATCCTTGAGATACACATAAAGAGCTTAAGTTATGCACCACAGGTTTGTGGGGCCTTACAAACAGTGGTTTCACCACAAGCATCAAAACCACAATTTTTGTGTTAAGGAAGCAAAGTGATTCCATGTAGAAATTAGTATAATTTTTACATGAATTATGAATTATTATGTCAGACACAAATCTGAGATATGTTCCTTTGTTTGTTGGCATCTTTTTGCATCACAACATATGGAATCGCCTTGTTGGCCTCTTATACCATATTATAAAATATTTTGGATGTATTGGTAATATGTGAGTTTCTACTGACGTTTAATTCTACAAAATTTAATACCAATTATTTATTTTAATTGGTGCATGTTAAGTGGATGTCTAACATTTTGGAAAAGACTCACAGACCATGGGATTTTGGAGTATGTGCTGTTGGAACATGTCATACCACAGTGATCCACTTCAACCAATACAAACCCTGTTGCTCCATAATAGAATATATTATGGGCTACAACTTCTCATTGTGGTCTGAATCAGACTCTGGGCTGAGTTTCAGGGGATCCAAATAGAATTCCAGTCATGAGGCTGAAAAGTGTTTCTAAGGCTGAAAAGTAGTTTTCAACTGATGCTTACCTTAAAAATATGTATCAATCCAAATTATTGACAGTTCAACTCTAAAACAGCAAAAGTTTTCACTGTTGGATTTAGTTAGTAAACTGGAGTTGAGGTAAAATGATGGAAGGACTTGAATTCAAGTCTTTCCATCCTTTTTCTTTTCAAAAATAAATTCTTTCCTTAAAGAAGTACTAAATATTAAAAATCCATTTTAAAGCCATTCAAAGATTACAGTATGTATTCTTGCACTTAAAAGAGAAATAAATTACAATGAATAAATAAATCTACAAAAAATAATGAGAAGGAGGACCATTGGTGTAATCCACCTGGAACGAATTCTCCCTATTGTTAATGGCAAGTTGAGTGATCACAGAATTGCTTCAAAAATGTTGCAATACATGGAATTTTCTACATGGTATACATCATGGGAAATCTTCCACTGCTTGAATCAACAATTCATCATCTCTTGGCATGATCAGACTTGATTCATCTTGGCATGTTTCTCCTCTGAGATGGCAAGGCTCTAGGGGCAAACTCAAAAGGAAGCTTTGCCAATGTAGCCATCATTGCCTTAACATGTTTGAATGGCTCAAGCCATGTTGCCAGAGATGCATGGGAAATCTAAAATCTTGATTCCATTCCAAATCCCCAGTGTGTAAGGGCCACTAATCCAAAAATGTCCCCTGTGATGATACAGAGGGCAAACTTGTACCTCAAGGCAGATTTCTTGAATTTGAAGGAGTAGAACTTCCATAAGTTTAATCAATGCTCATCAAGTAATGATTGTAGACATTATCATTAAAACAATTGTCAAGCAAGACCTGTAAAATTAAGACATCAGGAAAACATTTTGTCAAATTAGATGTGAAGCAAAAATAATTAATTGGTATAAGAGTAGGAAACACTCACCACATAAATTTCCAAATAGGCAATGGAGCAAACAAATGGATGGACCTACTTACAGATTGACAGTTCCACCAGACCCACCAACAGCTGTGCATCCAGCATCCTGTTTTGAATATTGCTTTTGAAAAATGCAATATCCAGAGCAAATGCATGATCTGAGAACAAGGAGGAACAAGATCATGGCGGTTAAGAGCATTTTCTAGAGCATGAGAGCAACAGAGTTCTCACAAAAAAGCAAATCTTTGATCCCTATGGCAGCAAGAGGTTGGAAGCGTTCTTTTTAGATATCTTTTGTTATGATGTGTAAGTTATGCTTGTTTGGCTTGACCTTTCGTTGGTGCTTAGATGAAGGCTCATCTTTTTGACATTGAAATGGATTCAATGGAGGCAAAGTGAAGTTGTAAGGTCGATGGTTGAAAAGGCTGAACATTGAAAAAGAAGACGATCGAAGCAATTGAAAATGATTGAGATTGGTGGAAAATTGTAAGAAGTAGCAAGTTGGCGAGAAGTAAATTGTGATATTCATAATTTTGGTTTACTGATGAATTCAAAATGGAGTCAAAATGACATGCCAATCAGGAAATAAAAATGTTACAAAGTCTTCAATACTACTAATTCCAATGCATTATAGATAAACCAAATTGGCACAGATTTGACACAGATTCTGAGAAAGCAAGCCCTGCAAAACAATCATTTTTTAATATAGGTCATCATAGATGGAATGGTTCTTTGGTAAGTCTTGGAATTGTATGCTAGGCTTAAATATCAATATGCATTGATATTTTATCCTGGCATTGACGTTTAAGCATTTCTGAGGAAAAAGATTAAATGACAATGCCAGGCTTAAATGTCAATATCAGGCTAAAATGTCAATGCAAATTGACATTAAAGCCTGGCATCAAGATTCAAGGCTTTTTATGTAGGAATCATTAATAGTTTAAACCTTGCATCTTCATTTAAGGTTTTTCCTGGAAACAGCTGAAATGCTGATGCCAGTTTGCGCATTGACATCAATCCTGGCATCAGCACTCTAGCAGTTTTCTCAAAAAAGCTTAAAACTTGATGACAGGCTAAGATGAATCCAGTTTAAAGATTCACTTTCAAATAGGCATGTTGTACTATTGAACCTATTCATATATGAATGACTTGATATCTGTGCTATTAGAAGTTGGTTGGTAGTTTTGTTGGAATTGTGGCTGTTAATGGTTGTTTTGGCATTTTCAATGATATTTTCTATGAATCAATGTTGTTTTTCTGTTATGTTTTGTCACCCAAACTAGCAACATCAGAGGGTACAATTCATTTCCACTGCGCTCCTTCTCTTCTCTCAGCTGATGAATCATTTGTAGGAGCAAGTTTGCACATGAAATTTTTGCTTGTCCATAAAATGTTCAGAAAAATGCCTCAGAGGAAATCACCACCTTCTTTTTTGATGATGAAGCCCAAGAAGGGGTGCAATGCCAACAACAAGACCTCTCTCACCTCATTCTCACGAAACAAATCAATCCTGCTAACCACTCAAGAGCCACTATGCAAGCACTTCTTGAGTTATTTCAGTGGCAAGGCTCTCCATACAAAGTCTTTGCTCAACTCTACTGTTTTACGAGGCAAGCTGAAGGGTGGACAAGGTTTTCATAAGGATGACAGTTAGTATTGTGAATTTTATTTTTCACATTCCAATTGCAATTTTAATTTATTTTATGCATCTATCAAATTATCCACAGCTGAAAATGACTAAGGGTCTGAATACAACTCAGACTACTCCAACAGCAGCTTTGAAGATGATTTTCCTCTCTATAACAAAAACAAAGACCCTGACAAGAATGAAGGTAAAGATCTCCATGAAGACCTCAGAGCTGAAGATTCCACCGTTATAGTCCACACATCTAAGTCAACCACTCCTTCAATTTATTCCTCTACCTGCAAGAAGAAGACTGTTGACAAGTACAATCTCAGTACAGGATTGGGCAAAGTGTTGGATGTCACTCCCTCTTTCAAGCTCTTTTCTCTTGGTGCTGGATTGCTTTTGTGGATTCTTACACTGTGCATGGAGACAACCATAAGAAGGTATTTATTGATCTGATTGCTCCTGCCCTCCCAATCTGCACCTGCAAGGTTGCAGTGAGTGAGGATTTCAGGTGTCTTGAAGCATTGTTCAGTTGTCCAAAATGGTTCTTCAACAAGGGATTTATGCAGAAGAAGTTTGGTGTGTAGTACAACACCCAAATTGCCACTATCAAAGACTACCACAAGACTGTCCAGGAAGTTTGTGCTGATCATCCTGGAGTGGATGATATTTTCTTTGATAATTCAAAGAAGGAAATCATTGCGCTTCCCTGCTTTGTAGATAAAATCAACTATGAGACTACAATGGCAGACTCATAGGGAGTTGAGATAGTGACATACAACGGCAGCCTTCACAAGCAGTTCACCATGTTGCTTGAGGTTAGGCTCATTGAAGTCAAGCATGCCCTTAGCCCAGCCGCTTCTAAAGCTGCTCAGGTGAATAGCAGCCCTGATGCTGATTCTGATTTGAACATCAAGACGAATGATTAGAGAATAGTTTTTGCTACTTGATTCATCCAAGGTCTTTATAAGTAGATAGTATTATTTTTAATTTTACATCGAAATGAAATGTGTTCTGATATATTTTGAATTTTAAAAATAGACAGTTATCTTGAAAAATAATGGAAAGAAATTGGTTTTTCATCTCTTGTCCTATCTTCCCTCAACTCCAATGAGTGAACAAATTATTGTCCAACTCTAATTTTTTGCCACTATAAAGCTTGTGAAAAAGAAATATTGTGATTGTACATATGCATACTATATTAGTACATCATTACAATGTTATTTTGTGGTGCAAACTTTGCAAGATCCAGTACCCATGATTCGTTCATTCCAAGCACGTCTTGGAACACTTTTAATATTCACTGTAAGATGTCTTCATGTTTTTGTGGCAAAAATGCAATGTTAATTTAAACAGCCCATTGTACATGAAAAAAGATATCTCAGGATGGCATACCATTGTGTGTCATCTGATTGAGTGGAAATGGTTATCACTGTTGGTCCAACCAACTCTGGGCTTTGAGTGGGATTTTTTGGCAAGCAACCAATTCTGTGTCCAAGTGAAAAGTTTATTACCACAAATTTGTACATAAAATAATAATCATTCCTACATAGACTTTTAGCATATGTATTGAGTTGCATGTATGTTAATTTGAACTTGCTTCAAACAAACAAATACATCAGTCTCTAGAGACTTAGTTTTTATTGTCAAAAAGATTGAAAACTCAGCATAGGTCAAGTTTAATGCAAATTGACAAATCCATCACTTGACATTTGAAATAGATATTTCCAGAAAAAATGATTATTGGGAACAGTTTTCCACAAAATAATTATTCTTGAATATGATACCATAGATCAATTGCATTCCATTATTTTTTCTTAAACTAATAATAACTTCAAAACAATTATAGACATTACTCTAGAATCAAAATCGAATGTGTTTTCTATAACAAGTTCATTTGTCTTGTAATTTGTTTCTTGTGTAGGATTATAACAAATGTCTCCAAGCCAGTACTTATAGCTCCAAATAACGATGTGCTCAGATTATGCTCCAAACACACCAAGAAGGTCCAAGGTTCACAGACTGGCTACAATAATAATATCCCTGTGCTGCTATGTGTCACTGAACTAATTTGCTCACATTGTCCTAATGCAAATGGAAGATCCACTGGATTTTGTTACAGGGGTGGGAAGATGATTAACTAACTTGATGTATGTTGTCTTTGATGAGATGAAGTGTTCTACATTACAGTAACTATCTGCAATAAAGAACAAGAAATTCATTAAAAAAATCTCCAAATTCATTTGTATTGGAAATAAATATATCTAAAAAGTGAAAATGTTGTGACATCATGATACATGTTTTAATGAATTGGATGCACTTATTGATATCATGCATTAATTTCATGATAACATCCACAACTTGTGTTGGGTTCACATCAACAAAATGAAGCACTCAAAGGAGCAAATCAACCATTGGTATAAAATCAGATAACAATCAAGCATGAGCACAATTGTCAACTGAATTTTAAATTGACTCGCAAAAGCAGTTTTACATCATCAATTTATGTTCAATCTTCCCCCCAGAACACCTATAATAATATTTTCTTATCAATATTTTGAAATTTTTGCCATATTGCTTTCAATTTTTATTATTCCTTCAAATTTGTTTCATTAGCAACACTGATATTGTCTGTTGCTTGAAATATCATATTCTGGTATATTTCTTTCAACGTATTACTTAATTATCTGAAATGATGTGCAGATAGGTAAATATGTTATGTTGATTTCAATTTCTATGTAATTTTGTACAATATTGACAAATAACATTATATTTGAAACAGTGTTCCTTGAAACTGAATATTTCCAAGCAAGAAAAGACAAAATAATGGCAACAAAATTGCAATGGTCTTCCATAGCTTTTTTATCAGAATAATTGGGGTTTCTTCCAGATGTTCTGTGGTCGTTTGTAATATTCCTCTCATGAAGGAATTAAACAAAGTCTTGGTAAGAAAGTCTTGACAACAATCTCATTGTTGTCAGAGTCAAAGCAGACTCTATTAATTGGTCTATGTTCCACCTATAGCTGTCAATTCATTTTGACCAGGTTATATTAATAGTAGTCTTGCCACACATTCCTTTGAAGGGATTTAGAAAATTTTATTGTTGCTCTACCAGACTTGA
>JACCDI012191865.1_pt1 | contig 10441 bp, 7 predicted proteins | sample 7442791 | NCBI WGS metagenome assembly JACCDI01 (sample SAMN15323434, study PRJNA562643) | freshwater metagenome | isolation source: river surface water | place: USA:Blue River Watershed | collected 2017-08-15
ATTAAACTCGGGCACAACGTTGCCCGATGGACCCCCCCTTGATGTACCGACTGTTCCCCCGGGCTGGCGCCCGCTTCCCGGCCTGGATTGCGCTGGCCGGCCTGCTGGCCATGGCGACCCCCGCGGTCTCGCAACCCGCCGGCTGCGATGAAGGCGTGATCCGCCTACCCGATCGCAGCGGCACCATCCAGATCTGTTCGGCCCTGGCCGCGCGCGTGCCCGAGCTGGCCCGCCAGCTCTCACAGGCCACTGCCGCCCTCGGTTCGCAGCAGGCACAGATCGCCGAACTCACGCGCCTGGTGCGCGGCCTGAACAACGTGAGCCGCAACATCGGCCTGGAGCGTCAGGCCAAGATGATGCAAAGCCTGTCCTCCGAGCTTCAAGGTGCGGGCGGCGCGCGTTCCTCTGATGCCCTGACCCAGATCAACGAGCGCCTGGACGGCCTGCAGGCCTCGCTGCTCGGCGCCTTGAGCGACCCCAAGATGGCCGCTGCCCTGGGTGACGCCCTCAAGGGTCCGGTGGGCGAGGCCATCGCCCGCCTGGATCTGGGCGGCGCCAGCCGCCAGATCGATGACATCAGCGAGCGGCTGAAGGCCCTGCAATCGAGCGTGGGCCAGGTGCAGGCCGATACCAGCGCCATCCGCCAGCAGCTGGCGCAGATGGACCAGCGACAGCAAGCCGCCGAGGGCGCGCGTCAGGAGCGCGAGACGGTCACCATCGACCTGCTCAAACGCCTGTCGGGTCAGGTGCGCGAGCTGGGCCAGCGCGGTGGCCTGATCGACAACGCACGCACCTTCGCCGAGCACTATCACAACGCGCGCATCCTGGCGCAGCGCGGCGAGACCGACCTGGCGCTGGCCTCTTACCGTGCGGTGTTCCAGTCCGGGGTGCAGATGGCCGACCCGGTGATCGACCTGGTCACGCTGCTCACGCGCCAGTACGGTCGCCGCGGCGCGGGAGAGGCCCTCAAGCGCGACTTCGAAAAGCAGCTGCCCACCCTGTCCTACCTGTATGGCCTGCAGCTGCTGGCAGACCGCGAGCTCGACGAGGTCGAAGCGCTCCTGTTCAAGGAGCCACAACGCGTGTCGGAGTTTCCGCCGCTGGCGGCCCTGTCCATCCGGCGCTTGCACGAGAGGATGGCCAGGGAATCGAGAGGTCAGGCACCCAGGATCACGGCGGTGACCTTTTTCTGGTCGGATGCATCGGGCCTGGCTGCCGTCGCAGAGCGGCTTGACAAGGAAATCCAGAGCGGCAATTACCTGGCCTTCTACATCGATCCGATCCGCGCGAGTCGCGAGCTGGACGATTTCCGTGCCATCTCGGACAACTTCACCCGCAAGCAGCTCCTGAAGGTGAAGGTCTGGCAACTGGCCTACACCGACAACTTCCCCCGCCAGTCTGTCGACCTCATGCGAAGCCCCGTGGTTCTGGATTACACCTACCTGCTGGACCCTCCTTCGCGGCAAGCGCTAGCCACCCTGTCGCGCGATGCGGGCTTCTGGCCGCAGTACAAGCCGGGGTCAATCCGTCTCTCCATCTGGGATGCTGCAGACGTTGAAAAGCCGATCCAGGTGTGCTCGGGCCCGGCCAACCGAATGCAGTGCAAGAACCTCAACACGCCAGAGTTTCGCTGCAAGTCCAGGCTCAACCCGCGGATCGAGGAGTGCCTCAGTCACTACCCGCCTTCTCGCGACGATCGTGAAGAGTTATTTTCCCCGAGGGTCGAGGCCCGCCTGATCGCGCAGGAGACACTGGGTGCGGCGTGCATCTCCCGGCTACGCTACACCGACCGAACCGGGAGGGAGGTGGTGATCGACGCGCGCGACCTGATCGCGGTGTCGCTGCGCGCACCCGATGACGAGTTGCGTCGCATCCTGGGAAGCTGTGGCTATGACCTGCAGAACCTGCCCCCCTCCGCAGAAGCGAGCCGTCCGGCGGGCTCGGTCGCGTCCGCTACGGTCGCGGCCTACGCCGACGCAGTGCAATCCGATCGCCCCGTGACCTACAACGCCGAAAATTGCGAACGCGTCGGCTACCGGGGCAACTGGGTCTACAGCACCCCCACCCTGGCGGCCAGGCAACTGGATCGTTTTCTCCTGAAGCTCGCGCAAACCCTGAAGACCCTGCCCCACCTGCCGCAGGCGCAGGAGGCAGGCTTTCAAGGCTATTTCGACGAGGCCGACAAGCAGTGCAAGTTGCGTGTCCTCGCCAACGGGCAGCCCTACGCCTGCACCGTGGCACGGCTCGTCACCAACCGGTGGCTCCCCGCACCCGCCCTGGCATCGTCCAACACGTCACGCATGCTGGATACGGGTGAAGTCTGGAATGGTGGCATCTATCCCGACCTCGCAGCCCCGGTGCGCTGCGTGGCCCAGGAGAAGCCCCCGACGCCAGAAGCCGCCACGCCCGGACAAGGCGTTGCGCTGGGGAGACTTCCTGGGGGTCACAACCGGCCTGTGTCAACGCCGCGATTGGCCTCAACGCTCCAGCTGCTGGAGTCGGAGGGCATCGAGCACGAACTCGAGGCCCTTGGCGCGGGTCACGGTCCGCGATGCGATACCAAGGGTTACTCCGGTGCCACTTACCGGATCCGCGTCGACCTGGGCCTGCGCGCCTTGCAGCAAGGCCTGTGTCCCCTAAAGGAGACGCCACGCAAGGCACTGATCGAGTCGGCGCTGAAGGCGCATGCGCCGCGGGTGCAGGGGTGTTTCACCTCCGCCGGCATGACCAGCTACCAGAGAAAAACGCAAGAATGGCTGGCATCCGCAGCCAAGGACTGCGCGGGACCGGGTGGCAAGCAGGTCCAGGAGTTCATGCAGGCAGCGTCCGAATGGGCTCTCGAGCGGCCCTGAGCGCTCAGGTTCCGATCATCGAGCAGGCACCTGGGGTCATCCCCGCGAGGTGACGCACTTGCGCGGTGACCACCCCGAAGAGGCGGCTGGCGCGGGACTACACTGAACGCCATGGCCCGCCGCCCCAGTCCTGACGCCGCCCCCAAGGGCCAGCCCCGTTCCCTCTCGGGCCTGCTGCCCTTTCTGCGCCCCTACCGGGGCCGCATTGCGCTGGCGGCACTTTTCCTGGTGCTGGCCGCCGGTGCCACCCTGCTCTTTCCCTTGGCTCTTCGCAGCCTGATCGACGGCGGCCTGGTCGGTTCCGGGCGGGGCGAGCAGCTCATGGCCCTGCGCCAGCATTTCCTGGCCCTGTTCGCTGTTGCTGTGGCCCTGGGTGTGTTCTCGGCGGCCCGTTTCTACACCGTGAGCTGGCTGGGCGAACGCGTCACCGCCGACCTGCGCAACGCGGTGTACGCCCATGTGGTGCGCCAAAGCCCCGAATTCTTCGAGACCACCCAGACGGGCGAAGTGCTCTCGCGCCTGACCACCGACACCACCCTGGTCCAGACCGTGGTGGGGTCCTCCCTCTCCATGGGGCTGCGCAACGCGGTCATGGGCACTGGCGCTCTGGCCATGCTGGTCTGGACCAATCCCTGGGTGATGACGCAGGTGCTGTTGATCCTGGTGGGCGTGGTGCTACCGGCCATGTGGTTCGGGCGGCGCGTGCGGCGCCTCTCGCGCGCGAGCCAGGACCGGGTGGCCGATGCCAGCGCCATCGCCGCCGAGGTGCTCAACGCCATTCCTGTGGTGCAAAGCCATGCCGCGGAATCGAGAGAGGCCCGTCGCTTCGACGACTCCACCGAGCAGGCCTTCGGCACCGCCGTGCGCCGCACCCGGGCGCGCGCGCTGCTGGTGGCGTTCATCATCATCGCCACCTCAGGCCTGCTGCTATGGGGCCTGTACCAGGGCACACAGGCGGTACTGGCCGGAAGCATCACCCCGGGCCACCTGGGGCAGACCGTGGTGTACGTGATCATCCTGGCTGGCGCAGTGGCGGTACTGGGCGAGGTGTATGGCGACCTGCTGCGCGCGGCGGGTGCCACCGAACGCCTGATGGAGCTGCTGCATGCGCAGTCGCCGGTTACCTCGCCGCTCAATCCGGTCCAGGCGCTCGTGCCGGCAGGCGGCAGCGTGGTGCGCTTTGAGTCGCTGCAGTTTCGCTATCCGTCGCGACCCCAGCAGCCCGCGCTGGCGGACTTCGACCTCGAGGTGCGCGGCGGCGAGACGGTGGCCCTGGTGGGTGCCAGCGGTGCGGGCAAGACCACGGTGTTCCAACTGCTGCTGCGGTTCTATGACCCACAGGCCGGGCGCATCGTGGTCGATGGCGTACCGGTGGACCACATGGCCTTGCAGGACCTGCGTGAGCGCATCGGCATCGTGCCGCAGGAGCCGGTGATCTTCTCGGCAAGTGCGCTCGAAAACATCCGCTACAGCCGACCCGGTGCGAGCGACGACGAGGTGAAGGCCGCGGCCCGCGACGCCTTTGCCCACGACTTCATCAGCGCCTTGCCTGGCGGCTACGACTGCTTCCTGGGCGAGCGTGGCGTGCGCCTTTCGGGCGGACAGCGCCAGCGGATCGCGATCGCCCGGGCGATGCTGAAGAACCCGCCCCTGCTGCTGCTGGATGAAGCCACCAGCGCGTTGGACGCGGAGAGTGAGCGGATGGTTCAGGCGGCGCTGGAATCGGCCATGCGTGACCGTACGACGCTGGTGATCGCGCACCGCCTGGCCACCGTGCAACGCGCAGACCGGATTGTGGTGCTGGACCACGGGCGGGTCGTCGAATCAGGTACGCACGAGGCCCTACTGGCGCAGGGCGGGCTGTACGCGAGGTTGGCCAACCTGCAGTTCATGGCTTGAGGTGGCTGGGGCTTCGTCGTGAGCCCGGCACAACCACCGCGTCGCTGCACCCTACTGAAGCGGCCCCTTCAACGCCGGCGGCACCGGCAAAGGCAGCACCGCGACCCCCTCTTCCAACAAGGCCTGGGTCTCCTCGCGTGTGGCCTGCCCGCGGATCCCGCGTTCATCGGCCTCACCGTAGTGGATCCGCCGGGCTTCCTCGGCGAAGCGCTCGCCCACGTCCTCGGTCTGGGCCATCACCTGGGCCACGGCCTTCATCCAGGCCGCCTGCAGCGCCGCCTCGGGCGGCACCATCACATCCTGCCGCGGCGATGCAGGCACCGAAGGCGAACGTGCAGGCTCGACCGCCCCCAGGTTCAGACGGGGCGCGCTCAGGCGCTTGGTGATCGCGGTGTCGCCGCACATCGGGCATTCGACCAGCGCACGACCGAGCTGCCCCTGGAAGTCATCCTCCGAGGCAAACCAGCCCTCGAACACGTGGCCGTGCATGCATTGCAGGTCCAAAACCTTCATGAGCGCCGCCGGACCGCCCCAAGGCGCGAAGGCCCCCTCGGGGGGCAGGAGGCTACACAGCGTGAGCCGACGTGGGGGCACATCATGACGCGGATTGTGCGTGCCAGTCCAAAACCCAGGCGCCGGACAGGACGTTCTGCAGCCACAGAGCGCAGGACAGGGTCTTGCCGTCGGTCACCTGGCCCTGGCGGCACCAGTCCAGGAGTTGGGCGGGTGTGGCGGTGATCACGTCCAGAAACTCGGCCTCGTCCAGCTGGCGCTCGCCCAGGGTCAGCCCACGGGCGAACCAGAGGCCGATGGATTCGTCGGCATAGCCGATGCACGGGTGCAGCGTGCCGGCATGCGCCCACTCCCGGGCGGTGTAGCCGGTTTCCTCCAGCAATTCGCGCTGCGCACAGACCCGAGGGTCTTCACCCGCCTCGAGCTTGCCCGCCGGAAATTCGATCATCACGCGCCCCACCGGATGCCGGTATTGCCGCTCCAGCACCACCCGTCCGTCCTCCAGCAGCGGGATGATGGCCACCGCCCCCGGGTGCTGGATGAACTCGCGATAGGACTCGCTCCCATCGGGCAGGCGCACGGTGTCACGCACCACCTGCAGGAACCGGCCTTCGAGCAGCTTCTCGCGGCCGACCACCTGCTCGTGCAGGTGGGCGTCGGCGTTGACAGGACGCGTCATGCGGACCGCTTGACGAGGTAGCGCCAGACGAAACCCGGAAACGCCAGGGTCAGGAACAGGGCTCCGGTGATGGCATAGACCTCCCAGCCCTGGGGCGCGATCTGCCCGGCGCGGTGTTCCAGCAAGAGCCCCCCGCCGCCGGCCAGGAAGTACATCACCACCAACTCGCCCAGGCGCAGCGCCAGGGACTTGGGCACACGCAGCGCCACCAGTCCGAACAGGCGTTGGCTGAAAAACGGCAAGTTGGCCGCGAGCAGCGAGAGCACGATGACGAACCAGACGGAGACGGTCAAGGACATGAGAGCCGCCTGCGCAGGTCGCTGGGGTCGAGAGACGAGGTCAGGAGGCCAGCGTGCGCACGATGGCGTCGGCACACAGGGCCATGAGCCCGCCTGGCATGAGGCCCAGCAGCAGCACCAGCGCGCCATTGATCGACAGCACCACCCGCACATCAGCCGGAGCCGACACGGTGGTGGCAGTGATGGGCGAGTCGAAGTACATGACCTTGACCACGCGCAGGTAGTAGAACGCGCCGATCAAGGACGCCATCACCGCGAAGATGGCCATGCCGATGTAGATCGCCTCACCCGAGGCCACCAGCGCCTGCAGCACGGCCAGCTTGGCATAAAAACCCACCAGCGGAGGAATACCCGCCAGGGAGAACATGCAGATCGCCATCACGCCGGCGTACAGCGGGCTGCGCTGGTTCAGGCCGGCCAGGTCAGCGATCTCTTCGCTCTCGAAACCCTCGCGCGCCAGCAGCAGGATGATGCCGAAGGTCGCGAGCGTGGTGAGCACATAGGTCACGATGTAGAACATCGAGGCGCTGTAGGCCAGCTGGCCATTGGCGGTGCTGCCATTGACCACGCCCGCCGCCAGGCCCAGAAGCACGAAACCCATTTGCGCGATGGTCGAATACGCCAGCATGCGCTTGAGGTTGGTCTGCGCGATGGCGGCCAGGTTACCCACCAGCAGCGAAGCGATCGCCAGCAAGCCCAGCATCTGCTGCCAGTCGATGGCCAGGGGAATCATGCCCTCGACCAGCAGGCGGATCACGATGCCGAAAGCCGCCAGTTCAGGCGCGGCACCGATCATCAAGGTGACGGCGGTGGGTGCGCCCTGATAGACGTCGGGAATCCACATGTGGAAAGGCACTGCCCCCAGCTTGAAGGCCAGGCCGGCGACGATGAACACCAGACCAAACACCAGCACCTCGTGCTTGATGCGGCCGCTGCCGATGGCCTTGAACACCTCGTCGATATTGAGCGAGCCGGTGGCGCCATACATCATGGACAAGCCATACAGCAGGAAGCCCGAAGCCATCGCGCCCAGCACGAAGTACTTCATGGCGGCCTCGATCGCCTTCTCGTTGTCGCGCCGCAGGGCCACCAGGGCATAGCTGGAAAGTGTGAGCAGCTCCAGGCCGAGGTAGATCACCAGGAAGTTGCTGCCCGAAACCATCACGAAGATGCCCAGGAGCGAGAACAGCGAGAGCGTGAACAGCTCGCCACCGCGCAGCATGTCGCGATCAGCCGCATACGGGCGGCCGTACACCAGCGTCACCGCCACGGCCACTGCGGCAAAGGCCTTGAGCCAATTGCCCATGGGGTCGCTCACCACCATCTTGCCGAAGGCGTACTGCGTGCCGCCACCGAGCGCCGCGCTGGCGCACAGCCAGGTGACCACGGCCAGAGTGCCCAGGGTCAGGACATAGGTCAGATCGCGCAAGCGGCTCTTGACGCCCAGATCCACCAGCAGGATGGCGCAGGCCATGAAGGCCAGAACGATCTCCGGGGCGACGACGAGGAGGCTTTGTGTGTCCAGCATGATCATTTCAGCTTCGAAGCCGCCACGTGCTTGAGGAACTCGGCGACGGAGACGTCCATGACGTCGGTGAAGGGCTTGGGATGGACGCCCATGTACAGAACCGCGATGGCCAGCAGGGCCAGCATCAGGAACTCGCGGCTATTGATATCAGTGAGCGCCTTGACATCGTCATTGACCACGGGCCCCAGGTAGACGCGCTTGAACATCCACAGGGTGTAGGCGGCACCGAAGATCAGCGCGGTAGCGGCGGCCAGCCCCAGCCAGAAGTTGGCCTGGGTCGCACCCAGGATCACCATCCACTCGCCCACAAAACCGGCGGTGGCCGGCAGGCCGCAGTTGGCCATGGCAAAGAGCAGCGCAAACGCCGCGAACTTGGGCATGGTGTTGACCACGCCGCCGTAGCTGGCGATCTCGCGCGAATGCACGCGGTCATAGAGCACGCCGATGCACAGGAACATCGCACCCGACACGAAGCCGTGAGCGATCATCTGCACCAGACCCCCGGCCACACCCAGGTCGTTGAAGATGAAAAAGCCCAGGGTGACGAAGCCCATGTGGGCCACCGACGAATACGCCACCAGCTTTTTCATGTCCTGCTGCACCATCGCCACCAGGCCGACGTAGATCACGGCAATCAAGGACAGCGCAATCATCAGCCAGGCCCACTCGTGAGCGGCATCCGGCGCGATCGGCATCGAAAAGCGCAGGAAGCCGTAGGCACCCAACTTCAGCATGATCGCCGCCAGCACCGCCGAACCACCGGTGGGCGCTTCCACGTGCACGTCGGGCAGCCAGGTGTGTACCGGCCACATCGGCACCTTCACCGCAAAGGCGGCGAAGAAGGCGAAGAACAGCATCGTCTGCGGTGCGGCGGCCAGGGGCAACTGTTGCCAGGCCTGGATGTCAAAGCTGCCGCCCGCCTTGTTATAGAGGTAGATCAGCGCGATCAGCATCAGGAGCGAACCGAGCAGCGTGTACAGGAAGAACTTGAACGCTGCGTAGATCTTGCGAGGACCGCCCCAGATACCGATGATCAGATACATTGGAATCAGCGTGGCCTCGAAGAACACGTAGAACAGCATGCCGTCCAGGGCACTGAACACGCCGATCATCAGACCCGACAGGATCAGGAACGCGCCCATGTACTGGTTCACGCGCTCGGTGATCACCTCCCAGGCGGAAATCACCACGATCACCGTGATGAAAGCCGTGAGCGGCACGAACCAGAATGAGATCCCGTCCAGGCCCAGGTGGTAATTAACATTGAAGCGCTCGATCCAGGGCGCTTTTTCGACGAACTGCATCGCCGCAGACGACGCATCAAAGCCGGTGTACAGAGGCACCGTGACCAGCAGGCTGGCGACAGCACCCATCAGCGCAACCCAGCGCACGACGCGTGCCTGGTCGTCACGACCCAGGGCCAGCAACACGACGCCGACAAAGATCGGCATCCAGATGGCAAGGCTCAACAAACCCATTTTTGTTCTTCTCCTACTTGCCCAGCCAGGCCGACAGCGGCGAGGTGAACCACGTGAGCAGCACGAACAGGCCAATGATCATGGCCAGTGCGTAGTGGTACAGGAAACCGGTCTGCAGCCGGCGCGTGATCGAAGCGAACAGGGCCACCACGCGGGCACTGCCGTTGACGGCGGTGCCGTCAATAACCGCCTCGTCGCCACCCTTCCAGAGCGCAAAGCCCAGGCCGCGGGCACCGCGGGCCAGGATGTTCTCGTTGATCCAGTCCATGTAGTACTTGTTTTCCAGCAGCGTGTGCAGCGGCATCACGCGCGCCTTGATCGCTGCAGGCAAGGCCGGATTCACCAGGTACATGTACCAAGCCAGCACCACACCGGCCACCGCCAGCCAGAACGGCGCGGTCTGCAGGCCGTGCAGGGCCATCTGCGCCGCGCCGTGGAAGGCCTGGGACAGCGAGGCCATGGCCGGGTGACGCGCGGCATCGACAAAGATCGCATCCTTGAAGAAGTCGCCGTGCACCAACGGCCCCAGGGTCAGGTAACCGATCACCACCGAGGGAATCGCCAGCAGCAGCAGCGGCGCGGTCACCACCCAGGGCGACTCGTGGGGTTCGTGGTGGTCGTCATGACCATGGCCATGATCGTCTTGGTGCGCGTCCGGGTTCTGGTCGAACCGCTCCTTGCCGTGGAACACCAGGAAGTACATGCGGAAGGAGTAGAAGGCCGTGACGAACACGCCCGCCAGCACCGCGAAGTTGGCAAAGCCCGCACCCCAGAGGGTCGTGGCGTGCACCGCTTCAATGATGCTGTCCTTGGAATAGAAGCCCGAGAACAGCGGCGTGCCGATCAGGGCGAGTGATCCGAGCAGCGACGTGATCCAGGTGATCGGCATGTACTTGCGCACGCCCCCCATCCATCGGATGTCCTGGTTGTGGTGCATGCCCATGATGACCGAGCCGGCCGCCAGGAAAAGCAGGGCCTTGAAAAAGGCATGGGTCATCAGGTGGAACACCGCCACCGAGTAGGCCGAGGCGCCCAGGGCCACCGTCATGTACCCCAGCTGCGACAGCGTGGAATACGCCACCACGCGCTTGATGTCGTTCTGGATGATGCCGAGGAAGCCCATGAACAGCGCAGTAATGGCGCCGATCACCATCACGAAGCTCAAGGCCGTGTCGGACAGCTCGAACAGCGGC
>JACCDI011259938.1_pt1 | contig 10435 bp, 10 predicted proteins | sample 7442791 | NCBI WGS metagenome assembly JACCDI01 (sample SAMN15323434, study PRJNA562643) | freshwater metagenome | isolation source: river surface water | place: USA:Blue River Watershed | collected 2017-08-15
AGTGAAAATTTCATCTAGTGAAAAATTAAAATAAAATTATTTTATCATCTAGTGAAAATTCAAAATAAAATTATTTTATCATCTAGTGAAAATTTCATCTAGTGAAAAATTAAAATAAAATTATTTTATCATCTAGTGAAAATTCAAAATAAAATTATTTTATCATCTAGTGAAAATTCAAAATAAAATTATTTTATCATCTAGTATAGATAATCATGAATAAAATTTATGATTTACTAAAATCAAATACAAATCAAAGACATTTAAAAAAGCTTGATAATTTTGTTCCAGAAATTGAATCAATTATTTTGAATAATAATTTGATTAAAGAATTAAACACAGACAAATTAATTAAATGGACAGATAATTATTATAATAAAATTAGAATAGACAAGTATTCTTCAAATGAATTTGAAATATTTGTTACCAACTGGTTACAAAATCAGTTTACGGCAATTTATGATCACCCACATAATGGATCTATTTTTTGCATATTGATGGGTGTAATAGAAGAAAAAATTTATGACAAAAAATTAAATTTAGTTAAAACAAATATTATTAAAGGTCCATATATTGGTTTTATTGACAATTCTATTGGATATCATTCAATAAAATGTTTAGATAAAGCAATTAGTCTTCATATACATTCACCGGGTGGATACAAACCATTTTTAATGTCTGTTTAGTGTTTTATAATTTTTTATTTTAATAAATTCATAGACAACTAATATTTTATAATCTTTTGGTTTAAATTTTTCAATTTTATTATTTATAAAATGTACTTATAAATAGTAAAATGTTCATTGTTTGTATAAAATGTTTAGAAAAAATAGATATGACAAATACAGACAATTTTATATATCGGAGTAATGGGCATAAATATTTTCATACTCATTGCTATAATATTTTAAGTAATTTAGAAATAAACAATAAATTAAAAAATAAATTAGTTTATTTACCGTTAAGTTCCACCAAATACAGATATTTGTTTGATGAAGTTGATGAATTAGAAATATCAGATTGTATTAAAAATAAATTTAATATTAATTTATTTCCATAATTTTAATTTACTACCATATTCATTACAAACATCAATAAATAATCCTCCATAACCATTACTGCTCGATTCAATAACGTCTAATAAAACAACTTCAATATCTTTAATTGTCATTCCATTTAAAAACCGATCTGTTAAACGTTTCTTAAATATTGACCAGTTAATTATATTCTCATTAGCTAATATATTATAATAATTAATTATAATGTCCGAATATAATCTTATAATATCAAAAACCTTGATAATATAATTTTTAAATAAATCGTAATATTCACTGTTCCATCCACCAAGGAAATCAATCATTTCATTTGAAATCCGAATAATTGGATTATTAACAATTGTAGAATGAATTGGATTTTCTAAAATATAACCATAATCAATATGTATAATATGTCCATTATTAGAAACCATAATGTTGGATGCATGTCTATCTCCCAAACCCAGCACATAAGATAGACAAGAACTAATTGCTAAACTTTTTGCAAATCTTTCTTTGATAGTTTTAATTCTAGAATCTTTGTTGTTATCTAATATATAATTTTGTAGTGTATAATTTTTTGAATTAATATTTTTCAGTGTTAAACAATTTTCAAGAAATTCAATAACTCCAATTTCACTATTTATCATAATAATTTTATATGTGGGTATGGGTTCAAAAGTATCAATTCTTCCCCTATTCATTTGTTGAATTAATTTATTTTGTAAAATAATTATTAAACTAGAAACAATATGTTCTTTTCTTAAATTTGAATCAGTTTTTAATATAAATTTTTTTTCTATTTTGTTTGATTTTAATTTATTATCTTGAATTAAAACTGTAACTAATAATGGAGATGATGAACTTTGCAATTCTTGAATATCAATAATATCAGTTATTAAATATTTTGTATGAAATGGATATATAATTGGTAGAGTAAGAGAATCTTTGCATCCAATCATATTTTTCTTTTCAACTGATAATCTATTAAAAGTGTTAATTGTTTTAGTAATCATATTTTTTAATTCTTGATTTAGTTTTGATCTTAAATATAAATTAATAATATTAGTAATTTGATCATCGTTAACTTCTTGAGTTTTTTTATTTTTTAAATAATTATATTCAAAGGATAACAAGATTAACATATTTTCATCTAGTTCTTTGTATAAAAAATTAGTTGTAAAGTCATTTAGAATTTTATTAAAAAAATCATTTGATTTTACTGAAATTAAAGAATATTCAGGAGTTTTTTGAATTAGCATTTTAAAAGATGAAATTAAATATGGTACAATTAAAAAATTATTTTTATCAAAATTTTCTTTATTTACCTTGTTTGATAATCCATATAAAATATCAATTAATCTATCATCATACCATAATTTATTATAAAAGTTTGGAATTAAGCTTATATATTGGATTATATCTATGAAATCAATTTGTTCAATTTGCATATTACATTTACGTGAACACATTAAATTCCAACATTGTGTTTGTTTATTATTTGTATATTCTTTTATTATTTTAATTAAATCAACAATATTATCCTTTTGATAAATAATAGTATTTACTAGTGCTGTTTTTATTAATATATTAAACCAACTATTGTGACCTAATAAATTTTCTTTAATATTCCAAACCATATTACACTCCCATTTTGAATATATATGATCTGGTGCTTTGTATTGAATGTTTCTAAATTTAGATAAACAATGTACTGATGCATTATACCATTGCTTGTTAATCAACATTGTTTTATATAAATCAGGTACTGATAAAAACTCACAAATATTTATTATGTGTTGAATATTATTTAAATTTGAAATTTTATTATTACAATCATTACAAACTAAACTAACAGAATCATCGTGTTTACCAGCTAATTTTGTAATAGTATTTTTAAGATAAATTGTTAATAATTCGCTTTCTTTTGGTTTTTCAAATAATTTGTCAGGTATTTTTGTATATTTGTTACAACAATAATAACAAAAAACACCCCCACACGCCCTACAATGATGCTTTCTAACAAATAAAGAAAATTTTGTTGGACAAGACTGACATTTTGTAACTTTATTAGAATCAACCCATTCACTAGTATTTTTTGGATATATTTTATAAATTTGGTTTTGAAGAAAATCTTCATTTGGTGGAGTACTTTGAACATGTGAATCCAAAAATACCGAAAAACTTAGATCTATATTTTTTTCTATATTAATTGGTTTGGACATCAAATCTATAGTGTTTTATATTTTAATATATTAATAAAATAATTCTATAACTGTGTTTTTGTTATTGGGTTTTTTGTTATTAGTTATTATAAATTATAAACCATTTAACTTAACCAAAAACAAATTTAAAGGTAGTATCTAATGCACAAAAAAGCACAAAACCCAAAACTAAACTGGAAGTAAATTTTCTAATCATTTCTTTTTGAAACTCTTTAATTCTATTTTCTGATTCAATAATTGATGTTTTTACAGATTTAATTTCACGAAGAAGTTTTAAATATTTATCATCATTACTTAAATTATTAAATTTAGCATCTTCAAATGGTATTTCTTTAAAGTCCCAATAGCAAGAACCTAAAGTATCAAGAAAATCGTTTGAATTTACAATTTGTTTAATTCTTTCTTTGCTGTCACCCGTTAACATTTTCCACAATTCTGCAAATACAATTTCAGTAGTTTGACAATTTTTACCAAAATTAAATTCAAGTTTACCTTTTTGAACTGGAATACCATTTGAAATGTTATTAGCAGTTAAAACGATTTTACTGTCAGAACTATAGAATTTACCAGCTCCATCAAAATTACCATCTGAAAATTCTCCTTGATATTTAACTTTTTGACCTTCGAGATCATAGTAAAGAGTACCAGATCCATGAGCAAGAATTCTTTGAGTTTTGTCTTCATTTTCTTTGTATAAAACTTCACCCACATACATTAATCGTCCTGATTTAGGATAATATTGGGTATCATATTTTGAATTTAATGCGTCATTAAAGTTAGTTTTAAAATCAGTAAATGCACTTGATGAAGAAGAATCAAAAATAATTTTAGAAGATCTAAATGTACCTTTAATTGTACAAGTTAAATCTTCATCAGAAAATTCAATCTTTCCCATATTTTTTGAAACATACAAGTTTAAAAGATTTTCGTTTTTAGGATCAGTTGATTCTTTACAGGTTCTAATAAAAATAGTTGGACAACCTTTGTCACTAATTAATTCTAAAAATCCATCAAATGTGGTGGTATCAGAATTATTGGTATCTCTAACAAATTTAACAATATATTGGTTTGACATTAATAATATAATTATTAGTTTGAATAAATTAATCGTTCAATTTTTTTGTGTTTTTAATTAACCCAAGTAAATCAGAAACTATTATATATCTTTAATATTTGATTTTAACATCAAAACCACTTAATGAGCTTAATATATATTCCAATCCACATAAACAACCTTGTTCTTCATTAAATACAGTTTTAACTGAAAAATAACCAGAAGTTTTAGATTCAATATGTGTATCTTCTTTAATTGAAATTAAAAAATTTCTGATTTGTTTATGTCCCACATCTCTTTGTAAATTACATTCGCGTAATTTAACTGATTCTGTTTGTTGAAGATCTTTGAACAAATCTGCCTTATTACCGACTACCGCAACAGGAACATTAGGACAAACTCGTTTAATTTGTTCTAACCATTTGGTAATATTTTCAATAGTTTTTTTCTCAGTAACATCATACATTAAGAGAATTCCATCAGCACCTTTAAGATAAGCATCTCTAAGTTGGCCACCTCTGTTTTCTTGACCAGCAGTATCCCATAAGTCAACAATTTGTGTGCCTTGATTGGTTTCAATTTTAAGTCTATTAAAATCAAAATTATCTGTTGCTTTGTATTTTTTTTGAAAAGTATAATCAGGATCAGTTAAATTAGATAATTTATTGAAGAAAGTAGATTTACCAATACAACCATCACCTAATAGCACTATTTTAACAGGTTCATTGTTTACTTCTTTATTCATTTCATTATAATTACGTTTCATTACAAACTAATTGATTAAAAGTAATAAAATTTTTTATCAATTTTTTAATAAATAGGTTTTAGTAAATTATTTAAGGACTAAACACTATTAAATATCAATGAAAAAATATACAAACCTATTTAAACATTTCGATAAAATAGATATTTTTACAAATATGGCTTCAAAAAATGTATTTGATATTACAAAAAAAATATATTCTTCTCCAGATACACTTTTAAAATTTAATGAAAATAAATATAGAAGTTTATATAAAACTTGGGGTGATAGTGGTATATTTAATCACAAAAAAAACGAAATAAACCCTTTATTATATGGTATGATTAATTACAATATCGAAAGCATTGATTCTGGACTAAGATCAGCATATTCTGTTCAATCATCATTAGTAATCAATCCTATAGAAAAATTTGGTTCAGATCATATTAAATCTAAATATCTTGACAAGTTATATTCTGGTGAAAGTATTGGATGTTTTGGTTTAACAGAACCAGATGCAGGATCTGATCCATCAAGTATGAAAACAAGAGCCGTTGAACATAAAGATTATTTTATAGTAAATGGTTCAAAAATATGGATTACAAATTCTCCTATTGCTGATGTTTTTGTAATATGGTGTAAAGACGAGTCAAATAAAATTATTGGGCTTGTTACAGACCGTACTGATGAAATTAAAACTCCAGAAATAAAGGAGAAATTAACTCTATTATCATCACCAACTGGATATATTTACATGGATAATTTAAAAATACCAAAATCAAACAAATTAAATATTCAGGGTTTAAGAGGACCATTTGAATGTTTAAATAAAGCTAGATATGGTATTTCATGGGGAGTAATTGGATCAATGGAAAATATTATTAATACAACTATAGATTATGTTGAAGAAAGAAAGCAGTTTGCAAAATCATTAAGTTCTTTTCAAATGATTCAAAACGATTTAATTAAATCAATAGAATTATATTCTAATTCATTAAATAATTCATTTGCTTCATTAAATTCAATTACTTCATTTGATGAGCTTGAAAATAACATTGCTCTAATATCATTTCTTAAGAAAACAAATTGTGAAAATGCTTTGAATGTTGCAAGAATATGCAGAGATATTTTAGGAGGTAATGGTGTTTCTAATTCATATAATATTATTAGACACCTTATTAATCTTGAAGCTGTAAATACATATGAAGGTACTAAAAATATTCATTGTTTAATTTTGGGAAGAGAACTTTTAAATAAAAATGCTTTCTTTTAATATTATTTATTAATTATTGTTAATTATTATTAAATAAAATTTATAATTTTAGTAAATGGGTAGTTTAAATTTATGTGGTGGTACGTATCCCCATTTAACTTTCTTTTTTATTTTTTTATGGGAAGATTTATATTGGGTTATTTTATTTATTGGTTTGGTATGTGGGTCTATGCTTGTTTTAATTATTGTTTCTGAATTCGAATTATCTGATATTAAATCAGACTCTGGCTTGTCAGTTTTTGCTTCCGCATTAGCTTTATTAGGTATTAATTCTGGATAGCCAGAATCACTAGCTATATTAGGTATTAATTCTGGATAGCCAGATTCATCTAATTTGTTTGTAATTTTTGGTTTTTTAAGAGCACTTTTTAAAGGTTTTGCGTAATTATGTCTAATTTTTTGTCTATATGTTGTTCTTTCTAAAATATCACATAGTTCAACACAAACAATTTTAATGTTATTTACATTAACTTTTAAATCATCGTTTTCTTTTTTAAGAAAATTTATTTGTTTATTCATAGAAATAACCTGCTGATTCAAAAATTTAATTTGAGATTCTGGATCCATATTAGAGTCATTAACTAAGGTATTAGAACAAGATTTAATCGATTCATCTGATTTTTGTTGTTTATTATCGAACAAACAAGAAAAATATTGTGAAAACTTGAACTTATTTTGGGTATAATTATGTATTGCTTCTGATTTTTTTATCATTAAAAACATTTAAATACTATAATATCGAATAAAAAAATCAATTTTTCAAAAAAATTGATAAGTTAAACAGCATAAAATATAAGACCATATTATAATGTATCATCAAGAAAAATTCCCGTCATTAAATATCAATTCTGCCATTGATTCTCTTATTCCTTCATCAGCTTCCAATTATTCAGTACAGGTTCAAATAGAAATTCCTTATGGACATAATGTTAAATATGAAATCGACCACAAAACTCATCAATTGATTTGTGATCGATTTTTACATGGACCATTTGCTTATCCATTTAATTATGGATATATTGTCAATACATTGGGTGGTGATGGTGATCCACTTGATGCAGTTGTAATTTGTAAAAGAACTTTACTTCCAACCTGTTTAATTAACTGTAAAATTATTGGGGCGTTAATTACCGAAGATGAAAATGGTCGCGACGAAAAAATACTATTAGTACCAGATGATAAAGTTGATCCATATAATAAAAAAATTAAATCATACTTAGATTTAGACACCCATACATTAGATGAAATTAAATACTTTTTTGAACATTATAAAGATCTTGAGCCAGGTAAATTTATTAAAGTAGATAAATTTGTTGATTTTCCAGAAGCTAATAACATATATGATTATGGAGTTGAATATTATAATTCTTCAATTAATTTAAAATAAAACAATAATGATTAGTTAATATTCACTACAGATGTCACATATAGTAGTCCAAAAATCTTCATCATCCAAATCAGAATTTTGGTTACCTTCCAAATCAACAAATGGTCTCATAATACAAAATCTGATTCTAAATTCTCCAGGTTTTCTATTTGGATATCTATCTTGATAAAAAGTATTGAAATAGCATTTGGACAATCTAGGATCTGATTCCATTTTTTGATAAATTTCTAGAGCATCAATTGAACCAAGAAATTCTACAAACGGAACCTGAAAGTATGACTTGAAAGCAGGTTCAATCAAATTCACATAATATGCGGGCTGAGATTGAATTGTGCTAATATTATGTTTTTTTAGAGAATCATTAATTTTAATCAACCAAGGTAAAATGAGATATGTTTCATAATTAATTGGTCCAATTGGAGAATTATCTAAAAGATTTTTATCAAATCCTCGAGGAGGTATACATAAATCATTACCTTCTTTTATAAGTTTACCCTGATCGTTTTTAAATTCAGATTCGTATCTACCAAGTTCGATTGCTTGATTTAACAGCGTGGTAGCGCACTTTAGTGGCAAATTTGAGAATCTAGTTCGAGACCAATTAACATAGAAAGGTACGTTAGAAATTTTATAGGGCTCAAGGTATTGGTGATCAACATTAGGGGTTATATCTTCTAAATTCATTAAATTTTAATTAAATATCCCTATATAAAATAATATTTCAATTTTTTTACTTATGTAAAACTAAAAAATAATACCATGTTATAAAAAGCATCTATGAACTAAGCATTAATTCAGAAAACTCGGCCAAATTTTTTTTTTCTTCAAGTCCATCATAATCTACTATAAATGGTTTAAATATGGGATAAATGTCTTGATAGGTATGATAATCATCCCTTGAAATCAATGAATTGCATGACAAACATTCCAAATATTTTTCATAATATGTTCGGGTGTTAGCAACAATATATGATAATTTTTCCCAAGTTATTTCATTATTTTTTAAATAACTAAATGTGTTTTTAATATTTAACCATCTGTTATATGAATCAGTATGCAAACTATTGTCAAATTTAAAAAAGATTAGTGATTGTCCACACATATATCTTGTAAAAGTATTAAGCAATCTATCTTTTTTGTCATTTAATTCAATTGGTTGGGTTAATAAAGGTTTAATCCAAGTATTATAAACAGAATCAAAAATAAGTTGATTTAATTCTCTGGTATTTGTTGCTTGATCCAAATTAAATTTATCAATCCATTCACTAACCGAATATAAATTTAAATTATGATCTTGAATAATAGGTTTAATTTCTTCCCACCATTTAACATATTGTTTAGGATAGTCCTTCATATAGTTATAATTTAGGTTGGTCCATCTAAAATCTTCTAGAAAATAACTATCATATTTTCCTGTAAAATCAGATAAGATTTGGTCTGTTTCAGGGCCTGGTTCCATATATAATGACCAAATTGTTAGGTCTCCGTAAAAACAATATTCATATGAACCGAGTAATAATATTCGAATAGCTTCTTCATTTGTTCTAGAACCATCAAATAATCTGTCATATAATTTAGTAAATACTGGATAAATTTTTCTAGCTTCTACAGTTTTATATTCAAAAGATGAATTTAACATTGAGTAGACAAATAACATATCACCCAATACCAGGGTAATCGCTTCACTCATTAATCTATATCCAATATAAACTTTTTGAATTAAAGGCGAGTGAGTTCCAGTAAATATTAAATCTGGCATTGCCCAATGAGAAAAATCATGAAACATAAATGTTAATTCATGGGCTCTATCTTTGGGTTTTGGAACAAAAGGAATACCCGCATTTAGACCAGGACACCAATATAACTTTTGCCGTCGATTAATAGCACTACGAAAAAACATTCCATTATTTAGCGCATTGATTGGGATATTTGACAAATTTAATTTTTTAGCAATTGGATTTGAAAATTCGTCCACGGACAAAATAAATTTACTCGGATCTTTATAAAAGTCTACACAACTGGTATAATTTTGAGGAAAATGTTTTAGGTCCGTATTTGCCTTATAATAAATCATTGACTCAATATATGCACTAATATTAAGATCTCGTGCACTATATTTATGATTGAGTTTGTTTAATTCCCAATAAGTTTTATTGCATTTTTCAACAACAAAAATATCATCCCAATCAAATACATCTGGATCATTAGTTTTTCTAGTAAAGTCAATAAATCCATATACCACATTAGACCAAGTTTTTTCAGAATCATCCGGAAAATAAACATGTATAGTTGAATGGTGACAGACTCTTTGTAGTTGGGTTAATTGTTCAGAAGTATATATAATTCCATGATTATTAACATCACATAGGGTTGATTTTTCTTCAATAATACTAATGGGTTTATATTTTTTACCATTAAGAATGTGAGTTGAAAAGAATTTATCCATATCATCACAATCTAAGGGACTGGGTATTTTTACAACATCAATACCATAATAAGCAAAATCCCATGCTATTTCTTTAACTTTGATATCGTTAGTTGTACATATTCCAATTAATCTAGTTACACTCATTAATATTTGGTAATTTGGGGTTTCAGTTAATAAATTTCAATTTTTAAAATTATGTTTTTGGCAAAAATTGATTTTATTTTTTAATATTCCAACTAATTAACAAATAATGGACCAAATAATAACCACAAACACTTTAATTAACTATACC
>JACCDI011538438.1_pt1 | contig 10435 bp, 6 predicted proteins | sample 7442791 | NCBI WGS metagenome assembly JACCDI01 (sample SAMN15323434, study PRJNA562643) | freshwater metagenome | isolation source: river surface water | place: USA:Blue River Watershed | collected 2017-08-15
GACATACTTTAACGGCTGATGGAAGGGCTATGGTTTTTACAATTTGCGAACAGTTTGGGGATTATGGTCCAGGCCGACAAGGTTTGGGGAGTTGTGATTTGTTTGTTTCTTACAAAACAGACAAAGGATGGTCGGCTCCGAGAAATTTAGGACCAAATATTAATTCTAAATTTTTCGATTCTCAACCTGCGGTTTCTCCTGATGGTTCCGAAATATTTTTTAGCAGTACAAGAACTCCTGGTTATGGAAAAACCGATATTTATCGAGCAGAGGTAACTCCTAAAGGTATTAGTAAGCCCGAAAATTTGGGTCCCTTAGTAAATACACCAGGAAGAGAGGAAGGTGTTTTTTTACATCCAGATGGACAAACTTTGTTTTTTTCTTCTGATGGTCATCCTGGAATGGGAGGTGCGGATATTTTTATGACTAAAAGAAATGCGGATGGAACATGGGGAAAGCCAGTTAATTTAGGTTTTCCTATCAATTCCAACCAAGATGAAATTGCTTTTACGGTGGATGCTTTAGGTGAATATGCTTATTTTACATCAGATAGAGAAGGTGGATATGGAGATTGGGATATTTACAAATTTAAAATGCCCGAGCATTTAAAACCTAATCCTGTAAATTATTTAAAAGGAATTGTGTATGATGCGGATACTAAAGAAAAAATTCAGGCTAATTTTGAATTAATCGATTTAAGTACTAAAAAAGTAATTGTTGCTTCTAATTCAACGCCGGGTTCTGGTGAGTTTTTAGTGGTTTTACCTTCTGGTAGGGATTATGCATTAAATGTAAGTAAAGATGGTTATATGTTTCATTCGGAGAACTTTACTTTAACTACCCCAAAAAATTTCGAGCCATATAAAAAAGATGTTCCATTAGTACCATTTAAAGAAGGTGGAACTGTGGTGCTTAAAAATGTATTTTTTGATACAGATAGTTATGTATTAAAACCTAAAAGTGAAGCTGAGTTGGATAAATTGTACGATTTTTTAGTACAAAATGCTAAAATAAAAATTGAAATTGGCGGACATACAGATAATCAAGGTAAATTAGCCAACAACAAAATTTTATCAAAAAACAGGGCAGAAGCTGTGAAAAATTATTTAACTACTAAAGGTATTGATGCTAATCGTTTAACTTTCCAAGGTTATGCTGATGAAAAACCAATTGATACGAACGATACTCCAGAAGGTAGAGCAAATAACAGAAGAACAGAGTTTAAAATTATTGCAAAGTAATCCTCTAATTTAAAATTGAACAAATAAAAAATGCTATCCTTTTGGATAGCATTTTTTGTATAAAAATTAATTTTATTTTAAAAACTAAAATTAGTAAGTTTCGAAAACTGTTGTAACCTGCTGTCGATTGCTTCTTTACTAATGTTAAACATTTTTTCAGTACCCATTTCTTCTACACAAAATGATGCTAAAGCACTTCCCGTAATTACGGCTCTTTTCATGTTTTCAAAAGATAAATCGCCCGTTTTAGCTAAATAACCAATAAATCCTCCTGCAAAAGTATCTCCAGCGCCTGTTGGATCTTTAACTAATTCTAAAGGTAGGGCAGGGGCAAAAAACATTTCTGTTCCATGAAACAATAATGCACCGTGTTCTCCTTTTTTAATGATTAAATATTTAGGACCCATCGCTTGGATTTTTTTAGCGGCATTAATTAGAGAATATTCACCAGATAATTGTCGTGCTTCCTCATCGTTTATGGTTAATACATCCACTAAGGCAATAGTTTTTTTCAATTGTTCCATTGCGATGTCCATCCAAAAATTCATGGTGTCCATAACGATTAATTTCGGTCGTTTATTTAAACGCTGTATAACTAACTCTTGTAAATTTGGCGCTAAATTCCCAAGCATTAAATATTCGCAATCTTGATAGTTAGATGGAATAATTGGATCGAAATTTTCTAATACATTTAATTCGGTAATTAAAGTATCTCTTGAATTCATGTCGTAATGGTATTTACCCGACCAAAAAAAAGATTTTTCACCCTTTTTAATCTGTAAACCATCTAAATCGAAACCTTCATTTCTTAAATTTTCTAAATATTTTTGAGGAAAATCATCTCCTACAACTGCGACTAATTTAGGATTAACTCCGGTTTTAGTTGCTGATAAACCAACGTAAGTTGCTGATCCTCCGATAATTTTATCGGTTTTCCCAAAAGGTGTTTCTATAGCGTCAAAAGCTACTGTTCCAATTATTAATAAACTCATAAAAAAAAATTAAAAAATATTTTGTCAAATATATTGTATAATTTGGAAATAGTTACTATTTTTGCATCGCGATTAACAAAAACGATTTCATAATTGTTAATTCAAAGTAACAAAGAAGTACATTAAACTAAAAATAATAACACTCCTCCTTAGCTCAGCTGGTTAGAGCATCTGACTGTTAATCAGAGGGTCCTTGGTTCGAGCCCAAGAGGGGGAGCGGTTTACAGAAGGGTTGCAAGAAATTGTAACCCTTTTTTATTTCATATAACTTTTATTTAATAACAACTTTAATTATTTAAAAATAGCTCCAGTAAATAGTTTTGGATTTGACTTTTGATAGCACTTTCGTTGGAAGATACGTAATTATTTACGATGAAAGTGAAAGATAAAAGTTGCGATTTTTTAGTTTTGATATAACCTGTATAAGCCCTAACACCTTCCATAGATCCGCTTTTTGCCCAAATATTTCCTTCAGCAGGTGTATTTTTTAGCCAAGAAGAAAGCGTTCCGGATTTACCTAAAACACTTAAGGATTCTTTAAAATCTAAATTGTTTTTTTGTTTTTCTAAAACCTGATTTAAATGCAAACAACTTAGGTTATTCATCGGACTTAATCCGCATCCATCTAATAATTTAGGTGGAATTTGGTTAAATATTCCTCCTGCTTTTTTTAATAAATTTTCTATGTTTTTTTCAGATTTTAAAAGATGTGCCCAAAGTGTTTCGGCTAAAATATTATTGCTTTTGCTATTGGTTTCGTGAATTACTTTTAGTGCAGAAACCTTATGAAATTTAAATTCGGATTTTGTATTAACGTTATTAATCGAATGAATAACTTCAATTCCTTTGTGTTTGATGTTTACATTATCTTTTATAAACTTTTTTAGTACCTGTAAAGGATTGGGTAAAGATGCCACAACTTTAAAATTGCTTTGATGGGCAGGAATTTCTCCTCTAACCTCGATAAAATTATCATTCAATTTACTAAAAGCATACGCTTTATCATTGTTTCCCTTGTATGCCTTTACATAATTTTTAATATCTAAATTATTGCTAGGATGAGTGGATGATATTTGGGTAATTTCGCCTGCCTCACCTGATGTAAAATAAAGCTCTAATCGGTTTTCGTTTACAATCACACATTGTGCTGCTGCGCCATAATAATTACCCATGTCCTCCCAAATCCATTTACGATTATTAAGTTCATGATTTTGTAAACTATCTACAATTAAAATTTTTCCGTTTATACTTTTAATATCCTTTTTAGCGCAATATTCCTCTATAATGGTTTGTAATTGTGCTATTTCAAATCCCCATCTTTTATTGCAAAATCCAGGATTAAAATTGGGAGAAATAATTAAATCACCTTGTAATATTTGGTTTTGAATATTGCCGTTTAGTGCTACATAAGAGTAAAATTCATAATCTTTCTCTAAAATATCTAATGCTAAACTTGTTGTTATAATTTTTTGAGTGGAAGCAGGCGTTAAAAACAATTCTTCATTGTGTTTATCTATAATTTGATTGTTGGTAATGTTTTTAATAAAATAGGCGGTAACAGAATGTTGAAAGGCACTATTTTGATACAGTTTTTTATCACTTGTAAAGGATAATAAACCAAAGATTATGAAAATCACGAATAATTTTTTAAACATACTTTTTTGGAAGAATTTAGTCAAAAATAATGCAAAATATTCCTTTATCTGGATAAAAACTAAAAATTAGGTATCTTTGCCCCAAAAATAATTTTTATTATGTCGATTTCTACACAATACAATCCTACGGATATAGAGGAAAAATGGTACAATTACTGGTTGCAACACAATTTATTTAAAAGTGTTCCGGACGAAAGAGAACCTTATACTATAGTTATTCCGCCGCCCAATGTAACTGGGCAATTGCATTTAGGACATACTTTAAATAATACTTTACAAGATGCCTTAATTCGCCGTGCGCGTTTGTTGGGTAAAAATGCTTGCTGGGTTCCTGGAACCGATCATGCATCTATCGCTACCGAAAATAAAGTATTAGAATTACTTGCCGAAAAAGGTATTAAAAAGGAAGATTTAACGCGCGAAGAATTTTTAAAACACGCTTGGGAATGGACGGATAAATATGGTGGAATTATTTTAAAACAATTACGAAAATTAGGTGCGTCGTGCGATTGGGAAAGAACCGCTTTTACCATGGATAAAAATCTATACGATTCTGTTATTCAGGTTTTTGTAGATTTATTTAACAAAGGATATATTTACCGCGGAGTTCGTATGGTAAATTGGGATCCTATGCGTAAAACCGCTTTAAGCGATGAAGAGGTGTATTATACCGAAGAAAATTCGAGGTTGTTTTATATAAATTACGCTATCGAAAACTCTAATGAATTTATTACAATTGCTACCACCCGTCCCGAAACTATGTTGGGAGATACAGCAGTTTGTGTGCACCCTGAAGATGAAAGATATTTTGCTTTTCATGGTAAAAAAGTAGTTTTACCTTTTGTAAATCGTTCTATTCCAATTATTTTGGATGAATATGTGGATAAGGAATTTGGAACAGGTGCTTTAAAAGTTACACCTGCACACGATTTAAACGATTATAATTTAGGTATAAAACACAATTTAGAAATCATTGATATTTTTAATGATGATGGAACTTTAAATGCAAGAGGTGTTCAGTTTGAAGGTAAAGATAGGTTTGAGGTTAGAAAACTGATTGTGAAAGAATTGGAGTTGATGGGGAATTTGGATAAAGTGGTGGATATTCGCAATAAAGTTTCACGATCCGAACGTTCCAAAGTGATTATCGAACCTAAATTATCTATGCAATGGTTTTGTAAAATGGAGCAATTGGCAAAACCTGCTCTGGATAGGGTGTTGGATGATACTATTGTTTTTCATCCTAAAAATGCTGTAAATACTTACAAACATTGGATGGAAAATATTAATGATTGGTGTATTTCGCGCCAATTGTGGTGGGGACAACAAATTCCTGCCTATTTTTATGGGGATGGTGTAAACGATTTTGTGGTGGCTGAAACTCCTGAAAAAGCTTTAGAAATAGCGATACAAAAAACCGGTAATTCCAATTTGCAAGTATCGGATTTAAAACAAGAAAAAGATGTTGTAGATACTTGGTTTTCGTCTTGGTTGTGGCCAATGGCTGTGTTTAACGGAATTTTAGAGCCTAATAATCCAGAAATAAATTACTATTATCCAACAAATGTTTTAGTAACCGGACAAGATATTATTTTCTTTTGGGTGGCTAGGATGATAATGAGTGGTTTGGAGTATAAAAATGAGTACCCATTTAAAGATGTGTATTTTACAGGTTTGGTGCGTGATGAGAAACGTCGTAAAATGAGTAAAAGTTTAGGTAATTCACCAGATTTATTCGAAACTTTCGAAAAATACAGTGCTGATGGTGTGCGTTTAGGGGTTTTATTATGTGCTCCTGCAGGAAATGATTTATTATACAAACATGATTTAAGTGAGCAAGGACGAAATTTTGCGAATAAATTATGGAATGCATTCCGATTAATTAAAGGTTGGGAAGTGGATGAAAACGCGGCTACCAATGGGGTAGAAGTGGCTGTGGATTGGATGGCTGTTAAATTACAAAATGCGATTGCTAAAATAAATGATGCCTACGAAAAATATCGATTATCTGAGGCAGCAATGGAAATTTATAAGTTAATTTGGGATGATTTCTGCTCGTGGTATTTAGAAATGATTAAACCTGCTTTTGGTTTACCAATTTCGGCTAAATTATTTAATAGTACAATTGCTTTTATGGAGCAAATTATTACTTTATTACATCCTATGATGCCTTTTATTACCGAAGAAATTTGGCAAAATATTCGCGAAAGAAAAGATGGAGAAAGTATTTCAATTACTTCATGGCCTAAAAATTCAATTATCCAAAGTGGTTTAGTAGAGGAGGGTGAAAAAATACAGACTTTAATTTCCGAAATCCGAAACTTAAGAAGTTCCCTTGGGATAAGTCCGAAGGAACCCTTAGATTTATTGGTGAAATCTGATCATCCAGTGTACCAAAAATACGCACCTTTGGTTATTAAATTGGCTAACATCAATTCGTATTCGTTTACGAAAGAAAGTGTTGCGAATGCTAAATCTTTTATTATTTCTACCGATGAATTTTTTGTTCCTGTAGCGATTGATGAAGCTAAAGAAAAAGAAGAGTTGGAAAAAGAATTGAAACGACAAGAAGGATTTTTAATGGCGGTTACCAAGAAATTAAGTAACGAAAAATTTGTGAGTAATGCACCAGACGATGTTGTAGCAATTGAAAAGAAAAAACAAAGTGATGCAGCCCAACGAATTGAGATGTTAACAAAAGCTTTACAACAACTAAATAAATAAAATGTAAATTATTTGTTAACTTATTTTTACCTTTGCAGGGTAATGGTTAGATATTTTACTTTAATTTAACGATTTAAAACAAAAGATAAATGGAGTTAACTATATTGTTTTTATTGGTTGTAGCCTATTTACTAGGTTCTGTACCATCAGCAATTTGGGTAGGAAAACGTTTTTATGGAATTGATGTAAGAGAACATGGAAGCGGAAATGCTGGTGCTACCAATACTTTTAGGGTTTTGGGTAAAAAAGCCGGAATTCCTGTTTTAATGTTGGATATTTTAAAAGGTTTTTTAGCAGTTAAACTGGCTTATTTACAATCGGCATACTTACCAGATAATTTGGTGCCCTTTACCAATGTTAAATTGGCTTTTGGTTTTGCGGCGGTTATCGGACATATTTTTCCGGTTTTTGCAGGATTTAGAGGGGGTAAAGGTATAGCAACTTTATTGGGTTTGGTTTTGGCTTTACATTTACAAGCAGCTTTAGGTGCTTTGGGTATATTTATGGTAGTTTTATTAGTTACCAAATATGTTTCTTTAGGCAGTATGTTGGCAGGTATTTCTTTTCCTTTGTTTATTGTTTTTGTATTTAAAACTAAGGTTCCTTCTTTAATAATTTTTTCGTGTGTAGTGGCTATTTTAATCATTTTAACACATCAAAAAAATATCGAAAGATTATTGAAACACAACGAAAACAAAACTTATCTGTTTAAATCTAAACGTAAAATTGCTGGTATTGCCGAAGAGCAAGAGGTGGATGAGTTTTCTAAGTAATATTTTAAGGGACTGAAGAGACTTTTGGGACTGATGAAATTTAGTGCTTGTAAAATTTACGACATAGTTTGCGTAAATCTTCTTTTTTAATTTTTACAACCATTGCATAACGATAAAAAATACCGTTTGTACTAGTAAAAAGTTTAAGGCTAATTCTTTGGGTAATCTGTTGGTCTTTAAAGTTTTTAATATAAAAATCATGATTACAACTAATATAAACCAAGTGATGTAATTGCTAATTGGTGGGATTTCGTTTGCCCATTGCCACCAGTTGTATTTTATGGCTACTGGCTCTAAAATATAATCAAATAAGGTGATAAAAGTTGCCGCTATTAAGGCTTGAAAGATAGTAGGTAGTTTTTTGTAATCTACTAGGGAGTAAGCGCAGTAAACCAGCGACATCCAATTTAAGCCAATGGTAACTGGTACGCCAAAAATACTCCAGCCTAAAGCATCCGTGTATTGGTAATCGCCAAATAACAATTGATGATTTACACCTAAATATTCAGCAAAAAATCCAATTCCCCACAAAGCTAAAAAGGTTAAAACTAATTTTATACTCCATTTTTTAACCCCTTTGCCTAAAAGTAAAACGGTAATTATAATTAAATGATAAGGTGTAATCAACGCAAAAAAATCAGGTAATAACGCAAAACCCACAATTCCAACAAAATGTAAAATCCAAAATACTAAAATGATATTATTTTTTAACCAAGTCATACCTATTATTTTAAACCCCAAAAGTATCAATAATAATTTGTGTAGTTTTATTAATTAATTTTAATATTTGTTTAGATGTGAACGTAACTATAGTTACAATGATTTATTTTAGATATATTTAAACTTGATATACATTTTAATAAAAATTTAAAAACCATGAAAAATATATATATTGCATTACTAGTTTTTACTATGTTTTCTTTTCAAAAAAATGATATTGTAGATACAAAGTTTACGGTTTATGGGAATTGTGAAATGTGTAAAAATACTATCGAGAAAAATTTAGTTAAAATGAAAGGGGTTAAAAAGGCGGAGTGGACGATTAAAACGCAACAATTACATATCGTTTACAACTCCAATTTAGTTACTGAGGAAGCTATTCATCAAAAAATTTCTTCAATTGGGTATTCTACGGATAAAATTGCTGCCAACGAGGCTGCATATAATAAATTACATTTTTGCTGTAAGGTAGAGGATGCTTGTAAACCAAGATAATGCTTAGATTTTTAGTTGTATTATTTTTGATAAGTAACTTTGTTGTTGCACAAAACCAATTAGTTGGTTATGTTGTGGATAACAATCAAAAACCAATTATTGGTGCATTAGTTAAATTTGAATACGCACAAACGGCTTTTTATTCAGATTATCGTGGGTATTTTGAACTAAATAGAGATACTTTTTCGATTTTAAAAGTGAGCGCTTTGGGGTATCAAACCCAATTGTATCAAATTACAACCGAAACTGAAATCGTGATTGAATTAACTGTACAATCCGAAATGCTAAACGAAATCACTATTGAAATTAAAAAACCTTCTACCAATATTTCTTTACTAAATACCATTAAAACCGAAACTTTAGGAAGAAATGAATTTAAAAAAGCGGCTTGCTGTAATTTATCCGAAAGTTTTGAAACCAATGCAACAGTGGATGTATCTTTTGCGGATGCTGTAACCGGAACTAAACAAATTCAAATATTGGGTTTATCTGGTGTTTATGCATTAATTTCCTCCGAAAATATGCCTGTGTTTACAGGGAACAACTCGGTTATGGGTTTGGATATCGTTCCTGGTCAGTGGCTCGAATCGGTTCAATTGGTTAAAGGTCCGGGCTCGGTAATCAATGGTTATCAGTCGGTTTCCGGACAAATTAACACCGAGTATAAATCGCCTTGGGATAAAACACAAACGTTTTTAAATTATTATTACGATAATGAACGCCGACATGAAATTAATGTCATTCATAATTTCCAAAAAGATTCGGTAATGGCAGTAGGCGTTTTTGTTCAGGCGGATAGGGGAGTGCTTTTGATGGATATGAATGGGAATGGTTTTGCGGATAATTTGATTGGAGATAAATTGGTGGCGATGACAGTTTGGGAAAGTTTTCAGAAAAAAGATTCGAAATGGTTTAATAAAGGAGGCATAAAATATGTTTTTTTGGATAAGGAAGGCGGACAAATGCGTTATGTTGAAGATCCTTACATAATTACTAAAAAAAATAATCGACTGGAACTGTGGAATAAATTGGCGTATTTTATTAACCCTGATAAATCTAAAAGTATAGGATTACAAACACATTTTGTTACTCAAAATCATGAGTTTAAATTCGGACAAAATTCTTTAAAAGCTAAAGAAAACAGGATTTTTAATAATTTAATGTATCAATATACTTCTAAAAACACTTTACATCAATGGAACTCTGGTATATCAAATTCGGTTCAGTTTTTAGACAATCAATTTACTTTTTTGGGCTACAATTGGTTAGATATCAATACTGGAGTTTTTTCGGAATATACTTACACGCCTAACGAAAAACTATCTATAGTAGCAGGTTTACGATATGATTACAGTACTTTGTGGAAACATTTAGTTACACCCAGAGTGCATTTAAAATACTCGGTTTTTCCCAGAGGAGTTTTAAGATTATCGGCAGGTACGGGTGCTAAAACTGTAAATCCCTTACTAGAAAACTTAGGTGTTTTTGCCTCTAACAGAACTGTGGTGATGGATAATCAAATTGCAAATTCGAGAGAAATTGGAGTGAGTTATGGAGTAAATTACACCCAAAAATGGGATGTGGATTACAGGCCGTTTACTTTAAGTATAGATTTTTACCGAACCAATTTTTTAAATAAAATGATTGCAGATATGGATTTTTCGCCACAAAGCATACATTTTTACACCGCAAACAATGCCGCTTTTGCCAATAGTTTTATGGTACAAGTAGAGTGGGAAGTAATAAAATTTTTAAATTTTAAATCAGCTTACAGATATTATGATGTTCGAAATCAATATGAATCTATAGGTTGGGCAAGTGCTATTTTTACGCCA
>JACCDI011082207.1_pt1 | contig 10432 bp, 7 predicted proteins | sample 7442791 | NCBI WGS metagenome assembly JACCDI01 (sample SAMN15323434, study PRJNA562643) | freshwater metagenome | isolation source: river surface water | place: USA:Blue River Watershed | collected 2017-08-15
CTGAATTGTATGGTTTTGAAGTAGATAAAACCGAAATGTATGATAACATTCCTACCAAAACTATCGAAGTTGATAGCTCTATTTCCGACTTGGCAGTGTTTGCTAAGAAACAAGGAATTAATTATAAGATACTTAAAATCCACAATCCGTGGTTGCGTGATAAAAAACTATCCAACCCAACCAAAAAGAAATATGTAATTGAAATCCCAACTTCGGGATACTAAAATAAAAAAAGGGCTATTAAAGCCCTTTTTTTATTTCTTCCAACTTCCAACTTCCGTCTTCCGTCTTCTTATATTTTCTTCATTTGATCTTTCATCAACTTGATTTGATCTTTCAGCATTCCTTGCTTGTCTAATTTTTTAACCTCGTTGATTAAGTTGGTTGCCTCTATTTTTCTTCTTCTTGAAAGCGCCACACCCGCCAAGTTTAATTTGGCAACAGCCAAATCCATATCCATGCTTAATCCCAATTCAATTGCTTTCTTAAAGTGTTTTTCTGCCTGAATTAAATTCGTTTGCGATAACATCAACCCTTGAAGGTAATTGTAATACCCTTGTTGTTTTCTTACTAAAGCCGTTTCTGGGTTCTTAATTTTCATCAACCATTTATTAGCTCCTTCAAAATTTTGCTTACGCAATTGCAAAAAAGCCATTAAAATGTATTCGTTTTTATAATATAGAAATATAGGAACGATCGTTAATAAGATAAGAAAAATCCCGTTTCCTGTGTTGCTTTCTGTGAATTGCCATACCGAAGTTGCTAATAGAAGTACCGCAAGAACCAATTTGATATTTTTGTGAAACATAATTTATTTAATTTAGGTTACAAAGGTAATAAAAGGTTTTTAAAATATTTTTAAAAAACTACTTGCAAGTAATAAAAACCTTTGTATATTTGCACTCGGTTTTAAAAGAGCCTATCAAATAGATTAATATACGATTAAAGATAAAAAGCAATGAGCAAAAGAACGTTTCAACCATCGAAAAGAAAAAGAAGAAATAAACACGGATTTATGGACAGAATGGCTTCTGCAAATGGAAGAAAGGTCCTTGCGCGTCGTAGAGCTAAAGGAAGACATAAATTGACAGTTTCTTGCGAACCAAGACACAAAAAATAATGATTCGCATTCAATCAATATCAAGCCGTTACTTTTATTAGTAGCGGCTTTTTTTTAAGTCATTGCGAGCCTGAGAAGCAATCTGTTTATAAATTTTGATAAGTTTTAGAAGCTATTTCCCGCTTTCCACTGCAATCTTTTTATTTTTGATTGCTCGTGCCTCGCACCAAAAATAAAAAGGATTTTCGTTGCAATCGGGGCTAGGGCAGAGTGCACAACACAATCATAACACACAACGTACGGACAACTCGCGAGTTGTTCCTACAATATAAAAAAAAACAACACAACACAACGTACGGACAAGTCGCGACTTGTCCCTAACAAAACACAAAATGCCAAAAGACAACTCCATTAAATCGGTTTTAATTATAGGCTCAGGTCCAATTGTCATCGGACAAGCCTGCGAATTTGACTACGCTGGTTCGCAATCGGCACGTTCCATACGCGAAGAAGGAATTGAAGTCATCCTCATCAATTCCAATCCAGCCACCATCATGACCGATCCTTCCATGGCCGATCATGTGTACTTAAAACCACTCACCACCAAATCCATCATCGAAATCCTAAAAGCACATCCTCAAATTGATGCTGTTCTCCCAACTATGGGTGGACAAACCGCTTTGAATTTGTGTCTCGAAGCCGATGAAAAAGGCATTTGGCAAGATTTCGGTGTCCGATTAATTGGTGTTGATATCAATGCCATCAATATTACCGAAGACCGCGAGCAATTCAAACAATTGCTTCAAAAAATAGGCGTCCCAACTGCACCAGCCAAAACCGCCACTTCTTTCTTAAAAGGAAAAGAAATTGCACAAGAATTTGGTTTTCCATTAGTAATTCGACCTTCGTTTACTTTGGGTGGAACTGGAGCAGCTTTCGTACATAGAAAAGAAGATTTCGACGAGTTACTTACACGTGGTTTAGAAGCTTCACCCATTCACGAAGTCTTAATTGATAAGGCTTTATTGGGTTGGAAAGAATACGAATTGGAATTGTTGCGCGATCAAAACGACAACGTTGTCATCATTTGTTCCATCGAAAATATGGATCCAATGGGAATACATACAGGTGATTCCATCACAGTTGCTCCTGCAATGACATTATCCGACACCACGTTTCAAAAAATGCGCGACATGGCGATTTTAATGATGCGTTCCATCGGGAATTTTGCCGGAGGTTGTAACGTGCAGTTTGCCGTTTCACCCGACGAAAAAGAAGACATCGTAGCCATCGAAATCAATCCACGTGTATCGCGTTCATCAGCATTAGCATCCAAAGCAACAGGCTATCCAATTGCAAAAGTGGCTTCTAAATTAGCTTTGGGTTATACTTTAGACGAACTCAATAATCAAATTACCAAATCGACTTCGGCTTTATTTGAGCCAACTTTGGATTACGTTATTGTAAAAATTCCACGTTGGAACTTCGATAAATTTGAAGGTGCTGATAGAACCTTAGGACTTCAAATGAAATCAGTAGGTGAAGTAATGGGAATTGGTCGTTCGTTTCAAGAAGCATTGCACAAAGCAACACAATCATTAGAGATTAAACGAAATGGCTTAGGTGCCGACGGAAAAGGATACAAAAATTACGAGCAAATCATCGAAAAACTGACTTTTGCGAGTTGGGACAGAGTCTTCGTAATTTACGATGCCATTCAAATGGGAATTCCACTGAGTCGCATCCACGAAATCACCAAAATTGATATGTGGTTCCTCAAACAATACGAAGAACTGTATTTCATTGAAAAAGAAATTTCACAATATAAAATCGATTCTTTACCTAAAGAATTACTACTTGAAGCCAAACAAAAAGGCTACGGTGACCGTCAAATAGCACACATGTTGGGCTGTTTGGAAAGTCAGGTGTACAAACTACGCGACGAGATGAACATCAAACGCGTGTACAAATTGGTAGATACGTGTGCGGCCGAATTCAAAGCGCAAACTCCGTATTACTACTCAACCTTTGAAGCCGAAATTCAAACTGCCGATGGAAAACGATTTGTAGATAACGAAAGCAAAGTTACCGACAAGAAAAAAGTAGTCGTTTTAGGTTCGGGTCCGAATCGTATCGGACAAGGAATTGAATTTGATTACTCTTGTGTTCACGGGGTTTTAGCAGCCAAAGAATGCGGTTACGAAACTATCATGATCAACTGTAATCCTGAAACGGTTTCAACCGATTTTGATACAGCCGATAAATTGTATTTCGAACCTGTTTTTTGGGAACACATTTACGATATCATTCAGCACGAAAAGCCAGAAGGAGTTATCGTTCAATTGGGCGGACAAACTGCATTGAAATTAGCAGAAAAATTATCCAAATACGGAATCAAAATCTTAGGAACTTCGTTTGATGCCTTAGATTTAGCCGAAGATCGCGGACGATTCTCTGAATTGTTGACCGAACTGAAAATTCCGTTTCCACAGTTTGGTGTAGCCGAAAATGCTGACCAGGCGTCGGCTTTAGCTGATGTTTTGGATTTCCCATTACTTGTTCGACCTTCTTATGTGTTGGGTGGACAAGGGATGAAAATTGTCATCAACAAGCAGGAGTTAGAAGAACACGTTATCGATTTACTAAAGAACATTCCCGGAAATAAATTACTCCTCGATCATTATTTAGATGGAGCCATTGAAGCCGAAGCTGATGCCATTTGCGATGGTGAAAATGTTTACATCATTGGTATCATGGAACATATTGAGCCATGTGGTGTTCACTCAGGTGATTCAAATGCGACGTTGCCACCGTTTAATTTAGGTGAATTCGTCATGCAACAAATCAAGGATCACACTAAGAAAATTGCTTTGGCACTGCGAACTGTTGGTTTAATTAATATTCAATTTGCCATCAAAGACGATATCGTATACATCATCGAAGCCAATCCACGTGCATCAAGAACGGTTCCGTTTATTGCAAAAGCGTATGGCGAACCGTATGTCAATTATGCTACTAAAGTAATGTTAGGAGTGAATAAAGTAACTGATTTTACGTTCAATCCGCAATTAAAAGGATACGCTATTAAACAACCCGTTTTCTCTTTTAGCAAATTCCCAAATGTGAATAAAGCACTCGGACCCGAAATGAAATCGACAGGTGAAAGCATTCTGTTTATAGACGATTTAAAAGACGATGTGTTCTACGAATTGTACAGTAGAAGAAAAATGTATTTAAGTAATTGAATTATCCATTTTTAAATACGAAAAAAATGTTTAATTTTAAGGAAAAATTACATCAAGATGATAGGCAACAATGAAATCGACCTTAGTTTGTTTGAATTCCAAAAAGCATTTTCTACAGAAAACGATTGTTTAAAATACCTTTCTATTGAGAAATAGAAAGATGGATTTGTTTGTAAAAAATGTTCTAATACAAGCTATTGTAATGGAATAAAAGATTTGGACAGACAATGTACTAAATGCAGATATTTAGAATCTCCAACAGCTGGAACTTTGTTTCATAAGGTGAAATTTCCTTTAGTAAAGGCATTTCATATTGTATATTTCGTCAGTACTAATAAAAAAGGCATAACTAGTACAGAACTAGGAAGGAAGTTAGGTCTAAAACAGAAAGTCTGTTGGCATTTTAAGAGAAAAGTGATGATGGCTATGGATAGCAGTAAAAATTTTCCTTTATCAGGAATTGTGGAAGTAGATGAAACCTTTGTTGGAGGTTCGGATGGGAATGCAAAAGGGAGGAAAAAGGGCAAAAAAAACTTGTAGTTGTGGCTATAGAAAAGAAAAAGAACGGTGTGAGTCGTTTCTATGCCAAAGTAATTGATAAAGCAAACGCAGGAATTTAGGAGAATTTATGAGTACAACAATCAAAAAAGAAGCAAAAATAACCACAGATGAATGGACAGGTTACAAACCTTTAGACAAAGAATTTGAAAATATGAGCCATAAAAAGTCAGAAAAAAAAGGGGGAAATTTCCCCGAACTTCATCGAGTAATAATGAATTTTAAAGGTTGGCTTAGAGGATTACATCACCATGTAGGAGACCACAAGATTACATTAACGAGTACACATACCGATTTAATAGAAGCTTCATGAAAGGAAATATTTTTGACAACCTAATGAACAGAATGATAAAAACACCTCCTCATACATATAAAATGATTATTTGTTAAGAGGATAAGTCAATAACTTCATTAAACAAATCTAATTGAATGGTTTGTGATAAATATCCTTTGTCTCCAATTAGCACACAGTCAGTTAATTGTTGTTTAATATCTTGAAAATAATGAATGTCGTGTATGGAAGCGGGTGATAAATCAAAACTTTGAAAAACACCATTTATAGAACATACTGCAAGTAGTTTATATCCGTAAAAATGTAAATTCTGAGAGGCACAAGATCCTTTATTTGGCAGAGCATAATCTACTTCTCTACAGATTTTGCTTCGAGATGAACGTGATAATTTACATACTTCCAAAGGCATACTATCTACCACGAAGTATTTTTCAAATTCATTCAGTTTTGTAACCATTTTTCTTCTAATTTCTTCGATATAAGGAAACAATTTTCTTTTCCTTTTGTTGTAAACGCTTCGTTCTATTTTTGATTCAATATCAAATCCTTTAATGTCTCTAAATAATTGACATTCAGAATCTATAGATTTATATTCTGCTAACAAAATTAAACTAATCAACTCTATATCAGATAGTTTTGGCTGTATTGATTTAAAATAAAAATTATCATTTTCTGAAATTTTACATAATTCTTTAAAAATTAATTTGTAGCTTGCTTCAAGGTTGCTCATAATCGTAATTATTTGAAAATCAACACAATTTAATCATTTTTAATGATTTGAGCAACTTTTTTTATAATGCACAACGGGTATATAAAATGATTATTTGTTAAGAGGATAAGTCAATTGTTTAAAAATCGGTTAGTAGTGATAAAATATTTGCGTTTACCTTGGTTAACAATCGATTTTAAGGAAACTAAAATTTTATTTTTTTAACTTTCTGAAAACCAAATAATTGAACTTATTGGTTGAACTTACCATGAAAAAAAATTCTACTGAATTTTGCATAGACAAAAATAATATTTTAAATTTACACATTGTGAATAATACAAAACTAATTTTTAGTATTAACTTAAAAATCACCCAATGAAAAAAAAACTATTTTATCTCATTACAATAGTCATGACATGTGGAGTTTTTGCTCAAAAATCACATTGGCAAAAACTAACTCCTTCACAGTTGGATCCTTCCACTAGCTTGTCTAGTCTTAACAAAGACCACTATGAAATCTACCAACTCAATATTGAAGCTTTCAAATTTGAGCTGAACGGAGTTGCTTTGCGAGGCACATCAGAAAATGTATCGCAAACTATTCTTACTTTCCCCAATGAAAGAGGAGAATTTGAACAATTCAGAGTATATGAAGCTCCTGTTTTATCTCCTGACTTAGCACTTGAATTCCCAAACATTAAAACATATGTAGGCTTTAGTGTTAACAATTCTGGTACGCGAATTCGCTTTTCTGTAACACCACAAGGTGTTCAATCGATGATTAGTCATATTGACAAACCCAACACCTTTTTAGTTCCTTTAAATAGAACTGGGAACAATCAATACATCGCTTATAACGTTCAAAGCAGATCGAATTTTGTAAAACAATTTTCGTGTTCAACTGTTGACGATGTGGTTAAAAACGAAATGATAAGCAACAGAGGTGTACTTGATGCAGATGATCAAATTTTAAGAACCTTTAGAATTGCTATTTCTACAACAGGAGAATATACTAACTTCTGGAATGACGGAATTGCGAGTAACGGAAACGCTCAAGAAGATGCATTAGCTCAAGTAGTATCTACATTAAATCGTGTCAATGAAGTTTTCGAAGTAGATATGGCTGTTACTTTTCAATTAATCTCTGGCACCAATATCATCTACCCTTCTACAGAGTCCGATCCTTACAATGGTGATCTAACTCTAAATGCACAATTACAAGCAACTTTAACGGCGCAAATTGGCGAAGCTAATTACGATGTTGGACATTTGTTTCATTATGATATTAATAATGGTAATGCTGGATGCATTGGTTGTGTTTGTGTTAGCGGACAAAAAGGAAGTGGCTTTTCGGCCCACACATTTTTAGATAATGTTGGTGGGCCATACATGAATGATTATTTTGATATTGATTATGTTCCTCATGAAATTGGTCATCAAATGGGAGCGACTCATACTTTTTCATTTAACTTGCAAAGCGGTGCTGGAGGAAATTTTGAGCCTGGAAGTGGTAGTACTATTATGGGCTACGCAGGAATCACCGGGCCTGATGATGTTCAGGAGCACAGTGATCCATATTGGCATTTTCATAGTATCAATCAAATTCTGAATAATTTAGTTACTAGAACCTGTTGGACTAGCACACCAATTGCCAATAGCGCACCTGTGGCCGAAGCAGGAATTAATTATACAATACCACGAGGAACTGCATTCATACTAAGAGGAGCTGCTATTGATGCAAATTCAGATGATATCCTAACTTATTGTTGGGAACAAATCAATAGCGGTGGCACAACTAGTGCTATCTTTGGACCTACCCACACTGGGCCGACTTGGAGATCACGTTCGCCCACAACTTCACCAAACAGATATATGCCTATTTTTTCTCGAGTTTTGGCGGGTCAATTGACAGAAACAAACCCAATTATAACTGCAAATAATAGTTCTTGGGAAACGGTATCTACTGTAGCTAGAACATTAAATTTTGCTTTAACAGTTAGAGATCGTTCAGAAGCAGGCGGAACTGGACAAACGCCTCAAAGTAGTTTTGATACCATGTCAGTTACTGTAAGTGGGACTGCTGGACCTTTTACGGTAACATCCCAAAACAGTAATGTTTTGTGGAATGTAGGTACAACGCAAACTGTTACATGGAATGTTGCTGAGACAGATATTGCTCCTATAAATACTCCAACGGTAAATATTTTACTCTCTATTGATGGTGGCGCTACTTTCCCATTTATATTGGCAAGTAATGTTCCTAATGACGGTTCACAAACAATCACTGTTCCTATGATTGGAGGTGTTACTACAACAGCTCGTCTAATTGTGGAGGGAAAAAATAATATATTTTTTGCTGTTAACTCTACTAACTTCACTATACAAGGTTCAGAATTTGTTTTGAATGCACCTCTTACATCTATTGATGTATGCACACCAAATGATGCGACTTTTAATTTCACATACAATAACTTTTTAGGTTTTACAGGAACAACAACGTTTTCTGCTAATGGTTTACCAGTTGGGCCAACGGTAGTATTTAGCCCTGCAACAGCAGTTGATGATGGAACACCTGTAACTGCAACTGTCATCAATACAGGAAGTTTAGCACCAGGAAGTTATAGCTTTGAGTTAATTGGAACTTCAGGTTCTATTGAAAACACAGTAGTAGTTACCTTAAATGTATACAATTCAACTCTTGATGCTGCTTTACTTAGTACACCAGCAAATGGAGCTACAAATGTGGGTGCTGCTGTCAACTTAACGTGGAATGTGAATCCGAATGCTCAAAGTTATTTCGTTGAAGTTGCTACTGATCCTGCCTTTAGTTCAGTAGTAAGTTCAGGTACGGTTACAACTTCAAATTACAGCGTAACGTTAAATAACAATACCAATTATTATTGGAGAGTTATTGCATCAAATGCATGTACAACGGCTCCAACGTCATCAGTTTTTAGCTTTACAACTGCAAATATTAGTTGTGCTTCATTCATTGCTACAGATTTACCTATTGCAATTTCAGCTACCGGAGCAACTGGTGTTTATAATTCGATAATCAATGTAGGACCTAACTTAACGATTACGGATGTTAATGTAACGGTTAATATCACTCACACTTGGAATGAAGATTTAGATATCTCTTTAATTAGTCCAGCAGGAACAATTATCGAGTTAACAACTGATAATGGAGGAAATGGTGATAACTATACGAATACTGTTTTTGATCAGCAAGCTACAACTTTAATCACATCTGGAATATCTCCTTTTACAGGTTCATTCGTACCAGAAGGAAATTTAAATGATCTTAACGGGCAATTATCAGGAGGAAATTGGACTTTGAGAGTTGCTGATGATGCTAATTTTGACGGTGGATCTATTACTGGATTTACTCTCAACATTTGTGCTCAAGGCTCGCTTGCAAATCAAGAAAATACATTTTCAGACTTTGGAATTTTTCCTAATCCGAATAATGGTGAATTTACTATTAAGTTGAATTCTGATTCTGGAGAAAAAATTAAAGTAACTGTTTTTGATATCAGAGGAAGAGCTGTTTTCCAAAGAGATTACAATTCGGCTAGTTCATTTGAACAACTAATTCAATTGGACAATGTTGAATCGGGAATGTATTTAGTAAACGTAACCGATGGCGAAAAACAAACTACTAAAAAGATTATTATCAAACCCGTTAGGTAAAATTAAATAATGATCTCATTAAAAAAATGACACTATCCTAAAAAGTGTGTAAGTTAAAAATAATGGGGTTTGACTTTTTAATTAAAGTTGAACCCTTTTTTCAAATATAGTTAAGAACTGATTGAGTATTAATCCCCAATTATGGATTGGCATTGTCCATTTTTTGGTAGCTTCTCTTAAAGCCAAATATACAGATTTTAAAACTGCTTCATCGGTAGGGAATGATAATTTATTTTTGGTGTATTTTCTAATTTTGCCATTGAGATTTTCGATTAGATTTGTAGTGTAAATTATTTTCCTAATTTCTATTGGAAAGTCAAAAAATACGGTGAGCTCTTCCCAATTTTCTTCCCAAGATTTTATGGCATAAGGATATTTATGATTCCATTTATTAGCAAAATCTTCTAGAGCTCCTTTGGCAGCTTGTTTAGTTGGAGCAGCATAAATTTGCTTCATGTCTTTTGAAAATTCTTTTTTGTCTTTCCAAACTACATAGCGAGCAGAGTTTCTAATTTGATGTACTACACAGATTTGAGTTTGTGATTCTGGGAATACATTTTTAATGGTTTGTGTAAATCCATTTAAGTTGTAAGTTGCCGTAATTAATATATCTTCAACTCCTCTGGCTTTTAAATCAGTCATTACTCCAAGCCAAAAACTAGCACTTTCATTTTTACCTAGCCACATTCCTAAGACTTCTTTTTTACCATCTCTGTTAAGCCCAACAGCTAGATAAATAGTCTTATTTATAACCTTTGAACTTTCACGAACTTTAAATACAATACCATCCATCCAAACGATTAAATAAACCCATAGGTATAGGCGTTTAGGCCGCCCAAAAACGAAAATAGTATTACCTTTGTCAAATGAGTACA